>Ga0209925_1000961_pt1 | contig 14627 bp, 12 predicted proteins | sample SalPonR2_A_D1_MG_FD_185702 | JGI IMG/M metagenome (GOLD analysis project Ga0209925, IMG submission 185702) | Salt pond soil microbial communities from South San Francisco under conditions of wetland restoration - Salt Pond MetaG R2_A_D1_MG... ...
CAACGTCCTCCGGGTCACCGAGGCGGGCGTGGACATAGGCGGCGCCGTCTCCCTGGCCCGTCTGGAGCACTTTGCCGGGCAGGACCACGCAGGCTTGAAGCAACGGGAGAAGGAGGCGTTCAAAGCCCGGGGTCTCGAAGCCGTGCATGCCCAACTGCGTTGGTTCGCGTCGAATCAAATCCGAAACGTGGCCTCCTTGGCGGGGAATCTGGCCACGGCGTCGCCCATCTCGGACATGAACCCGGTCCTGGTCTCCTTGGGCGCGACCGTGACGCTGGCTTCGCAGGCAAGAGGAGAGCGGGTCGTGCCTGTCCGCAGCTTTTTCCGGGGCTACCGAAAGGTGGACATGCTCGAGGACGAGGTCATCAAAACCATCACCCTCCCGTTCCCGGCCTCCCGCTTTGAATTCGTGGGCCCCTACAAGCAAGCACGGCGGAGGGAGGACGACATAAGCATCGTGACCGCGTGTTTGCGGGTGCGGCTGGTCCCTGTCGCCTCCCGATCTGCCGAGGGGAGATGGGTGATCGAGGAGGCGGGCTTTGGGTTTGGCGGGATGGCTCCCACTACCGTGGCCGCCCAGAAAACCGAGGCCTTCCTACGCGGGAAAGACTGGGCTGTGAGCACCATTCGGGCCGCGTCTCAGGTGCTGAGGGAAGACCTTCCCCTCCCGGCCACCGTCCCGGGCGGACAGGCTGAATACCGCCGTACCCTGCCACCCTCCTTCCTTTTCAAATTCTTCGTCAAGACCACGCTGGAGTTGGAATCCCTGGTCGCTGCGGCCCCCCCTTCGTCGCCTTTGCCCCCTGTGCCCGTCATCCCTGCCGCCGAGCGCTCCGCCGCCCGTTCCTTTTTGACCGAACCCAAGCCTGCCACCCGGGGCGAGCAGCGTTTCACCTCGGTGCGTGTCGGCGAGGGCCTTCAAGACTACCCTCCCGGCGCGCCGCACACCCCTGCCCCCGCCGAAGAAATTGCCAAAGGGCGAGGGGCCGTCGGGAAGCCGGTCATGCACAAGTCCGCCCTCGCCCAAGTGACGGGGGAAGCTAAGTATACCGACGACCTGCCCATGCCACCGCCCCCCGGTCTCTTGCATGGGGCCCTGGTCATGAGCACGAAAGCTTACGCGCGCCTGGTCTCGGTAGACGCCACGGCCGCCTTGGCGGTGGAAGGCGTGGTGCGCTTCATCTCCTACAAGGACGTGCCGGGGGGTAACAAGATCGGCGCGGTGGTCAAAGACGAGGAGTGTTTTGCCACCCAGGAAGTGCACCATGTCGGGGCCGTGATTGGAATCGTAGTGGCGGAGACGGAAGCGGCCGCAGGGGAGGGGGCTCGGGCAGTCAAGGTGGAATATGAGGAGCTATCCCCCGTGATCACAAACATTGAGGAGGGAATCCGGCACAATTCTTTCTTCGCCTTCGACCACATGCTTGAGAGCGGTCCAAACGTGGAGGCAGTGTTGGCGGCGGCGGCGGGAAACAAAGAAGGGGCGGTGGTGGTGGAAGGAGAAATGAGAGTAGGGGGCCAGGAACATTTCTACCTAGAGACCAATGCCACGTACGCGATTCCCGGGGAAGACGGGGCCTTGGAGGTGTGGGCGTCGACTCAGAACCCGAGCAAGACACAAAATTTCTGTGCCTACGTATGCGGGATCCCCACCAACCGGGTCGTGTGTCGGATGAAAAGGATGGGGGGTGGATTTGGGGGCAAGGAGACTCGCTCCGTCTTCATCTCCTGCACGGCGGCCTTGGCTGCACATCTGACCCAGCGTCCGGTACGGATATCCTTGGATCGGGACGTGGATATGCACATCACGGGTCAACGCCATGCGTTCTTGGCACGGTACAAGGCGGCCGCGGGCATGGACGGGAAGCTCCTGGCCTTGAACGTGGAACTCTTCAACAACGGCGGGTTCTCCCTCGACCTCTCGGGCCCCGTGGCGGACCGCGCGCTCTTTCACGTGGATAATTGCTACCGGTGGCCGTCTCTGCGAGCGCGGGGACGCATTGTTCGCACCCACCAGGCTTCGCACACCGCCTTTCGTGGCTTTGGAGGACCGCAAGGGATGGTCATCACGGAGGCGATCATGGATCACCTGGCGTCGGCGTTGGGCACCGACCCACAGTTTTTCCGAGAAAAGAATTTTTATCAAGAGAAGGAGAGGACGCATTTCGGACAGGAATTAGTGCGGTGGCACGTCCCCCGGGCTTGGGAAGAGGCCTTGAGGGAGGGGCAGGTGGCCGCACGGCGGGGTGAAATTGAGGCCTTCAATGCCGCCCATCGGTACCGGAAACGAGGACTCTGCGCCATCCCGACCAAATTTGGGATTTCATTTACCGCCAAATTTATGAACCAGGGAGGCGCCCTTGTGCACGTCTATCAGGACGGCACGGTCCTGGTATCGCACGGCGGCACCGAAATGGGCCAAGGCCTGCACACCAAAGTCTGTCAGATCGCTGCCCGGGCCTTTGGGCTTGAGGAAGAGCAGGTCCACATTGCCGAGACCGCGACGGATCGGGTCGCAAATTCTCAGCCCACGGCGGCTTCCATGAGCACGGATTTGTACGGCATGGCTACGTTGGACGCTTGTCAACAGATTCTCAGGCGGCTCGCCCCCGTCCGGGCACGGCTCGGTGGGGAGAAGGCGGAGTGGACGGCGGTAGTGCAAGCGGCATACTTTGAACGCATCGACCTGTCGGCGCACGGGTTTTACATCGTGCCGGACGACATGTGCGGGTATGACTGGGAGAAAAAGGGTGTAACCAACAACAGCGAAAGGGGCCAGCCCTTCAATTACTTCACGCAAGGCACGGCGGTGTCAGAGGTGGAAGTGGATTGTCTGACGGGCGACGCCCGGGTGCTGCGGGCCGACATAGTAATGGACGTGGGTGCGTCGATCAACCCCTCCATCGACGTGGGCCAGATCGAGGGTGCCTTCGTCCAGGGCTTTGGGTGGCTGACAACGGAGGAGCTTATCTGGGGCGACGCAGACCATCCCTGGGTAAAACCGGGGTCCCTTCTGACGCGTGGACCGGGCGCTTACAAAATCCCGGCCTTCAACGACGTGCCCATTGATTTTCGGGTGACGCTCTTGAAAGATACCAAGAACCCCGTGGCCGTCCATTCCAGCAAAGCGATCGGAGAACCGCCCTTCTTCTTGGCGGCTTCGGCGTTTTTCGCGATCAAAGATGCGGTCTCAGCCTACCGAACACAGGAGCTAGGTATTGATGGGTTTTTCCCCTTTTACGGGCCGGCGTCCACGGAGCGGATTCGCATGGCATGCGTGGATGACTTGGCAGCGGCGAGCATGGAGGAGGGTATTGAGGCGGCAGGCTTTCAGGCAAAGGGAAGCTGGTAGGGAGAAAGTGCTTGCTATCGTACGATTGTATCTGCAGGTGCTAGGACGTGTGCACTGGACTACAGGTGTCAAAAAGTGTTCCGGATCTTCTTATGGCGTTGAAAAGGGCGGAAGTTGTACGACGGTAGCTTTACACAATATAAATTGCTGCGAGGTATGGTGAGGGTAAATGAAACAGAAAACACGTCAAGCAGACAAATAGGGTGTTGCAGGACAGGCGCGCATAGAAAAAATTAGGCAGGATTTCTGTTGACAGGAGGAGGCGTTGTCGGAGCCCCGTCTTGGATGTGGGGTTGATACTGCGTGATGCTCACAAACTTTAAGGCAATGAGTAGGTGCCAGGGGTTGGAGAGCACGGATGTGAAAAGCCGTGTAGGATAATGGAGAGACTGCGTGAGTTGTGCTTTCCGCCTCGTGACCAAGCCGCCCGAGGGTGCCAAATTACATAGATTAGAGACGTGGGGTTGGAGGCTAGAGCTAGTCCCCCGCACGATCATCAAGGCAAACTCATGAATGAAGACATATGATGAGCGAAATGGGTGAGGCTTCACCTCTATTTGTCGCGCTCGATAATTCTTTTTTTCATGAAAACGCACACATGAATCATACACTGCACTTTACAGCCTCTCACGGAGGGAGGCGGTTTGATACGGTCCCTCTTGGTTGTTCTGGTCCCATCCGCGCCCCCCTTTTCCTGCACGCTCGCTGTTAACAGGCTTTCCTCTAGCCAATTGATCCCCTGTCTCTTCTTCCGCCGTCATCCCTCCCGTCCCTTCTTCCCCCCTTCCCACTACTCCGCTTGCCCTGTCGTACCTGCGCAAACCGTCCACGTAGATCCATTCCAGTGCCCGCGCGGGGGAGAGCAGTTTGCAGTAGTGATAGCCAGCACTGTCGGGATAAATGTGTGCGGTGACGTCCGTCACGAGCGTAGGGCTCTGTATATGCCAGAAGTACTGCTCCTTGAGCCGATCGTACTGCTCGTGCAAGCGCAGGGGGCTGTTGATCCAGATGGGACCGATCTGCACGCGGCGTCGAATGTCGGGGTCGAACACGGGCTGTACTCCCAGTCTATCAAACCTCTCTTTCGTTCGGGGCGGAGCCTGGGCGTGGGCCCAGGCGAATGCTTTGGCATTTATTTCCGCGCAGAAATCGAATTTATCCGTGTCCGCCAAGGCTGCTTCCGGATCCACCGTCTCCTGGTAGATGGACTGCCGGCTTTTCATCTTGGCCCGAATTTCCGCAGCGGTGACGGGGGCAAAGCCAGCATCCAGGGCGTCGAGTGGGTCAAAGATCAGCTCACTCACAGTGGTGATGTTGAGCACGCAGCTCCCGTCCAGGAGGGCCCCCGTTGTGCAGCCGTTCCACAGGTGGGCATGATGGTAGGGCTCTGTGTCTCGCACGTCGTGGAAAGCGTCCCGGACCACGTAAGTGGCGTACCCCTCCAAATCTCCGACGTGCGCCTGAGCCACGTCCATGACCCACAAGCATCCACACACGCAGTTCGTCTCCGTGCTCGGTTCCCGGTCCTCAGGCTGTGGGGGCCAGGCCGGGTAGAAGGGGCAGTGCGGGCTGGGCCTGTCGGAATTGCAGGGCGGCTGAAAGTGCCAGGAGCCTTCCAAGAGCATGGCTTTGATCAAGGGGTCGACCAGCTGCGCCGTTGTCTCCAGTGCCGCGGTCATCACACTGTCCTCCTGAAATCGAACGTCTCCGCTGCTTCCACGATCCTCACGATCTCCTGCTCTCCGCAGCTCCTGGCGCAGACGCGCGCGCATGAAAGCCGCCATCACCTGGGCAATGCTTTCGTGGCCGTCATCCTCGGAAATTTCGGCGGTCAGATCCGCCAAAGCCACAGGAAGAGGCGGTTGGCCTGACGCGAAACTCATGTGATTCGCCCCCGGGACCACGACCACGGGGAAATCCTCCGTCTTCTCCGCCTGCATGCGGTAGACATGCGAGGCTTGAGCGACGCGGGACACACGCATGTTCCCGTCTTTTTCTCCCCCCACGGTCAGGGTTGGGACGGGGTAAGTCATGTTGTCGTACTCGCGCAGGAGCACAGAAGCCATCAAGATCCCTCCCACCCAATCTTCTGCATGCTCTTGAGCGTAAGATTGCGCACGGACACCACCGAGCGAGTGTCCGGCAAGGAAGCGTGGGGCATCGACCGGTAGCCCGCGAGCCGTAAAATTAGATTTGAGATCATTCATAGCGCCGTCAAGATAGATAGGAACATTCAGATTAACATCCGGCAAACCTATCCACAGACGTACGTCTGTCTGAATTACTGTTTGGAGCGTGCGACATAAAGGCAGATATGCCTCGGGAGAGACGTTAGCCCCGTGAAGGAGGACTAGGGCAACCTCAGGCCCTGTTGCTGCGTCGATGGGGGGGAGGATAAGTCCGGCAGCGGGAGTAGTTGTCACGCTGAAGACAAGTAAGATGGACGCCAGAACACCAGGTAGAAAGCATAAAGCCCTTCTTTTCCTCCTAGCACGCGTATCTTGAGGGCGCAAGAGTTCCCCGCTGCATGGCATCCTGGCGCAGGTAGATAAATAATGCCTGGTATGGTGAGTGTGACTGGCTTGCTTTGAATTCTCATATCGCATCCGGGGTTTGAATATGGCGAATAAAAAGGTAAGCACGAGCATGCCTGCGCTCCCAGAGATGAGATCGGACCGTTATATTACCGTACACCTAGACAAATGACACGTTCGAAAAGTGTTGCCGGAGACAGGGGACATGACATAGGCAACGAGTACCATCGTCGGAGCGACTTGAGGTTTGCTGCGACTCGATAGGCGCGAACGTGGTCGGTGGCCCATTCTCTTCGTGCCACCAGGCCATACGTTTCCCACAAAACGTGAGACGAGCTGAGGGAAAATATTGAGAGACGACGCTCGCTGTCAATGCGTGTCCTTTAGAGGCAACCTTACACCATGGCATCAGCAGTAGTCTTCATTCTCTATGTCTTGATGATCTTTTGTGGGGGGAGGTTGGAGGACGGGACAGAAACTATTCATGGACGATGCCCCAGGCCTGCTTACCTCTCCGTGTATTTATTTGTCATCTTCATTCCGGCGACGGGTTTTTTTCTTCCCTTCTCTTTTTTGCATTTGACAAAATTCTATTTTATGTTCTGTCTTATTTCTATTGATCGCTATGACGTAGCTTAATTCAATGTCTTCGCTAATTTCTTGGTATTTAAAATCACTAAGCTAACCTTGTATGTGGTTGTAGTTTCACAACTTATCGCATCATGGCGCCTCACTCAGAAGTGGTTTGATACTGATGTACGGCTTCGACTACTCTAGTAGTATCGCGGCCGATTCTATAGTTTCTCATTCCAATTTCAGGGTCTAGATGCTGAGTTCCTCTTATCGTCAGCTTATTCAAGCTATCATAATTATTTGAAGAAATTCGGTAATTCATTCGTAGTTGCATTTTATATATCTGAAGATGCATCATCCTAAATGTGAGGCGCACGGCACGCATTTTTCTGGCCTGGCGGTCACGTCGTATCACGCATAGTTTGCCACAATCCATATCCAACCGGTTTTTGAAACTCCTCCACCCGGCGCTTGGCAGTGGACTTTGATTTTGTGCAATAAATACGAAGAGCAAATTTCCTTCCTCCACAACACCAGAGACTCACGCCAGCGTGGAGCGCGGGCCAGAGACCTTCAGGTACTCCAAGTGATTGGGATCGGGGGGGGAGGCGCGTGCACCAGGTTGCTCCTTGGCAGTCCTTCATGATCCCTGACGTCCTCCATGATCCAGACACCCGCCGGGCGCATCGCTCCCGCTCCACGGGTAAGTCGCTCCTCCCCCTGCAGGTGAATCCCATCCAAAGAAACCCCGGCGTCTTCCTGGTCGTCGAATTCCGAGTACGACGACATGGACGTGCACGGAGAGGAAAAGGTCCTCTTGACCTCAAGCTCTTGTCTCTCGGGGAGAGGGCACGAAGGATTCCTCCCAAGGGGTTGAGATTCAAGGTGAGGGGCAAGGGAGGCGCCGACCGCTTTTCCCCCCCTCGGCGGGTTGTAGAACGTCGACGGGACCTCCCTGACGCATGTGTGAGTCCCACGGCTCCATTGCGTTCCCCCATGACCCAGAGGGTCCCATGTTCTTCCAAGAGCCTGGTTCGCCAAGCTTGATACGTTGCTTCCTCCCTCTTGCACGATCGTCTCCTGCTCCATCTCCTCCGGGAAATGGGTAAACTGCAGCATGTGCTGCCAGTTCCAGGTTTCAGACTTTCGCGCCACACATCGAGACCCCCACGGACAAGGGTGGATGAAAGCCGCCGTGTGCCGTATCACCCGCTTGTCCGCCACCGAGTGCGTCAGAAACGAGCAATGCCGACCGTGCGGGCAAATGTGTCGGTGAGGCACACCTCCGTGGCATTCCTCCAACGCCGCCTCCATCGCTTGTTTCTCCCACGCGTTTCCTCCGCCCCGCCCCATCCCTCCCACTGGCCTCGTGTACCCTCCGCCCGCACGACACCCAACCTGCATGCACAGCGGCATGATGCTTCTCCCCACGTGCTCAAACAGAGAGGAGTGTCCAGGGCTCTCATCCAAGCATGCGCTTCCCTTTGGACAAGGGTGGAGGAAGCTCTCCATGTGCAGCATCGTTTCTGGAGTCTCCGGCGCACGCACAACAGGACAAGCCAACCCGTCAGGACACGGGTGGGTGGTGCGACGCACATGGTCCTCGTCCTGCAACTTCTTGCACAGCGGCCCCGCAAAACAGCGGAGACGAAGTTTGGGTGACCTGTGGCGTTTCAATCGATCTTTGTCCTCCTTCTCGCCGCTCGCCGGTGCGTGCAGGCAGGCAATTGCCTCATTCGACTCAGAGACAGACATGCTTGGCTTTCCATGATTTCTTTCACTTGGCATGCTGCCATGTCCTGTGCTATGTAACGGCTGCGTATCTGGCGGCATACGCAGCTGCTCTTGTGCCTGTAGGAGCAATGCATGTCGTTGCCGCGATGGGAGGGAGGACCCAGAGCCCAGATTCATCTTCGCCAGCAGATCAGTCCGTGACCCGTTTTGACCGCATTCCACACGGCTGGTGTCGCCGCCGAGCCCGGGCGGCAGGCCCTCGGCCATGCTCTGCTGTAGGAGAGGGAGCCCCGACCGGGGCCAGGGTTGGGCGTCGTTCGTAAAGTCCCCTTTTACGGCATGCAGGCTTGGCACCAGGGTCGGAGTCGAGGGGGCCGTGCTCCGGCTCTCTGGAAGATGGCTGGCTGGTACTGAGGGCAACAAGCATTGGGGTATACGGCGATCATGGACGTCAAGAGCCTGCTGTTGTTGCCATTGCTGCATGAACTGCGCTTGCTGTGGCTGAGGAATCATCCTCGATGGCCCCTGCTGGAAATTTTGTGTCGCTCGTGCGGTAAAGTCCTCGCGAATGAGGCCCTGCGCCAAGCCGAGGACGTCCTCTAGGAAAAGTCCTCCGTCGGCCAGGACACGTACCCAGGGCAGCAGGGAGGGCGCCAAGGAACCCCGCGACCCGCACACTGCAACCTTCCTTGTCGATTGCAGCAATGTTTTGCTCAATGTTCCATCGCCAGAGACGAGAATTGCCAGGCTTTTGTCTTGTTCTCCGTCGCACGCGCCCGAAAAGGCGGCCAGGGCCGAGGCAAGGCCCGATTCCTTAGGAAAGGGGATTTTTTCGTGCTGCCTGACTACTTCGTCCCCTTCGTTTGTACAGGAAGACCTACCCTCTCCCGGCACGTGCCCCCCTGCAGGAGAGGCTCCGTCCAGAGGAAATGATGATGAGCTGGCGGAGCAGGCGGGTCCTTGCCATGTCGTCCCATGGACTGTACACCGATAGGCGATCTCGAAGGCCTTTACCAGGTGCCGGAACGAGGCTATTCCTGCATGAATTTATTGTTGTGGAGGTAGGAGTCGTTAATGGCAGGTGAAAGAGTCAGTTTCAAAGACCACCAGGCACCTGAAAGCTAGTGCAGGATGAATGCAACCCCCTCCGCTTCCGAATTTCTGACTTCAAACATTTTATTTTTACACGATCATCATAAGAGAGCAAGACTTGCAAGAATACCGACCTGCTGCTTGCAAACTGGCGTGCATGTGCTGGCCATCGATGAGAAGGTAAGCTGTGTGCTCAGGGAGACCAGGTGACGCCATGGCGGAGTTCAGGCATACAGGGCGTTTCGCTCCACTTAACAGCCTTTCTATGGTCGCACCCACAAAACTTCCCTGTTTAATCAACAAATTTAAAAGAAGAAACAAGACGTGAATGTTATGTTGGCCTTTGCGACCGTCAAATCATGGACCTTGGCGCATGCATGACTAGCGAGACGGGCGGCCGAGCGCATCGGGGACCTTCGAATATATAGCATCATGAACCGGAGACAGCATGTCGCCAAGCACGCACGCTTTTTGTCTCGTTCAAAGATAAAAATATAGCATATTCAATAGTTTACGACCAACAGTTGTGAATTTGTATCGATGGCAGTCCAGGAAGCCGACGAGGCCGAGCATCTCTACCAAAAAAATCAGTCCGCCGGCTTCCTAGCGTGGCAGCAGGCTCCTACCTTTTCGACAAAAAACAAGCCCAATTTTAATTAAAAGGCTCCCACCCTGAACACCGAATGAAATCAAGTGATACCGTGCACATCCTCCAGTTATATTCGTGTCCGGCGGCGTATTGGGCGCAGTATTGCACGCTAGTCTCGGTAGTCGTCGCTGGACAGGAGCTTTGAAAAAAGCGGAGGCGCAGCCAGCAATGTCAGGAGGATTTCCAGTGACTTCTCTACAAAATGACAATTACGCCCAGCGACCAAAGGTCTGGCCAGCCTCCACAGTGCACTACTCACTGATACAAGAAGCGACTTGTGTATTTAAATTGACATGCTTGTGGATGCCAGGCCGTGGCCACGGGGTTGCTGGACGTGGAAGTGCACTCGTTCGGGTCATCTCCCAACCGGCGGATTCAAAGGAAAGCCTCGCCCGCCGCTGGCTTAACGTGTTACAAAATACTGGGACCCAGACCGGATGCAGCTCAGATACTTAGCACGGTGGCCCATGTGAAAGCTTTGGTGCGGTGAGCCGCAAGATGGCGGGGATTGAGCATGCAATTGCACGTATGGAAGGACCAAATATTTTCATCTAAGACGCGAGAAAGCCAAGGCGGGGGTTTCTCGTGCGAGAAGATTCAAGAGCACTTTGGTTGACGGGCAAAGCTGATTCAGGTGATGCTACGCAAATCAAATATCACTGCTGACGTTATCTGAGTCAATTGTATGGCATACATACTGGACTTTATCTTTACTTTGTTGCGAAAAAATTGTATTTCTGTTGGGTTTTGAGCAATTCGGGGCAATATATGTTGAGGACAGTGGAGGAGGGCGGCATTTGAAGGGATTTGAGCACGTATCAAATTTAAAAAGCACGAAAGAATGGAATGCAATCAGAGTGTAGCATTGGCTTTGGCATGGAATCATCCGGAAGACTAAAAGCCTATCAGATGGCGTACACGACAACATAGCAATCCTTCATTTTTTTCCTTTTGCCTTCGATCATGCCACGTCGCATATGGGTCGAGACTCACACACACATCTGTCACATATTGGCGTACCCATTCTCAGCCCTGTCACACGATACCGTGCATACACCCTTTTTTATCGGTCCATCCCTGACGGTCTTGCCCTTCAGGAAGACCGGCCCCGTTCTTTTTCGCCGTTTTTTTTCCACCCTAGTTCTCGTCCAGAGAGCGAATGGGCTGCGCTGTCTTCTTCCCCTCCGGATCCGAGGGGTTCCACGCCTCGTAACCTTTCAAACCCTGCATCGATGCGAAACAGTGTTCGAAAAGGGGGAAATGTGGCTCGGATCAGGAGGGAAGGATATAGCCTTCTTAGATGGTCCACGGAAGCTCTCTCGTCGGAATCTCCCACCAGGACAGGAGTCCCTTCGTTTTCATACCCGGGACTATTCGCACTGCACACAGTACACATGACTCGCGCCCGCCGCCTCCCTCTCCCTTTCGAACTGTCCCCCAATATACTCTATAACCCTCACCACCGTATCGACCCCTCTCATTTCCCTCTCCACCAGCGCGTACCTCGAATCTTCCGCCTTTCCCCTTTTCTTGCTTCTTTGCGGCCAGCGGGTGCCCTGGCTGGACCCAAAACTTATCGGGCTCCCCCGCCTTTTGATGCAAGCTGCCCACGCCGTAGCCACGCGAGCGGTGGGCCGTCCAGTTCAATTGCCCTTCCATCTGGTAGTCCGTCAGCCCCGCCGCCACCTGCCAGACATAATGTACAGAGAGATAGAGGCGGCGGTTGAAGGCCTGAGTTAGGCTTGACGCACTCACTCAGACTCCGAATTAGGCCGAAGCACGCGCAGAGGCCGCCGTATTTTCCCGCCCGCCCGCTTTCCCTCCCTCCCTCCTTCCTCACCTGGTAGGGGGTATGTTGGCCCTCCGCAATCTTCATTCCCGGCTCTGTCACCCCCGCCTTTCCAGCCGGCACCTCGTCTGTCATGTGATGGATCCACCCGTGCCACTCAGGCGGGATGCTGGATGGCTCGTAGTTGTGGATATCCTAGGGGGGAGCGTGCGCGTGAGCTCGACGAGACAGGAGGGTATCGTGCAGCCTTTGCCTCTCCTCCTGTGGGACGTGCATCCTCGTTCCAGGCCTCCTCTCTCCATCGCCCTGGCCTTTCCCTCTCTCTCCCTACCTTGTATTCCACCCAGCGATGTTGCCCAAACGGGTACTCGACGTTTTCAAAATATTTGTTCCCATTCACGTCGACGCCTTTCAAATCCCCAAACTTGACTTCGCCCATCTGAGAGCCACGGGATGATGAGGAAGGAAAGAGGAGGGGAAGAGTTTCAGGGGGGGCGGTGAGCCTACGACCTGACTTTGAAGAAAGCACACGACCGCTCCACAGACGCGCGATTCGTTTTATTCAACTGGTGCTGACGTTGATGCGGTATCGAGAAATGTGAACGCACGTACATCCAGGACGAAATAAGACGGAGGCCGGGAAGGTGATCACGTACCGAGTACATCTTGTAGAGCGTTTCTCGCCAACCGTACACGCGCAAGGCCTTCATGTATTTTTGCACCACAGATGCCATCTTTAATTCCTGGGAATGAGACCAGATATGGAATATGAATGCGACTTGTGCATGCTTGCACCGAAAGGATCGCCTCAGGAGCCAGGATAATTCCATGAAAGTCTCTGAATCCTGAGCCGTCTCTCAAGCTTCCACGACACCAGACATCTTTCCACGCACAGATGACGACTCCAACACCGCTATCGTTCAACGATTCTATAGAGGTCACCCCCCACTCAATTACCGGGTAATGCCCTTTATCTCGCCTGTCCTTTCTGGCTGCAGAGACGAGCCAGACAAGGTCTTCCGGGAGCAAGCCAGCAGCAAGGGCGACACTTGCTCTGAGGCCTCCCTGTCCGCATTGTGAACCGAGGAGACAAATAAGTTAGGTCAGGGCAAAACTTAGGATCGCAGGCATTCACGTGTCCACGGCGGGTGTACCAAAGGGTCTGTCGCAGGAAAAGTCTATTGATTTGAGTGATATGAGAAGGACATGATCGCCGTCGTCACTGGAAAGCCCCTAGCTCCCTCCGAGAGCCACCGCAAAAATACTACGCTCAAATGCATTTTATCGATACGATTTCAAGCTTTCATTCCCACCGTGCCCACGCCCACAGCTTATGCCCCGTCCGCATGCCCGGCTTTCTGCCCATTCCTTGTTTTGTTTGTTGACGGTAGTACGTGCGGCCGGGGCTTTTCGCCTCGTCTCCCCTTGGGGCAGACGCTACCCTCACTCCACCCGCCCCATCGCGACCGCTACTCCGACATTCGTTTCAGCTTCCAAGGCAAGGGACTTTACCATCCAAATCCCCGACGTGTCCCTGCCAGACGAACCGCTGCGACATGTGCGTGTCCTCGACACCGGCCTCCCCTCCTCCAATCCGGGCACTGCCAGCGTTCCCCCTCCCTTAGTCCTCATCGGTGGTACCGCGCAGACCATCGCCAGCTGGGTCGGTCATATCCACGGCTTGTCCCGGAAACGTCGGCTCATCGTTTATGAAACGCGCGGCCAGGGACGCACCACCGATTTGGACCTGTCCGATGCCTCGCTCGCCGTCCACGTTGAAGACTTTTGCCGTGTGCACGCAGCCCTGAAGATTGAAGGCCCCGTCGACTTGTGTGGCTTCAGCTTCGGTGGGCGCGTCAGTCTTGGCGTCGCGGCCCTCCACCCTGGATTGGTGCGACGTTTGGTGCTGACGGGTGTGCCCGCTGAACGAGATGCAGTGGGACGGCTCATCATCAAGTCCTGGCGTGCCGCTTTGGACCGCGGAATGCTGCAAGAATTCGTCTGGAATTCCATGCTCCATTGTCACGGGGCCGCGTTCTTGTCCAAATATGAATCGAAGATCCCGGAGTGGGTGGCATTCGTGGAGTCGGCCAACACAGTGGCGGGTTTGCGGGCCATGGTGGCCCGCAGCCATACCTCCGACGTGGAGGACCCGTACCACACCCTCCAGCTGGCTCCACGCGTCGAAGCGCCCACCTTGCTCCTGGGGGCTTTGGACGACAAGGTGGCCACTGCTTTGGAAATCAAACGGCTGGCAGAAGCCGGGCGCCGGGGTTGGCCGGTGCACTTCTTCCCCGGGGCCGGGCACAATTGTGTGTTCGAGGCGGCCGTCCTATGGCGGGAGGAGGTGCTGGCGTTTTTGGACGCAGAAGAGGGAAAAGGTGGGAGGGTCTGAGGGAGGGAGGGACCTGGTGTGCAGGCTCTTTGCGGGGGGGAAAGGGTGGTATGGTCATGCGAGAGGACAGGAGGGGAGGGGAAGGGAGGGTTGGCGGGGGGGGGAAGGGGAGGAGGGAGGCAGGAATGTTGTCTTAATGAGGGACAATGAGGTGTTCTTAGGGAAGACGGGATGTGATGGGCCGAGGAGGGGTACGTGGGTGGGATGGAGGAGGGGAAAGAGGCGGGCCCGGGGAGCACCGAGGGAGACCCCGGCACCAGGACCTGAAGGCCTGAAAGCTTGTACATAGGCTATTCGTGCACACACAGCCCAATCAGTGCATTTTGAAGTCATAAAGCAACGCAAGCAAAGCACAAACTTGGGGGGGGGGGGCAAGGGCGGCATGCCTGGCGACTCCGGCCTTCTCCTTGGCCCTTCTTATCTTGCTCCCTCCTACTTCACGATACTCTTTCCCCGTCCTTCCCCCCCCGTCTCCTTCCCGCCCTCCGCCGGGGCCACCAAAAAGCCCG
>Ga0209925_1000962_pt1 | contig 14625 bp, 10 predicted proteins | sample SalPonR2_A_D1_MG_FD_185702 | JGI IMG/M metagenome (GOLD analysis project Ga0209925, IMG submission 185702) | Salt pond soil microbial communities from South San Francisco under conditions of wetland restoration - Salt Pond MetaG R2_A_D1_MG... ...
ATCATAGCATTCTCCGCATTTAATGCATTTCTCCTGATCGATGGAATGCAACTGTCGTATTTCACCGCTGATTGCATTCACCGGACAACGACGGGCGCAGAGTCCGCAGCCGATGCACTTATCAGCAAGGATATGGTAGGAGATGAGTTTTTTACACTTTCCGGAGGGACAACGATGATCCTTGATGTGGGATTTGTACTCCTCGGGAAAATACTTGAGGGTCGAAAGTACAGGATTAGGGGCTGTTTGCCCCAGACCGCATAAAGAGGCCTTCTGCATGGCATGACCGATCGCGTTGATCTTATCAATATCCTCCAGCTGTCCTTCACCCTTCGTAATTCTATCAAGGATATTGTACAGAGTACGTCCGCCGACCCGGCAGGGAGCGCATTTTCCGCAGGACTCGTCAACTATAAAGCCGAGGTAAAACTTGGCGATATCCACCATACAGTCATCCTCATCCATAACAATCATACCGCCGGAGCCCATAATCGAGCCAAGTTCTTTCAGATGCTCATAGTCGATGGGAGTGTCCAGATGGTCCCTTGTAATCACTCCGCCGGAGGGTCCGCCGGTTTGCACAGCCTTAAACTCTTTCCCATTTGCAATTCCCCCTCCGATATCGTACACAATCTCTCTGAGGGTCGTTCCCATCGGCACTTCCACCAAACCGGAGTTTCTTAGCTTTCCGGTAAGGGCAAAGACTTTTGTTCCCTTTGAATCATCGGTCCCAATTTGGGCAAACCAGGCACCGCCCTTCTGCAAAATCACAGGTATGTTCGCCCAGGTTTCTACGTTGTTTAAAACGGTCGGTTTTCCAAACACCCCGTGGGTCGCTGGAAAGGGTGGTCTGGGAGTAGGCATGCCGCGCTCTCCCTCAATCGACCGGATAAGGGCAGTCTCTTCGCCGCACACAAACGCGCCGGCGCCAAGTCGAATTTCAATATCGAAGTTAAACCCGCTTCCCAGAATATTTTTTCCCAGTAATCCATATTCCCGGGCCTGTTCCATCGCAATTTTCAAGCGTTTAATTGCAAGGGGATATTCCGCCCTTATATAGATATACCCGTAATCGGCCCCGACGGTGAATCCGCCGATGGTCATTGCTTCCAAAATACTGTGGGGGTCTCCCTCCAGGGTACTGCGGTCCATATACGCACCGGGGTCTCCCTCGTCTGCGTTGCACACCACATATTTTTGTTCACCCTCTACTTTTTTTGTAAAATTCCACTTCATCCAGGTAGGAAAGCCGGCTCCCCCTCGCCCCCGCAGGCCGGAGGTTTTAAGCTCCTCAATTATCTGCTCAGAGGAAAAATCAAACAAGGCCCGTTCTAATCCCTTATACCCGTCCCGGGCAATGTATTCGTTAATATCCTCCGGGTTTATAACACCGCAGTTACGCAGTACTACACGAAACTGTTTCTGATAAAAATCTATTTCCTCAATTTTTGCACGGACTTTGCTTTTTCGCTTATCATATAAAAGGCGGCTTACTTCTCTCCCCTTTATTATATGCTCTTCTACAATCTCCTTGGCGTCATCGGGCTGGACATGCACATAAAAAGAGTCCTCCGGCAGAACCTTTACGATAGGTCCCTGTTCACAAAAGCCAAAACATCCGGTTTTTACTATCTGAGTAGATTCCTTGCATCCGTGCTTTTCGCATTCATTTAAAAGATTTTTATATATTTTATCGGATTGGGAGGATTCGCAGGCCGTTCCCCCGCATACTAAAATGTAATGTTTAAATGGGGCCATCAGTTCTTTCTCCCTTCTTCTACAATATCCGCAGCCGGGCGATCAAAAATATGATCGTTCACCAGAGTTTTGTTCATTATGTGTTTTCTGACAATCTTGCCGGCTACTTCTGCATCTACTTTTCCATAAATCACATCGGGCATACCCGGCACAACTATCTCTACCGTCGGTTCCACATAGCACAGTCCCATGCAGCCGGTCTGAGAGACCCTCACATTCACCAGATTGTTCTCATCCAGTTCCCGTACAAATGCATCAAGGGTTTCTTTCGCTCCGGCGGCAATACCACAGGTTCCCATTCCGACAATTACTTCCACATCTTTATTTTCTACACTCCGGCGGGAGAGGTTTTTCTTTTGTTCCTCTCGCAGGGCACGGAGATCTTCAAGACTCATTTTTCCCATTTTATTTCTCCTGGTACTTTGCCAATATTTCCGGTAGTCTGTCTTTGGTCAATTTACCGTATACATCATCATCTACAATGATAACCGGCGCCAGTCCACATGCTCCTACACAACGAACCGCTTCAATTGAGAATTGTTCGTCCTCGGTGGTTTGGTTGACACCGATGCCTAAAAGGTTCTCAAGTTCATTGAGAATATCTTCTCCTCCCTTCAAGTAACAGGCGGTCCCCATACAGATTTTGATATTGTGCTTACCGGGTTTTTCAAGACGGAAGTAGTGATAGAAGGTTACCACTCCGTATATTTTTGCCAAAGGTACATTAAGTAGTTTTGCTACCTTTTTCCCGGCCTCCTTAGAGATGTACCCCTGCTCTTCCTGGACCTTATGAAGTATCATAATAAGGTTACCCGGTTTATCCTTCCAGGTTTCAATGTACTCCACAAGCTCAGGTGAGAAGCTGGTCTCAGCTTCACTCTTTACTTCTGTACTCATTTTTATTCTCCTTACTCTTCGTATTGTTTTAGCTCACTCAGTACCTGCTTAAAATCAACATACAAACCGGCAGCCTGACAGAGCAGTTGCTCATAGGCCTCCAGCAAATCGCTCTTGGCAACCCCGTATTTCAGATTCACTCCATCCGTATAGGGTTTGTAGGTTTTCCAGCCGCATTTTTCCAACTCGGCCTTATACTCATCAATAAGCTCCGGAAGCTGTGAGGAATATTTTTTGAGTATAGGCAGATCAATCAATACCGCCGTAAGATCGTCAATATGTTCCATAATAAGCTCCTCTTTGTATCTATAAAATTATCTATATTTGCTAATAATTATAGTTAATTTTATGTATAGATCAATTTTATTGTTTAATATTGAGCTTTTACTCAATTTCACATTTAATATATCAGATAATGGAAGGAATGTGTATTGTTTTATAAGTAAATTTAGTACTTTTTATTACTTTTCTTCCATTCTAAATCAGTCCGGAAGGAATTCGCCAATTAAAACTTGCTCATTCAAGAGAATTAGCGTATTATTTCTAATCACAATGTCCCATGTGCACAGGAAGCCACTGATAATATGTATCGTTTTCTTGCTATCTCTCACACAGGCATACCCTTCGGAGTCTGAAGTAAACATTTTCGGTCAGAAAATACTCCTCCTCCATTCCTACCATTCCGGTTTTAAATGGACAGATGATATTACCAGGGGAATCAAGGATACCTTTGGGGATAACATAAACCTTTTTATTGAATATATGGATACAAAACACCAGTACAATGAGGAGTATCTTGATTCATTTACAGAACTGCTCAAAAATAAAGCTTCTCTGCATAATTTTCAGTTGATTATAACTACAGACAATAATGCCTTTGACTACATTATCAATGAGGGAAGAAGCATGTTCGGATATACCCCGGTTGTATTCTGCGGTTTGAATTATCCTGAAGATATGCTCGAGAAAGCCGGCAGCCATGTAACCGGGATTATCGAAGAGGTAAACTTTGAAGAGAATATAGACCTAATTCATACCTTGCACCCTTACGCGAAGGAGCTTGTGTTTATTACCGATGACACACCAACAGGAGACCGTCTTCAGGAAGAGTTTAATAAGAAAGCCCCCGCGTTTCTTAAGGATTTTCAGAAAATCACTATCTGGAACAATGTCTCTATGGTAGAACTCCTATCCCGATTAAAAAGACTCCCCGAAAATGCGGTAGTGCTGTACTCTATCTTTTTCAGAGATGCGGAAAATACCTTCTACGACTGGAAGCAGGCAACCCAGCTTATTACAGGGGCCGCTTCTGTACCGGTATATGGGTTGTGGGATTTTAATCTCGGCCAGGGCATTGTGGGCGGCACACTAGTATCGGGGTACACACAGGGGGTTGAAGCGGGTAAAAAGGCAAAAAGAATACTCAGCGGCACCAGTGTTGTGAAGGTACCAATAGAAACCAGCAGCCCAAATATCTACGCTTTTGATTATACTGAACTTGATAAATACGGCATTGAAGAGAAGGCCCTTCCACCGGGCAGCCTTGTGATTAACAGCCCCCATTCGGTAATACAGGAAAACAAAAATTTGTTTATCGCTATTTTTACGGTCATTATTTTTTTATCAATACTAGTTATCGCTTTAATTGTAAATGTTATTCTACGGCACAGAGTGGAAAAAGCGCTAAAGCGAGCGCAAAACTATATAGTAAGCATAATTAATTCAATGCCGTCGATCATTGTGGGGGTAGATACCCGGGGCTGCATTACAAACTGGAATTTAAAGGCTGAACAGGAAGGAAAAATCAGCACTGAAGAGGCAATGGGCAAGAGTTTCTCCCGGGTATTTCCGCGTTTTGCAAGCCAGATGGAACAGATCAATGAAGCAATCCGGAACCAGAAAACAGCACACTTTGTGAAGACCCATGAGGCTTCTCAAGAACAGTCCCTGTACGAAGAAATTTACGTGTACCCCCTTATCACCGACGAGGCTGAAGGGGCGGTAATTCGGGTGGATGATAAAACTGAACAACGAAAGTTTGAAGAAATGATGATACAAAATGAGAAGATGCTCTCGGTGGGTGGTTTAGCCGCCGGCATGGCCCACGAGATTAACAACCCCCTAAGCGCGATGGTACAGAACGCCCAGGTTGCGCTTCAGAGAATCAACACAGAAAATCCCGCAAATCTAAGGGCAGCCGAAAAAGCGGGAGTTCCGTTTAGCAGGATTCAGTCTTATATTAAAGAAAGGGATATTCCACAACAGCTGTATATGATAAGAGAAGCCGGAACCCATGCCAAAGAAATTGTGATGAATATGCTCAATTTTGCCCATCGTGGAGATGCCGACCGCTCAAATCATGATCCGATCAAGCTACTGGACAGGACCATTGAACTTGCCTCAATTGAATTTAATCTAAAGAAAAATAATGATTTTAAGAAGATTAAACTGGTGAAAGAGTATGGGTCGGATATTCCCCTTATCCCTTGTGAAGCAGGTAAGATCCGTCAAGTATATTTCAATATTCTAAGCAACGGCGCCGCTGCAATGTATGAAAAACAGAGGCTTTTGCAGGGAGAGTACACTCCTCAGTTTACATTTAGGGCATCACGGGAAGAGGAGACAATTAGAATTGAGATTTCGGACAATGGAATCGGTATTCCTGAAGAGATAAAATCCAGGATTTTTGAACCCTTTTTTACTACTAAACCCGTTGGTGAGGGAACAGGTCTAGGATTGTCAATTGCATATTATATTATCACCGAAAGCCACGGCGGCACGATGGAAGTAGAGAGCCTCAAGGACGTGGGTACTACTTTTATTATCAATCTCCCCCTCAGGCAAAACCAAAAACACGCAGAATGAAAAAACCATAGAATATAAGAAGGAGCCCTCCCTCAAGCCTGTTAACCTTATGATCGAGTACAATAACAATATATAGAAGGGTCGCCGCCAGAGAAAAGGGCAGAGAAAAAGTGATAATTGAATCGGGTATCTTGAGGGTGCCTATCATTGCCGGTACACCCATTACCATCAATGTATTAAAAATATTTGATCCAAGTACATTTCCAATAGTAAGCTCCGGCTTACCCTTCCGTGCAGCGGAGATAGTGACAACTAGTTCAGGCAAACTGGTACCCAGGGCAATTGCACTCAGGGCAATTACTTCCGGGGCTATCATCATTTTCTGGGAAATAACAATCACAGCATCTATGGTATAACGTGCTCCAAAGTAGATTCCCACTGGAGCAAGGAGTAAAATAAACCAGTGTCGCAGACGCGGCTTTATAGGATTTTCCTCTAATTCCATTATTTCCTGCATTTGGTCCGGATTTTTAAGGGTATGATAGAGGTAGTATACAAAACCGATAAGGCATAACAGAGCTTCGCCGGTGGTATATTCCTGATCGACTATCATAAAGGCCAGTAAAAATACCGCGCCAACCAAAAACGGCACATCGGACTTCATTACATCATAATCGACTACAAACTCCTTCCCGAAAAAACCCGCTACCCCTACAATTAAGAAAATGTTGGTGATATTCGAGCCGAGGACATTTCCCACCACTATTTCGGAAGCATCGCTTGTGACCGACACCAGAGCGGACACAAGTTCCGGTAAACTTGTACCAAAACCTATTATCAATACTCCAATTACAAAGGGAGGAAGTTTAAAGAAAGTGCCGATTTCTTCCGCGGATATGATAAAAAGGTCTGAGGATTTTATTAAAACCCCCAGACTCGCTATGAATATAATAGTCCAAATTGCTACACCCATGTCGGACAAGTATAATAGTGACATTTATTTAGTGCAACACACGGAGCATTTCACATCTGCACCACGCGGTGCAACTCAGAAAAGACCGCATTGCCCCCTTTATTCCTGTTTTACAATACGCTCTATCTTTTGCATTACACCGTTCATGTCGGAAAGATCAAGGGGAACCATCAGCTTCGTATCCTTACGGGCCAGCTTTTTAAGCTCGGATATATAAGCCTCTGCTATGCGCAATGCGAGGGCATCTTCACCGCCGGAAGACTCCACTGCCGCCGCTACATTGCGAAGCCCCTCGGCGGTGGACTTTGCCAGGGCGGTAATCTCACTGGCCCGCCCCTCGGCCTCATTTATGGATTTCTCCTTGTCACCCTCAGAGCGATTCACCGCCTCTTCCATTTCAGCCTGGGAATAGTTAATTTTTGATTCCATATCCCCTAAACTACGGGCGATAGACGCACGTTTTTCACGTTCAGCCTTCATCTGCACTTCCATGGCCTCTAATATTCCCTGGGGCACATTAATATTCTGAATCTCGTACCTGGAAACCTTCACTCCCCATGCATCCGAAGCCTCGTCAACAGCCTTCACCACCTGTGCATTGATTGCCTCCCTCTCTTCGAAGGTTTTATCAAGCTCCAGGCGCCCTATAACCGAACGCATCGTCGTTTGTGCAAGCTGAATGGTAGCATATTCATAATTGGTAATTCCGTAGCTCGCCCGCCGAGGATCAACCACCTTCATATAAAGGACCCCGTCAACCCGGACCTTTACATTGTCCTGGGTAAAACACTCCTGGGCAGGGACATCAATAGCCTGCTCCTTCATGCTGTGCTTATAACGCACCTTCTCAATAAAGGGGATTAAGACATGAAACCCGGCCTCAAGGGTGCGGGAAAATTTGCCCAGCCGCTCTATCACCAGGGCTGTCTTTGCAGGGATAATCCGAATACTTCTCACAAGTGTCACTAGAACAAATAACAGAAATAGTCCGCCTAAAATCAATAATGGTAGAAATGGATTCATGCCTGACCTCCTTTATTTCCGCCGCTTCCAAGGCTTGGAGTTACCGTATCAATGAGGGCCTTGAGTCGCGCCAGATCATCCGGCAGGACCGAAGTATCGGCAGTATTGAGAATTAAACCAAACTGTTCAATATACTGCTCGGCCAAACGCAGGGCCATTGCGGATTTCCCCTTTGGTAATTTGAGGGCCTCGGCGACGAGGGTAAGCCCCTCCGCGGTAGCCTCACTAGTAATCTCTATAGCCCGGGCCCGTCCTTCCGATTCGTTTATGCGTTTTTGACGTTCCCCCTTACTCAGATTAATGGAGGACTGCCGGTCTCCCTTGGAGATATTTATTCTGGCACTCTTCTCTCCTTCACTTGCAAGTATACCAGCCCGCTTTTCCCGCTCAGCCCGCATCTGTTGTTCCATTGCCTTCTCAATAGTTTCAGTCGGGCTTATATCCTTAATTTCATACCGGGTTACTTTCACGCCCCAGGGGTCGGAGGCCTCATCCAGGGCTTTGACAATCGCATCATTGATTTGGTCCCGCTCACTGAAAGTCCTATCCAGCTCAAGTTTACCTATTTCAGAGCGCATAGTTGTTTTTGCCAGTTGGGCGGTGGCATACCGATAATTATCAATGCCATAGCTGGACTTCACAGGGTCCATTACACGAAGATACAACAGCCCGTCTACAGTGACTTGTACATTGTCACTGGTAATACAGACTTGAGGATCAACATCCATTACCTCTTCCTTGAGAACATGCTTGTACGCTACCTGCTGAATAAAGGGGATAATCAGATGGAGTCCCGAACCGAGGGTGGTTTGGTATTTCCCAAATTTCTCAATCACATAGGCTTCTTGTTCCGGCACAATTCGAATGAGCTTAAAAAAGATAATTATTACAAGAAATGCCAGTACATACGCAAAAATTACATTCATACCTTCTCCTTTTAGAATTATAATCTATTTATCAAAGGGGGCGGTTACCGTAAGAGTAATTCCCTCCTCATCCACAATTGAGACCTGCTCTCCCTCTTCAAAGCTCTCCGTTAAACTGACCGCTTTCCAACTTGTACCGCGATAACGGACCCGCCCGGGAGAGTCGGGGGAAATCGGTTCCAGCACCAGGGCGTGTTCTCCAAGCCCTTCCCGGGGCATTCTGTTCAAAAGGGTTCCCCGAAAAAGGCTTTTGAATTTTTTTCGTAAAAAAGCAAAGGATAGAACTGAAGCGCCTACCCATGCCAGTACCTGCCATGGAAAACTCCCCGCCAGGGGCGGAAACAGAAGCGCTGCTATAGCAACACCCCACGCTCCAAGGCCGAAGAAAAAAATGGTAAAACCGGGAACCAACATTTCCGATGCAATCAGCAGGAGACCAATTACTCCCCACAGAAACGACGGACCTAAAAACAAAATCGCCTCCTTAGTACTAGTTACTAGAACAACATAACAGAGAAACCACACTATACCATGCCGTGGGGCAACTTTTGTATATTTTTTTTACTCTATTTTTTACTCTGTATCCGGTTGAAGCAGCGTGCTATTCATAGTTTAATAGGCTTATGAGTATAAAAGAAACACATTTTCATACCGGTCCTATCTTAATTCTGATGCTGATGGTCCTCTACAATTTTGTTTCCCGCGGAGTGTTCAGCCCACTCCTGCCTATTTTAGAGGCGGAGTTCGGGGTAAACCACGGCCGGTCAAGCTCATTGTTTCTCATAATGTCGATCAGCATGAGCACCAGTATGGTATTCTCCGGTTTTCTCTCCAAACACTTAAGGCACAGGGGGGTTATTTTACTCTATGAATTTATGCTGGGGACATCCCTTATACTTTGTGCTCTTAGCCCCAATTTTTTATTCGTACAGTTATCGGCGGGGTTGCTTGGTGTGAGCTCCGGCCTATATGCCCCGTCGGGACTTGCCTCTGTGACAAACCTTGCAGGTGAAAAGCACTGGGGTAAAGCAATCAGTATTCACGAAACAGGCCCTAATTTTGGCTTGATTTTAGCGCCCCTGATAGTAGGATTCGCTGCGCCGCTTCTAGGCTGGAAGTGGATTCTGGTGCTCCTAGGAATAGCCAACTGGTCAAACGGTATACTCTACTTTTTTCTTGGCCGAGGAGGGGACTTTTCGGGGGAGCCCCCAAATTTTCAGAATCTCAAACTCATTCTAAACAACCGCTCTTTTTGGATCATGGCCTTGCTCCTGGTGCTGGCGGCAAGCTCGGCTATTGGTGTATATTCCATTCTTCCGACATACTTAATATCCGAAAAAGGACTGGATTCAAGAGTAGTAAATACGGTGGTTGGGTTTTCCAGGGTAATCGCCATTTTCTTTGTCCTCGGCGCGGGTTTTTTAAGCGACAGAATCGGATTAAAAAACTTGTTGGCAATAATACTCTTTATATCCGGTTGTTTCGCTGTATTACTGGGCCTGCTTGAAGGAACTTATCTGCTACTCGCGGTGTTCTTTCAACCCGCCATAGTAGCCGCCTTTTTTCCAGTTTTCAATACAACCATATCGAGTATCACCACCGCTAAAACCAGAAATGTCGCTTTCTCTTTGATTATCCCTTTTGCCTCAGCCATCGGCGCGGGGGCCACACCAACTATTATGGGACTCTTGGGAGAGATTGGACATTTCAGCACGGCTTTTATTGCCCTTGGCGGCTTAAGCCTTGGAGCGCTTCTTTTTATACCAAAATTGCACCTAAAAAGAGCGTGAAAAACAGCAATTCGCAATGTGAAAAATTTTGGATATTTTTCACATTGCGAATGCTCACATTTTGTGTAAGATAGGTAGTTTATCTTAAAGATGGTGTGGGTATTCTCAGCTCCGTTCAGTGCATTTTGAATGAACTTCACTTGAAATTTCCCCCTCCCACACATTAGAGTTATAATCAAAGATTAGATACGGGAGCAGCAGGGTTTCATGCGTTTTCATTTGTCCTTCATAATAATTATTTTGATCCTCATCAGCTTTTCTTCACTTTCTGCGGATGAGCCGAAGGATATAGGCACTGGTGAAATTGAACAGCCGGTAGAAGTTGCCGTGCTACACAATTTTCCTCCCTTTTCTTTTATGATGAATAATCAGTTATCAGGTTTTACTTTTGATTATATTCAATTGATAGAAGAGAAAACCGGTATAGATTTTGAAATAGTAAGCGGTACATGGAAAGAAAACTTCTCAGCCTTTCAAGATGGCGAGGTAGATATGATAACCGGCATGTCCTTTACCAGTGAACGAAGGAAGTACACCCTTTTTACAGATCCCTATTATCTTCTACCCACTGTAGTATATACCCGTAGAAACGACTTTCAGTACAACCGCGTTGAGGATCTAAAGGGAAAGACGGTAGGAATTGAATCCGATATCTATTACAAACACTACTTAGAAAAAATACCGGAAATACGATTAAAAGAGATAGAAGACACCGATGAATTGTTAAAACAGCTCTCTTTTAGTGAGATTGATGCGGTAATCACCAATATAAATATAGGTAATTATATTATTCGACAGTTTATGCTGGAAAATATCAAGCTCGCCGGCAGGGTTAACCTGAAGGGTATTGAGGATGAGGACCTGCGCATCGGAGTCCGGCGGGAGAAACCGCAACTCTACGCGCTTATCCAGCAGGGGATGAATCAAATTACCCCTGGGGAGTACAAAAATCTTCAGGACCGCTGGGTTGGATTCACACCGAAAGAAATGCAGGATGTTCTCTCTCGGGAAGATCAAAAAGTTGTAAAAGAGTTTATTAACCGCTACGGCGGCATCCGTATCGGCGGTTATACCAACTGGTACCCTATCAATTTCACTACTTCAAAGGGACAAGAGGGTATTTCTCAGGATATATTTAACCATCTATCTGAAGAACTTCGAATCCCCTTGATAACCGAAGAATCCGGCAGTATAGAGGGGGCGATTCAGGATCTGCTCATGGGCCGTATTGACGTACTTCCGGCTGTTGTTCCTTCAAAGGCCTACGATCAACGCATTGCCTTTACCAAACCCTATGTAAGACTCCCCATAGTAATTGCAAGCCGTAGCAGCCAATTTTTTATTGGAGATCTTCGTTCCATTGAAGGAGAACAGATAGGAGTAGTAGGGGCATGCAGTTTAGATGGACAAATTCAAAAGTCCTACCCTGAAATAGAGTTTATTGAAGTTGCTTCGGTAAAAGAGGGCCTTACTAAAGTAAGAGATGAAAAGCTATTTGCTTTTATCGGAACTGTGCCCTCTATTGCCTATGCAATCAAACAGCACAATTTCTATAACATAAAAATAACCGGCACCCTCCAGGAAAAACTTCCGATTGCTGCAGCAACTCGTCAGCAGGACCAGGAGCTTAACAGACTTCTCAACCGGGCGATACTCTCAATAGATTCTGACGCAAGAGATAGAATTGTAGACAACTGGGTAGTAGTACAGATGGAAGAAAAAATGGATAAAACTCTTCTATGGCAAATACTTGGAGGTGCGACAGTTCTTATCCTCATTGTGTTGTTATGGCTACAGAAGGTAAAGCGTCTCAACTCTCAAATTTCCGAAGCCTACGAAATGCTTGAAAGGAAGAACCAAGAACTCGAACACATTTCAACCGTTAATCAACTTACGGGCCTTTATAACAGGCATAAACTCGACAAAGAGCTTGAAACAGAACTACAGCGAACAAATCGTTATAATCGGAACTTTTCTCTGATTATGTTTGATATCGACTGGTTCAAAGAGGTAAATGACAACTTCGGCCACCCTGCAGGCGACACCGTCTTAAAAGAAATCGCATCAATTATTCGCCGCAGAATAAGAGCTACCGATATTGCAGGCCGCTGGGGAGGAGAGGAGTTTCTCATTATATGCCCAGAAACCGGAACCGACGGCGCGGGGGAACTGGCCGAACACATCCGTTCCGATATTGAGAAATTTCACTTTTCTATAGAAAAAACAATTACCATAAGCGCCGGAGTTGCTGAGTTTGTCAGTGGTGAAACAGCAGCTCAAATTATCCACCGGGTTGATGAGTGCCTTTACGCGGCCAAACACCGCGGAAAGAACCAGGTAGTTTCCGAATAATTACGATCATCACTGTCCACCCTGCGGGCATCCCTATTCTATCCGTTGATACACCTTCCCCGCTTTACCCCGTACCAACCGAGGCCGGCCCTCAATCTTTAACCCACCAACTTCAAGACTGGGCACGCCTTCATCGGAGGGACTGCCTAGCCACAACACCGCCTCTTCGCCGTCATGAAATATCAGGTGTACAAAGGAGTCATCCCCCAGGTAGAATGAAGGGACCAACGCACATAGCTGCTCGTCGGTTTCGCTGCCGCGATTTGCATATACTACCGCTGCCAGTACAAAACTTTCTGCTCCAGAACACTGATATTCAAGACGCTGGGAGATACTCTGTACGTAGCGGGTATTCACTCCGTTCAGCTGATCGTGGAAGGGAGATGCCGGTATTTGCCGTGTAAAACCGTGCACATTTGCAAGCACAGTGTATCTGTCATCGATTCGGGCGATTTCCGTCGCCCCGAAACTTTCGCTATTTGGCCTTCCATCATCAAAACCTAAGGGATACCCTCCCTGGCGGAAACGGAGCCCCGGCTTCGATGGTTCAATCTGATGAATATGTACCTGTATTCCCTCCTTTACAATAGTCCATGTGGTTGCCCTGCCCTCGGGATCGGCCTCGTGCAGGGGATATCGGCTTGCAGCAAAATCCCTTTCACAGTAGAGGTTCTCCATTTCCCATCTCTGATGAAAGAAAATACCATCCTCCGACCATTGAAGACTGGAATCACTGTTGAAGGACCCATATACCGAACGTGAATCGTAGGTAAAGATGCTGGAATAGGAAAAGTTGGTGTACTTGGCGTTGTACTCGTCCTTGTCGTGGTACGACTTGTGGTTGATCAGCTGAATATGTCCGCTGCGCTGGTCGCCGACTAAAAGCAATCCGGCCTCCTTCAGCGGGACGGAAAAGCTATCTTTATGAATCGGCAGCGGTTCCTCCGGCGCCGACCAGAACGGGTCCTCCGGCGGTATCATCAGGATGTTCAGCGCCTTGACCGCCCAGTAGGGCGACCCGCCGCAGTTGTAGTGTTCCAGCACTCCTTCTGCCGGCCTGAGAAAGCCCATTGAAAGGTGTCCGAGGTCGGTCAGAATCTCCTGGGAGAAGAAGAACTTCAGGCTCATATTGAACATGCTGCGCAGCTCACCGACTGAGATGTCGAGCGCTCCGAGGGAGTAGCCCAGGGCCAGCGGCGCCAGATAGCCGAAACGGTAGATCATCGAACGGCCAAAGCAGGGGGCACTGCCGTCGTCCGAAATGAAGTACGGCAGCGCGCGGGCAAACTCCTTTATCCGGCTTTTGTGCTTGTGCGCCAGTTCGGGATGCTCTTCACCCTCCAGAATAGTGTAGATGAGATAGTAGTAGTGAAAGGCCCAGGCGTTGTAGTAATCGATGCGGTTAATATTCCCGTCACGGTACCAGCCGCCGCCGATATACATGTGCTCGCAGGCGGCGATATTGTGGTCTATCTGCTCCTGGCTGTAGGGCATACCCAGTTTCTTCAACACCGCATTGGTGACCACGTTAAACAGCAGCCAGTTGTTCTGATGATACTGAGCCTGGGTGCACTGATACAGGTAGTCGGCCACCTGCTGCTTCTGCGCATCGGAAAAGTGGTCCCAAATGTGGGTACGGGCCAGATACAGCGACCAGGCCAACGAAGCCATCTCGACCAAGTGCTGGGCATAGTCGACGATGTCGCCCCAGTACTCGGGGTGCTGTGGATTGGTGCCGTTTAGGATGCCCCGCCGGTAGAAGTCGGCTACATCGTAGCGGCGCCCCTGCAGCTCAAAATAGGGCTCCCTTCGCTGGGACAGCCAGGGGCCCGCCATAATAAAGGAGCGGGTGAATCCCTCCAGCTCATCGGCCAGGCGGCCGTGATGGCTGCGGGGGCCTGGAATCAGCTGGCGGGCGGCCCCCGGCGATGCGTTGTCGATGATGGCCGCCATCAGCTGAGAAAATATTTCGTCATAGTGCGCCCGGGTGAACCCCGAGTAGCGCGAGCTGGTATAGTCAAAGGGGGTCTGGAACTCGATACGTCTCACCTTCGCCCCCCCTTGGCGGCGGCGTCGCCTTGTCCAGCACCAGCTGCTTCGG
>Ga0209925_1000963_pt1 | contig 14624 bp, 15 predicted proteins | sample SalPonR2_A_D1_MG_FD_185702 | JGI IMG/M metagenome (GOLD analysis project Ga0209925, IMG submission 185702) | Salt pond soil microbial communities from South San Francisco under conditions of wetland restoration - Salt Pond MetaG R2_A_D1_MG... ...
AGGCGGATGTGGTCCGCGAGGATCTCTGGGACCTCCTGAAGCTCAATTGCCGCACGCCCGATCTACTCGACGGCGATCTGCGCGCGATGCTCGGCTCCACGCGCATCGGGGCAGACCGCGTCGCGGCGCTGGCGGAAGAGCTCGGCACCGATCAGGCGCGGGCGTGTTTTGCCGGCATACTCGATTATGCCGAAGCGCGCTTTCGCGCCGTCATCCGCGCATTGCCAGACGGCACCTATCGGGGCGAGGACCATACCGACAATGATTGCTTCGGCCCCGCCGACATCGTCACCCGGGTGACGCTCACAATCGAGGGCGACAGCCTGACGGTGGATTTCACCGGCACGGACGACCAGATCCGCGGCTTCAAGAATTCCTCGCTGGCGAATACCGTCTCGGGCGTCTACACGGCGCTCTATTCCTTTTTCGATGCCGATCTGCCGCGCAACGAGGGCAGCTTTCGCGGCGTGACCATCATCGCGCCCGAGGGTAGCGTCGTGAATGCGCGCCCGCCCGCACCGATGACCATGTGCACGGTGTTCCCTGCCCATGACATCATCCATGCCTGCTGGCGGGCTCTCGGCCTCGCCGCGCCCGAGCGCGCGCTTGCCGGCTGGGCGCGCAACATCTTCGGCGTCACCTCCGGCACAAAGGAGGGCGCCGACGAGCCTTTCGTGATGTACCATAACAATCTTGCCGCCGGCGGGGGCGCGATCGAGGGCCGCGACGGCTTCAACCAGATCGGCCATCTGTGCACCCTGGGCGGGCTCACAATCCCCAATCTCGAAGTCTACGAGCAGATCTACCCGGTACGGTATCTGCGCCAGGAATTCCGCTGCGATTCGGGTGGTGCGGGGCGCTATCGCGGCGGCACGGGGGTGGATTACGCTCTCGAAGTGATGGTGCCCGCGCTCTATTCCTTCCGGGGAGAGGGCCTGCGCACGCCCTCGGGTTACGGAGTCGAAGGCGGCCTCTGGGGGGCGGCTGGGGCGATGCTGCTCTCGCCGCATGACGGATCGGAGCCGGTCGAAGCCCCGCAATTCGGCCTGATGCAGCTCGGCCCGCTGCATTACGAGGCGGCCTCGCCGGGAGGCGGCGGCTGGGGCGATCCGAAGACCCGCGATCCACAGGCCGTCCTCGCCGATCTGCGTGACGGGATCATCAGCGCGCAGGCTGCGCGCGAAATCTACGCAGTGGTGCCCGGCCCAGACGGGATGAGCCTCGATATGGCGCAGACGCAGTCGCTGCGGGAAGAGTGCGCCGGCGCGGCGGCTCAATCCGCGTCGTCGTAGTAGAATTCAAGCAGCAGCGTGCGTTGCAGGATCGAGAAATTGTCGTCGGAGATCAGGCTGAGCACGAGGCGCCCGTCCCGCGTGCGATGCAAGGCGAGGCCTTCCATATTGTCGATCTGCTGGCCCGCCCCCGCCTCGAAGATGACCGGTCCGTCGAGAACCGCACCGGTGCGCAGGTCGCCGCCGGGCAGGCGACGGATGCGCGCGCCAACGTCGCGCAGGATACGGTAACGGCGCTCCAGAACGAGGACGTCGCCATTGTCGAGAAACGCCATATCGGTGATGTCGAACCCCTCATGGCGCGCGACATCGAAGGCATGATGCGCCTCACCATCGAGAATGAAGCCTCGCGTCGGAGCGCTCTCGCCCCGCCGGATGCGCTCGCCGATCACCACGATCGCGCCGGGATAGGGGCTCGAATCCGGCGCGATGGCGATCGCTTCCGGCCCCGCATTATGCGGCCAGTCGCGCATCTCGCGCGGTGTTGGCAGGAATTCTCCACGCGCCGTGAGCCGCTGCTCGGTGAGATCGAAGCGCATGATCGCGTTGGTGCGCTCGATGCCGATATGGGCGATGTCGTCCTTGATGGTGACGGCCTCAACGTCGTAATTCTCCGTGCGGCCCAGGGGCGTGCGGTGAAAATCAAGCATCGGCGCCATTATCGCCCCGGTGAGCCCGGAAAGGCCGTTCTTGTCCTCGGTCACATCGGCTGCGAACCAGTCACCACGATCACTGACGGCGAGCAGCCTGGCACCGTCACGCGCGCGCCAGAGCCCCGAAAAACCGCCAAACCGGGGATAGGGATCGTTGATCTCGAGGCCGGAGCGGAAAGTGAGTTCACCAAAGCGCGTACGGCTGTGATCGTGTGCATCGAAAAACGGCAGGCGGTCCATGCGCGGGGAGAGCGGCATGACGAGGCTTGCCGGCACGGCGGAACCGCCAAGCGCGGTTGCAGCGAGCGCACCGCCGGCAAGCCGTACGCCGAGGCGCAGGGTGCCGCGACGGCTGAACCTCACCGGCCTCCCCCGCCGATCTTGCGGCGCGGCCCCTGGCCGGGGATTTCATCCTCGAACAATTCGGCGAGTTTTTCGGTCATCACACCGCCAAGCTCCTCGGCATCGACGATGGTCACCGCGCGGCGATAATAGCGGGTCACGTCGTGGCCGATGCCAACGGCGATGAGCTGGACGGGCGAGCGGGTCTCGATTTCCTCGATAACCCGGCGCAGATGCTTTTCGAGATAGTTGCCGGCATTGACCGACAGCGTGGAATCATCGACCGGCGCGCCGTCTGAGATCACCATCAGGATACGCCGCTGCTCGGGGCGACCGAGCAGGCGCTCATGCGCCCAGGTCAGCGCCTCGCCGTCGATATTCTCCTTCAACAGCCCCTCGCGCATCATCAGGCCGAGATTGCGGCGCGCGCGGCGCCAGGGCGCATCGGCGGATTTGTAGATGATATGGCGCAGGTCGTTGAGACGGCCCGGATTGGGCGGCTTGCCCGCCTGCAGCCATTGCTCGCGCGATTGCCCGCCCTTCCAGGCGCGCGTCGTGAAACCAAGGATCTCGACCTTGACCCCGCAACGCTCCAGCGTGCGCGCGAGGATATCGGCGCAGGTGGCGGCGACCGTGATCGGGCGTCCGCGCATGGAGCCGGAATTGTCGATCAGGAGGGTCACGACGGTATCGCGGAACTGGGTATCCTTCTCCTGCTTGAAGGAGAGCGCCTGGAACGGATCCATCACGACGCGCGTCAGCCGCGCGGGATCGAGAATGCCTTCTTCGAGATCGAAATCCCAGGAGCGGTTCTGCTGCGCCATCAGCCGGCGTTGCAGGCGGTTGGCGAGGCGACCGACAACGCCTTGCAGATTCGATAGCTGTTTGTCGAGATAGGCGCGCAGGCGCGCGAGTTCCTCGGCCTCGCAGAGCTCCTCGGCCTGGATCATCTCGTCGAATTTCTGGGTATAGGCCTTGTAGTCGCCGGCGCGGGAATCGTTGGCGCCGCTGGGCGGGCGCCACGATTCGGAGGCTTCTTCCGAATCGGCGTCTTCCATGTCCTCGGGCATCTCGCTGGTCGGGCCCTCTGCGGCTTCCTGGGCGCCCTCCTGCATCTCCTCGTCGCCGTCATCGGTGATCTCCACCTCGGCGCGCTCGCCCTCGGCGCCCTCCTCGCCTTCGCCCTCCTGCTCCTCGTCGTTCTCCTGCTCCTGCTCGTTTTCCTGCTCATCATCCTCCTGGCTCTCGAGGGGGACCTCCTCGCCCATGTCGAGGGAGGTGAGCAATTCGCGCACGGAACGGGCAAATCGGCCCTGGTCTTCGAGGTTGCCGAGCAACGCGTCGAGATTCTCACCCGCGCGCTCCTCGATATGGCCGCGCCAGAGATCGACGATCTTCTGCGCGGCCCTGGGCGGAGCGCGACCGGTCAGGCGCTCGCGGACCATCAATGAGATCGCGTCCTCGATCGGGGCATCGGCGCGGTCGGTGATATCCTCGTATTTGCCGCCGCGATGGTAGCGGTCTTCCAGCATGGCATCGAGATTGCTGCCCACGCCCTGCATGCGCCGCGTGCCGATCGATTCGACCCGGGCCTGCTCCACCGCATCATAGACGGCGCGCGCATCCTGCGCCTCGGGGGCGAGCTTGCGGTGGATGCCGGCATCATGACAGGCGAGGCGCAGGGCCATCGAATCGGCATTGCCGCGCAGCACGGCAAGATCATGCGAGGACATCTTGCGTGGCGGCTCGGGCAGGCGGGCCTTGTCCGACATCAGTACGGGCCGGTCGGCGGCGTAGGTCACCTCGAATTCCGGCGTGCGCGCGATGGCCCGCAGGCAGGACGCGACCGAGCGCTTGACCGGCTCGTTCGGGGCTTCCTTGGCTTCGCCCGGTTTGCGGTTCGAGATCGACATGCGTCTTCGGCTCCGGTTGATGGGGCGGGCGCGGCTAATGTCCGCGCCCGCCCTGCTTTCCCCGCGAAAGAGGGACGTCGTAGGCCCCTGGGCGTCAGCTCAGCGCGACATTGGCTGCGCTTTGCGGCAATTCCTCACCGAAGCAGCGCTGATAGAATTCCGCCACGAGGGAGCGCTCGAGCTCGTCGCACTTGTTGAGGAAGGTGAGCTGGAAGGCAAAGCCGATATCATTGAAGATCTCGGCATTCTCGGCCCAGATGATCACCGTGCGCGGACTCATCACCGTCGACAGATCGCCGTTGATGAAGGCGTTGCGGGTGAGGTCGGCGAGGCGCACCATCTTGCTCACGGAATCGCGGCCCTCATCCGTCTTGGCGAAGGATTTCACCTTGGACAGGATGATCTCGACCTCGTTGTCATGCGGCAGGTAGTTCAGATTGGTGACGATCGACCAGCGATCCATCTGGGCCTGGTTGATCTGCTGCGTGCCGTGGTACAGACCCGAAGTGTCCCCCAGCCCGATCGTGTTCGCGGTGGCGAAGAGCCGGAATGCCGGGTGCGGACGAATCACGCGGCTCTGATCGAGCAGGGTGAGGCGGCCGGACGATTCCAGCACGCGCTGGATCACGAACATCACGTCCGGGCGCCCGGCATCGTATTCGTCGAAGACGAGTGCGACATTGTGCTGATAGGCCCAGGGCAGGATCCCGTCGCGGAATTCCGTGATCTGCTTGCCGTCCTTGAGGACGATGGCATCCTTGCCGACCAGATCGATGCGCGAGACGTGGCTGTCCAGGTTGATGCGCACGCAAGGCCAGTTGAGGCGCGCGGCGACCTGCTCGATATGCGTCGATTTGCCGGTGCCGTGATAACCGGTGACCATCACGCGTCGGTTATAGGCAAAGCCCGCCAGGATCGCGAGCGTGGTCTGCTTGTCGAACAGGTAATCCGGGTCGTAATCCGGCACATAGCTGTCGCCCTTGCTGTAGGCCGGCACTTCGAGATCGCTGTCGATGCCGAAGGCCTTGCGCACGGAAATCTTGGTATCCGGCAGAGCGACGGGCTTGTCGGCCGTGGGGGTCTCGATGGTGTCCTGCATACATGCCTCTCTCGATGCGGTCGGCTCAAACACGGTCGCAAGCGACCGGACTGTCGCACTGTCGTTAAACCTCTCGGCGCTACGGCGCAATCACGCGAAGCTCATAAGAGGGTTGCGTGTTTGAGCCTGCCGCCTGCCTCAGCACAAACCCGCAGCCTTGAGCGTGTCGTGCGCACGGATGATGTCGCGCAGTCGCTCCTCAAAGGAACGGTCTCCCCCATGCGCATCCGGATGAAAGCGCTTGACCAGGGTCTTGTACGTCGCCCTGATGGTGGCGGCGTCTGCGGTTTCGTCAAGGCCGAGCACGTCGAGGGCGCGGATGGTGGGGCCGGAAAGCCGCCGGCGCGGCGGTTCCGGTTCCGCCTTGCGTGGCTGCTCGACACCTTCCGAACGCAACACGCCGAGAGGGTCCGAATATTCCCAATCCCTTGCCACACCGGCCCTGGCACCGGCCGTGCGGGCGGCCGCACCACGCTCCACCCCCATGGACCATGTGGGGCGATGCCCGACCACCGCATCCTTCTGGAAGGCGGCGACGGCATCGTCGGTCATGCCGTTGAAGTAGTTGTACTTGGTATTGTACTCGCGCACGTGCTGCAGGCAGAAGCGATAATACTGCCCCTCCGCCCCGCGCCCCTTGGGCGCCCGGTACTGCCCCGGCTCCTTGCAGCCGGGGAACTCACAGGTCGGCGCGCGCGAATCGTCCTTGGCCTCCTCGGCCTTGCGCGGCTTGATCCTGATGCGGTCGAACAGAGGCGATTTCAGATCCATGACACGAGCGATTATGTGTGTTGCGGCGCGATCGGCAAGAGCTTTTGCTGCATAAATCAAATGCCATCGAGAAAAGGCCTCCGATTGCGCCTCGGTGGAACGGCCGGCACCGGCAGCCGGGTACCGCTTCGGTATAGCGGCACGAACCTTTCCACGCGGTTTCGCCGACCGGCATGCGCCTCATCGACGCGCATTTTTCCTGGATGGAATCCTGTTTGGCCGAACCCCCATTGCGCAGCCGACCGCATGGCGCCATATCGCATTCGGGCCGGATCGCGCAATGCGGGACTGGGTCACAGCGATGAGAGGCACCGGATGAGCATGCAATCCCTGATCGAAATCCGTTTGCGCGAAACACTGGCTCCCAGCCAGTTATCCGTGATCGACGAATCGCATCTGCATGCCGGCCATGCCGGCTGGCGCGAAGGCGGCGAGACACATTTTCGTGTGGAGATCACGGCAGACGCGTTTGCCGGGCAGAACCGGGTGGCGCGCCATCGCATGGTCAACACGGCGCTAGCCGAAGCCTTCGACAGAGGGCTGCACGCGCTCGCAGTCAAGGCCCGTGCGCCGGGCGAATGAGGGCCGCGCGCGCCGCGCTCATTCGACGCGGGCGAAGACCAGCCCGTCGAACATGGCGCAACTCGGCCCGTCAGCCGCAAGTTCGAACCCGTCCGGCGCGGAACTGACAAGGCAGGTCATCGGGAATTCACCGGGATCGGTTTCCTCGGCGATGTTCGACATGGTGAACATATCGCCGTAGACGCGCAGATCGCCACTCAGCGTGCGATCGGCGGATGCGATCTCGAGGGTGAAATCGCCCTCTTCCGTGATCGAGAGATGAAACTCATCGGCACGATAATCGCCGGCGCCGAACGGCGCGTCCACGAAAACCGAATGTACGGATTCGTCGATGTCGCCGAGCGCCTCGACCCCGTCCTCGAACACGGCCGAGGGGGCGGGCGGCGCTTCGGTTGTGCGCGGGAGATCATCCGGCATTCCCCCCGGCGCTTCGGGCATCGCCTCTTGGGGTGCTTCCTGCGCGGGTGCCTCCGCGACCGGCGGCGGGGACGACTGCTCGGTTTCAGCCGTCTGTTGATCGCCACAGGCGCCAAGCGCGAGGATTGCAAACACCGGCGTGACTTTCACAATGCGCATAAGAAAACTCCTGTCGCTCCTTTTCGGGACGACACGGTCGAGGTCGCCGCTGCACGGGGAGAGCAAGGGTGGGCGAAATCGTCAAGCCCGGTCCACGCGAAACCGCTCTCTTTGGTGCAAAATGGTGCACCGGCCATGTGATCGCAAGGGCATGTGCCCCGAAACACCGGGATCACCTTGCATCGGACGGCGGCATGATGTCCGGTGAGACGATTCGCACTGGCGCGCGATCCGCCGGCACGAAGCCCTGCCTGCCGGCGGCGGTGACCTCATCGCCCTCCTCACGGGTCACGACGCGCTCCCGTTCGAGCCCATCGATCCGGATTCCTGCGGAATCATCGCCCGAGGTCGGCGCTTCCTCGCTGCGGCGCGCAGCCTCCTGCGCTGCCTCGTCGAAGACTTCCGTCGCCGCTTCCTGTTCGAGGCGCCGGGCGCGGGCCGCCTCGCGCAGTTCCGCCGGCAGCGAAAGCTCACGGGCGAGGGCGGTATCCACGAGAATGTCGTCCTCGCGGGTGCCGATCATGCGCTGGGCGGCGGAAAGCGCTTCCGACCAACTCTCATCCTCACGGCGGCAGGAGCAGGTCGGATCGAAGGTCGTGCGATAGCGGAACGCGTTGGGCAGTGATGTATAAGGCATGCCATCGGCGCCGATGGCCGATTCGAGCTCGCTGTCCCCGCTCATGTAGAACAGACGCGTGGGCGCGTTCGGGCATTGCGCCTGGCAGAGTCGCTCAGCCTCGTCAGCGCTCACGCCACGGGCGAAGAGCGGGAAAAAATAGCCGTCACAACTGCGCACGCAGATTGGCTCGGCACCGGCACGGCGGGCAAACGTATCGTCGAGAAGCGGCATATCCTCTTGTGGATCGAACCCCGGATCGTCGCGCCCGAACAAGCCGTCGAGGAAGCCGCGGCGTGCCTGGCGCGGCTGGCAGTGGCGGGCGATGGCCGCAAGCAATTCCTGACGGCGGTCTTCGCTGGCCTGTGAAGCCTGCCGGATGAGGAGGTTGTAGTTCTCTTCCATGGCTTCGATGCGGTCGCGCGCGGCAGCGCATTCCGAGGAAGGCGGGGCGTCGAACAGGCTGCGTCCGCGATCGCAATCGAGTTGCTGATAATAGCGCACCATGCGGTTGAGTTCGGAGCGTTGTTGCTCGGCCATATCCGCATAATTCTGACCGCCGCCGCGTTCCAGATTGCGCAATTCGGCGCGATAATCCTCGCACAGACTGGTCTGTGCCTGCGCGCTGCCGACGAGAATTGCTGCGCCGAAACAGGCTGCGGCAATGCGTGTCATCAGGGAACTCTTCATGGATCGACCGTCTTCTCGTCGTGTCGGTTGCCGCGATTCTTCCCGCACGAGCGGTGCGCCGGAAGCGCTTTTATCCGCAGCGGAAAGCGCTATCACAATCGTTACGAATCATCGTGAATGACTTCGTGACAGAAGAATATGATCAAATCCGGACAAGTGCAGCTTTCGCGCCGGTTTTTTTCTGCCACCTTACTGGCTGCAGGCGATCATCAGCGGGCGCGGCTGTGTCGGGGTGGCACCATCGCTCATGATCGCACCGATTTCGGCGAAACCGCCCATCGTCTCACGCCGGATCTCGCCATATTCCCTGACGGCGCCGTAGCCATGCGCTTCACACCATGCCTGGGCGACGATATCGCCGCAGATCTCTCCGCCCGTCAGGCAATCGGCGATGCCATAGCCCTCGCTGGCGGGAATGACGAAAGTGGCCCGATCACCGATGAACGCGCGTAATTCGGTCGTGGCCACCAGTGTGAAGGAGGTCACGAGCGCACCCGCGAGTGCGATGAAGCCGAAAGCGGCGAAGGCGCGGCGCATGAACGATCTCCCGGACAGGGTCCGTCGGGACCAGCGGTTTCCGGTAGTATCGCGAAGATCATATTAACGGACCGTTAACGACGGCGCGCCATGAGCCAGATGATGTCGACCGTGAACGACCAGGCAAGCGCCACCAAAGCCGTCAGAGCGAGCGCGGTCGCTGCCACCCCGGTGATGAAGGGCGTCACCAGCGCGATCAGCACCGCACCCTGCAATACGCAGACAGCCTTGCGCCGCATTGATTCAGGCAGATCACGACGCAGCCGGGGCACGAGTGCCCGCGCGGCCATGAACAGATAATAGGTTGTGCCGATCAGCAGAACCCAAGCCCCGACCTTGTCCAGCGCGATCGCCGCAACTGCAAGCAACATCAGCAGCAGCGCGTCGATCTCCATGTCGAAACGGGCACCGAAACGCGAAGTCAGGCCCTGGCGCCGGGCAGCCGCCCCGTCCACGCCGTCCAGAGAGAGTGAAACGGCGGCCGCGGCGAAGAAAAGCCAGTCGGCCCGCTCACCCCAGGAGGTAAACAAGGTGTCGTGCTCGACAAGCAGGCCGATCAGCAGACAATTGATCACCGCACGTGAGAGCGTGATGGCATTTGCGATGCCGAACCGATCATGGGGATGGTAGCGGTCGATCCGGGCCATGACGACAGCCCCGATCACGAGATACGGCACAGACCCGCCCGGGACCAACTCCCAGCCGGCACCACCCGCCCAGAGGATCACGGTCGCTCCCGTAATGAGGGCAACGAAGCCGGTCGCCAGCGCAAGCAGTGTGTCCTGCCGTCGCAGCGTCGAGCGTGTCGCCAGAAGGGCGGAGGCGCTGTCATATTTCATTGCAATATTCCCAACGCTCCGGCAGCGACTTTGTTCCCGCCGGAGCCGCCCGAAACGGGACGCTGCCATTCAGGCATGGCTCGTCATGTCGGGGCCCGTCTCGATCAGGGCCTTCTTAAGCTTTTCCAGAGCACGGCTTTCGATCTGCCGCACGCGCTCCTTGGAAATCCCCAGATGATGTCCGAGCGCATCCAGTGTTGTCTGGTCGTCGCTCAGACGTCGCGCCTTGAGAATGCGCAGTTCGCGCTCGTTGAGCACTCCCAGAGCATCACGCAGCCAGCGCGAGCGTCGCTCGGCATCAATGACGTCGCTGACGGTTTCGTCCGGCAGCGCCGCTTCATCGACGAGGAAATCCATCCGCTCCGACGTGGCGCCTTCGGAATCGGCCGCAACCGGCGCATTCAGCGAGGTGTCCGCGCCGGATAGCCGCACATCCATCGTGGCGACATCCTTGAGAGACACCCCGATCGCTTCGGCGATTTCCCCATAGACGCTTTCGGACATCCGTTCATCGCCGTTGCGCGTCAGTTTGGCACGCAGGCGGCGCAGATTGAAGAACAGCGCCTTCTGGGCCGACGACGTCCCCCCGCGCACGATCGACCAGTTGCGCAGGATGTAATCCTGGATCGACGCACGAATCCACCAGGTGGCATAAGTGGAGAAACGCACTTCGCGCTCGGGCTCGAAACGGGACGCCGCTTCCAGCAAGCCGACATGCCCTTCCTGGATCATGTCCTGCATCGGCAATCCGTAGTTACGAAACCGCGCCGCGATCGCGATGACGAGGCGCATATGTGCCGAAGTCAGCTGGTGCAAAGCCTCCTGATCACGGTTTTCCCGCCAGCGCACCGCAAGCGCGCGCTCTTGGGCGCGCTCGAGATAGGGTGCGCGCATGGCGTTGCGCAGAAAGGTGCGTTGCAGGCTGTTATCATCACCCATGTTCTGGCTCCCTCGTTTGTGAGGGATACGCCGAGCAGCCGACAACGGATCAATCACGCTTTCGCGAGCACGGCTTGCCGAACCTTGCTTGCCGAACCTTGCTTGCCGCACCCCGCTTGCCGGTTCGGCGCGCCGCGCCCGCGTATTGTAAGCGTCAATGCACGCTGACGGGCTCGAGATCCGCCTTGCGGGCCTCGGCGATGGCCGTGTCACGGGAATCGGTGAGGATGATCGGCGCGCCACTCGCCGAAAGCACGGCAAAGAGCTCGAGGCCGGGCTGCATCTCGGGTGCTCCGGGATAGAGTGCGCTGATCTGGTCGGACAGCATGGGCTTGACGTAGACCACATGGCCTTCGCCCATTTGTGCGAGTGCCTGCGCTTCGCGGCTGTTTTCGTTGCCGAAGGCATCCGGCTTGATGTGATTGGTATCGGTCATTTGCGCGCCCTCCTTGATGAGCGGTGCGTGGAGCCCGCAGCATGCGCTTTCGCGCAACGCATGTGGGCCGTGATGAGCCTGTCAGTGCTTCTCTTCGGTCGCGATGTCGATGCGCCTGACGATACGTTCCGGTTCAGGCCGGGCGAGGTCGATCGAGAGCAGACCATTGCTCAGATCCGCTCCCATCACCTCCATGTTGTCGGCCAGCAGAAACGTCCGCTGGAACTGGCGCGCGGCGATTCCGCGATGGAGATAGTGACGCGCCTTGTCGTCAGTCTGGCGCCCGCGGATAACGAGCTGGTTCTCTTCGAGCGTGATCTCGAGTTGATCACGGGTGAAGCCGGCCACCGCGAGGGTGATCCGCAGCCGTTCGGGCTCGTCGTCAGAGCGGGGAAGCCGCTCGATATTGTAGGGCGGGTACCCGTCGCCGCCACCTTTGGCGACGCGATCCAGTGCCTGTTCGATCTCATCGAAGCCGAGCAGCAACGGATGCCCGAACGGTGATTGACGCGACATGTGGAAGCCCTTCTCCGAGGCACTTCGTTGATCGGGACCCGCCATCGGCGCAATCCCGACCCTTCATATGTCGTTTCTCTTGCGTGAGTTCAAGAGCTGCAGGGTCAGCCGTGGCCAGCGGATCGGTCGGCCCGCGCGGTCACACAGGCGCGGGACGCGTATAGCGCAGCAGCGCGGCATAGGGGATCAGCGCGATCAGGGCGATGGCGAGCTTGACGCCGTAGTCGACGATGGCGAGCGTCTGCCATGAAAATGCAAAGCAGGTATCGGCAATGCCAACCATGGCGAGCATCTGCGTGATCGTGGTATCGCCAATCACCGGCCCGCAATGGAAGGCGAAGGAGAAGAAGATCGCCGTATCGATGCCCGATGCGATCACCGACGAGACCAGCGGCGGCAGCCACCAGGCGAAGCTGCGCAGACGGTTGAACACGCCGATATCGATCAGATGCGCCACCAGAAAGGCCGTGCCCGACGCGATCGCGATGCGCGGCGTCGCGAAATAGACCGACAACAGCACCGCAATGGCGAAACCGACATAGACCACACGCCGCGCGCGCGCCGGGCCGAAACGGCGGTTAGCCATATCCGTCACGAGGAAGGCGAAGGGATAAGTGAAGGCGCCGAAGGTCAGATAATCCTGCAGGCCCCAATACTGAACCGGGTGCTGCACCAGGATGTTGGAGGCGAGCACGATCAGCGCCATCACTGCGATGGCGAGAAAGAACGGCTGACGGTCGGCGGGGGCGAGCATGGGAAGCGACCTTGTCGGGAATGTCACGGGCTTGCACCGCCACGCCATTCGTGGCGTTCTCGATGCGTCAGCGGATCGTTTAAGCGCAGGGGCGCGTGGATGCAAGCGCTGCGGCCCGGGTGATCAAAGGCGAAATCCGTGCGGGCGTCCCAGCCCTTGCACACGTGCCGCGAATATGTCTCGAATCGTTCGGGGAAGGGAATCGCGTCGCATCATCACCGAGCGGCGCAGATTTGCCCGTTATGCACAGCCGAAGGGCCCGCAATGGATGTTTTCGATTACCACCGCCCCGCCACGGTTGCGGAACTGACGGGTATGCTCGCAAGCGGAGAGGCCCGGCCACTCGCTGGCGGCACGGATCTGATACCGCAGATGCGTGAGGGGCGGCGCAAGGTCGCAGCGATCATCGACATCAAGCATGTCGAGGCCTGTCGCGTGATCGCGCCACTACCGGACGGCGGTCTCGCCATCGGCGCAGCCGTTTCTTCGACAACGGTGGCGCGCGATGCGCGGATCGCGCGCGACTATCCCGGGGTTGCCGCTGCGGCCCTGCTGATCGGCAGCTACCAGGTGCAGAATCGCGCCAGCCTCGGCGGCAATATCTGCAATGCCGCGCCCTCGGCCGATGCGGTGCCGCCGCTGATCGCGCACGGCGCACGCGCCGAAATCGCCGGCCCTGAAGGCTTGCGCGAAATCCCGCTTGAGGAGATCTTCGCCGGCCCGGGCCGCACGCATCTCGCGCCAGGTGAGGTGCTCACCCGTATCCTGTTGCCGCCCGTTGCGGCGCGTTCCGCCTCGCATTACCTGCGCTTCACCCCGCGCCGGGAGATGGATATCGCCATTGCCGGCGTCGGCGGGTTCGTCGCCCTCGACGAAGCCGGCACCGTCACGCAGGCCCGCATCGCGCTCGCCTCCGTCGCGCCGAAACCGATCCGCGCCCCCTCCGCCGAGGCCGCGCTGATCGGCGCCATGCTCGACGATGCCACCATCCATGCCGCCGGCGAAGCGGCGCGCGGTGATGCCAGCCCGATTTCCGATACGCGCGGCTCGGCGGATTATCGCCGCGAGCTCGTCGCCGTGCTGACCCGGCGGGTGCTCGCCCATTGCCGGCAACTGATTGACCAGGCCTGAGGAGAACGGCGTATGAAACCGATCGCGATCACCGCGCAGGTGAACGGCGAAGAGGTCACCAGCCTCGCCGATCCGCGCGACACCCTGCTCGACTGGCTGCGTGACCGCCTCGGCCTGACCGGCACCAAGGAAGGTTGCGGCAACGGCAATTGCGGCTCCTGCACGGTCATGATCGACGGCACGCCGGTCAATGCCTGCCTGATGCTCGCCGTCGAGGCGCCGGGGGCGCAGATCATCACCATCGAAGGATTGAGCGATGGCGGGGAATGGCGCGACCTGCAGGAGAACCTCGCCGCGATGGGCGGCACGCAATGCGGCTTCTGCACGCCGGGCATCGTGATCTCCGCCGCCGCCCTTCTGCGCGACGATCCCGCCCCGGACGAGGCGGCGATCCGCTATGCCATTGCCGGCAATCTCTGCCGCTGCACCGGCTATGACAAGATCGTGCACGCAGTCGAGGAAACCGCCAGACAGCGCCGCGCCACGGCGCGGGCGGGGGAGTAAGACGATGGATGCCGAGATCAAGACCCGCACCGGCGACGCGATCCCCGCCGATCCCGCCATCGGCAAGCCGCTCGCGCGCGTCGATGGCAGGGAGCGCGTCACGGGCCGCGCGCGCTACGCCGCCGATATCACCCGCCCCGACATGGCGCACGCGAAGATCCTGCGCGCGCCGCATGCGCATGCAGTCATCAAACGCATCGATACGAGCGCTGCCGCAGCCCTTCCCGGCGTGCTCGCCATCGTCACCGCCGATGATTTTCCGGATCTGCCCCAGGGTGCAAGCATCCCGATGGGCGAGACGGGGTATGACATGTGGGGCGTCTCGCGGCTCAACATGGCGCGCGGCAAGGTGCACTGGATCGGCCAGCCCGTCGCTGCCCTGGCCGCGCGCGACCCCCATATCGCGGCGCAGGCGCTCGATCTGATCGCGGTCG
>Ga0209925_1000966_pt1 | contig 14605 bp, 17 predicted proteins | sample SalPonR2_A_D1_MG_FD_185702 | JGI IMG/M metagenome (GOLD analysis project Ga0209925, IMG submission 185702) | Salt pond soil microbial communities from South San Francisco under conditions of wetland restoration - Salt Pond MetaG R2_A_D1_MG... ...
TCTTTCTTGAATCAACCACTTGTGAGATAGAGCCGGTGTAAATCTTGTTAAAAACTGTACTGAGTGCAGTCTTTTATTTAACAAGCTCCTTTTTAATCTTGTTTATGATTAGGTGGGAGAAGTTGACATTAGCTTTGTTTAATATTATGGTTCAAAAGAACAATGTACATGTTTGATCTTCCACTGTTTTTGATTTTTCTCTAAGTACATCGTTGTCCTTACTGCCTTCTCTGGAAAACTTTTATACCTTGCATAAAAACAAATACAAGCCGCCTTATCTCTCTTAAAATAATGAGTTTTTTCCATTTCTAATTCTTCGACATTACCTGATTCTGTCTTTTTCCCTTTTTGAAAAAAATCATTTAATAATTTCAAATGAGCACTTACGGAATAGGTGTCATTATCTTTATGGTTATCAAAATATATCAATTCATTATCTTTTTCCGAATAAAAGGTTTTTAATTTCTCAATGTCTTTTTCTAGGAAACTCTTATCATATTGTTTCAAAAAATTATTAAGCTCATTATCATCAATTTTATCTAACATTTTATTCATCCTCCACTATGTATAATTCCTATAATTACTATCAACTAAAAAATATAACATATTTAGCTTTAAAATATCTCAACTTAAAGTTTTTCAAAATATATTTAGCCATTTTGCATTACTTTGATATTTTAGAATATACTTCTATATGATTACCCTCAGGATCTTGAAATTCAAAAACAATATTATCAAGGATTTCCTTTAAAGGAAATACAATATCTAAGCCTTGTTCTTCTATTTGCGCTTTCATCTTTTCAGCATCTTCTACTTCAAAACTTAACAGACAATTATCTCCATAATGAACTTCTTCCTCTTCCTGATTGTGATCAAATAAAAAAAGACGAAATCCATTAATATTAAAAAGATATAAACTCTCTCTTTTTTTAATTACCGATCTTTTTAAAAACCATTTATAAAATTTTAGGGCTCTTTCCATATTTTCTACAGTTATATAAGCTGATTCTAATTTTGGTTTCATTAATTCTCCTCCTGTCAATAAATTTATTTATTATCTAGACTAAAAGGACAACTTAATAATATTCATTTATTGATTTTATAATCTGATTTAACAAGTTTATAGACCTTTCTTTTAATCTAATAATGATCATTTTACAACAACTTTAATGCAATGTAGCGCACATATAAATATGTCAATTTTATTCTTCATCCATATATTCTGCCATTTCTTTTCTTCTTTTTTTAAAGTCGGTTTTATCTATATCACTTAAATCCACTTTCTTACTCACTGTTTTAATTGAAAAGTTTCTATAAGGGCCCCTACAATTAAAAAACCTATCGTTAGCCAAACATATAACCAGGGTATGTCTATAAACATCTGTTTGTTAAAAAATATTACATCAAAAAGGTTTAAGCCAAATTTAACTCCAATAACCGTAGCAAATAATTATGCACCAAATTCAAAAAAAGTTAAAATAATTCCTCCTCTGGCTTTTGGTTTTGAAAAAATTACACCCTGTCCAAATCCTTCCCAGGCAGTTAATAATAATGGTATAAAAAATATAATACCATAAAAAATTTTTGTTATGAAAGCTGCTAAGAATAAGTTATTTAACAAAATTAAAATGAATAATAACACCCATTTTTTATTCTTAATGCATGACATCTTATATTTTCTTGACAAATTATGAATTTTTTAGTTAAAGGATCTGTAAAGTTCTTTCCTATTTCACTTATATTTGATGTATTAACTAATTTCTTATTACCTAAATAGAACCCTATAATTAATGGTAAAAAATAGAATATTAAAACCAATATAAATATCAAATTAGGATAATAATAATTTAACATCTTTACACCTCAAAAATAATATTTTTCATTATAAAAAATTTTATGTTAGATATAAAATATATTTTTAAATTCATACCTTCTTAATAAGTATATTTCTTATTTTATTATTTCCACTTCACCTGTTTCTCCATTTAACCTTATAATTTGACCATCCTTTAAGCTAGTTGTCGCTGCATGCAATCCTGCAATAGCTGGTACCCCATATTCTCTAGCTACTACTGAACCATGTGATATAGGTCCACCCATTTCAGTTATTAAGCCTCCTATTTCTAAAAACAGGGGTGTCCAGGCTGGATTAGTAGCCTTGGTAACTAGAATATCACCTTTATTTAACTTCTCAGCCTCATCAGGAGAGCCTAATACTCTAACTTTTCCTTCTTGTACACCAGCTGATACCGGTATTCCTACTAATACATTATCTGCTTTTTTAATATTTGGATAATATATTGTTTCACCTGTGCTTGTCACTACTCTAGGTACTGAACTTCTTTTTAATTCCTTTTTGTACATTTCTCTATTTTCTTCAACTATATCTTGTAATTTTCTCTCAGATTTAATATCTTGTAATCTGACAAAAAATATATCATTTTTACTATTTAAACGGCTTTCTAACTTTAACTCTTCGCCAACTTCTAAAAGTATTTCTCTAAAAATAGCTACACCTTTTGTCATTATATATTTGGGCAATTCCCTAACCCCAAATAACTTTCTATAATTAGTTAAAAGTTTCTTAACTTTCTTGGCTTGTCTATGAGCTCCCTTTTCTTTTAACTTATTATTAATTTCTGCAATTAATTGGTCTGCTCTTTCTCTATCTTGATAAAACTTACTTAACCTTTTTTGATAACTTTTATTTTTCATGTAAGATTTAATTAAATCTATAATATATTCAGGTTTTTCTTGCCAACGGGAAACACCAGGGTCAACTTCTAAATATGTTCTATGTCCATATTTATCTAAAAAGTTTTTGATTTCAGGATGTTCTGTAGAAAGATTTTCTCCCGTCTCAGCAAACTTTTGAGCAATTTTAAGTAGATCTATAGCCATTTCTGTTGTCACATTATTAGGAAGTGATTTCTCAACTATACTCAAATCATATTTACAATCCAGATGTTTTCTAATAATCTTTTTAGACTTCTGTAAATAGTTAAGGGAATTAATTACATAATAAAGTACTTGTAAAGGTATAAAATAATATACTGACAAGGCATTTTCTTCAATAAATGCAATTTTTTCTTCTTTAGACTCTAAGCTTTTTGTTTCTTCCTTAAGTAATTTAATCTGATTTTCACCATATTGATAGGCCTTTTCAACTACCTTTTCTGGCGAGAACAATAGTCCATATAAGGCCTTATACATTGAGGTGAAAACAAACTTCAAAAAAGAGGGACTAATAAAAGATAATAAAGTTGGTATTAGTTTAATAAATGATTTTCTTTGTTCTTTTAGAGTATCTTTATTTTTTTGTAAAGTTGATATCATTGTTTTTATTGTTAAAGGATCCATTGCAAAAGAATTATTGCTTAATTTATTCCACCATCTTTCTAGTCTTGAGATTTCAGTTATATCTACAAATAATCTGCCGGCTGCACTTTTCACCCAGTCAGCAGGTAATATTCTTTTTAAATATAACTTCCAAATGTCAACCCCCAAAGGAGTAAGAGGTTCTGGCATCACCTTATCAATCAATAAAAAATTAATATATACTCTAAGCCTATTACTACCATTATCCACTTCGATTTTGGGGAAAAGTGTGGTAATCGGTCTTGTTTGTAATAAATAAAAATTATTATTATAAAATCCCCATTCTATATCCTGAGGGCTATTATAATAATTAGCTACCTTTTTTGCTAATTTGCTAAGTTCATGTACTTCATCATCACTTAGAGTAGTCATTTTTTGTTTTTCTAAGGGAACATCAACTAACTCTGTGCCTTTATTTTTCCAGACTGTCATCTTTTTCTTTTCAGCTATTTCTTTTACTACTATCTGCTCATTATTTTTATTAACTATCCATTGATCAGGATTTACATCTCCACTTACTATTGCTTCTCCTAATCCCCAAGCAGAGTTTATCAAAATTTGATCTCTTCTATTATTTACAGGATTAACTGTAAATAATATGCCTGATTTATCAGCCTGAATAAGCTTTTGAACTACTACTGCATGTCCTAAATTAATTCCTTTAATATTATGTTGTAAACGATATGATATTGCACGCACATTCCACAAAGAAGCCCAACATAATTTGATATGTTTATATAGCTGTTCTTTCCCATTTATATTTAAGAAACTATCATAAAGACCGGCAAAAGATGTGGTAGGGGAATCTTCCTTAGCAGCAGAAGAACGCACTACTACTTGTGGTTGCTCCAACTGTTCATAAAATTGATTTATTTCAGCAGTTATATTTTTAGGTATTATGCTCTTTTTAAATAATTTCCTGATTTCTTTTGAGATGATTTTTATATTCTCAAAATCATCCTTATCTATTTTTTCTATCAACACTTCTATTTTCGCTTTTATATCATTGTATTCAATAAAACTATTATATGCATTAATAGTTAATACAAAGCCGTCCGGAACCGGGAAGTCTGTTTTAAGCAATTCTCCTAAGTTAGCAGCTTTACCTCCAACCTGCTCTAGATTCTTTTTAGAAATATCCTTTAATTGTTTTACATATTTGTTTTCCATTTGCTTCTCCTTTTTAATATAGGCATTATATAAATAAAACACATAAAAGTAATTTAATTAAAGTATTAAAAACATTGAAAAAAATTATTTGAATAAGATAACCTTATTATTTAAGATTATTTATTCTTTCCTCTAATATTTCTAGTCCTTCTTTATCCTCAATATTTTTTTCATAAGCCTTTTCATAAATTTCTCTTGCCTTCTTATAGTTAGGCGATATATCCTTGTTTAAGCTAAAGGGACCATACTGGTCACCCCAACCTATATAACCCCAAATCCAATTAGGATATTCACTTATTATTTCTTTAAACTTTTCTTCTCCTTTTTTTACCTCTCCAATTGCAAAATATGACTCTGCTTCAACTCTTTTCATCTCTTTTATTATATACTTTTCTGAATCAGGTAATAATTGGCAAAATTCCTTTGTAAACTTAATTCGCTTTTTAAAATATTTTTTCTTTTTTATACCTGCATTTGCTAACTCCATATCCAAATATTGATACCAGTTACTTAAATATTGATCCCCTTTATATATTTCGTCTGCTTTTTTTAAAGAATTAATATTGTCATCTTTTAAATGTTTCTTTAATTCTTTCCAAGCCTGAAACCATATATCACAACATTCAAATAGTTTATCTTTGGATAAGAGATCATATCCTGCTAAAATCATATCACTGATCTCCTCATCACACATCATTTTTGTTGGAATCCTTTCCCATAAAACCCAGGCCCCCAACCAAATAAAATCGTCATCAAAACCAGTTGTATTTATATTATATATCTCATACCAATACTCAGTTAAATCTTCTGCAGAATAAAAATTTTCAAGATCTTTTTGGAAAGAATCGTAAGTAATCTCAATCCCAAAATCTCTAAGTTTAAATATGATTTTAGCTGTCGAATAATCTTCAATTTCTTCTTTAAACCAATGTGATTGTTTCCCTTTATTTGTAAATTTAAATATATCTTTACAACAATATTTAAATTTTTCCCCGCTCCCACATGGACAGAGATCATTTCTTCCTATGCTCATTTTATAATACTCCTTTCATAAATTTTATTATTATTTTTATTGTATTAATATGTCTGAATTAAATAATATTTGAGATATGTTTTTATTATTCTATTAAAAGGTATCAAGGAATGAATCTATATTCTCATAATTCATAACATTTATCTTTTGTTTTTTCAATATATTTAAAAGTACTTCCTCTTGCTGATAAGTTATTGATTTTAATTTTTTAAAATCATTTTCATTAATATTGATTATTAAATTGGGAAAGTTAAAGGTATCATATTTTTCGCCAAGCATACTTTTTACTTCGTTTTCAATTAGATGAGCTGTAAAATATGTTTTTATATAATCTTTATTTTCACAGGCATGAATTAACTTATTATAACTAGACTTTATCTCTTCATAAAAACCTTTAAAATTATCATTTGTAATTTTGGTCGTGGATTTAGGTTTCTTTTTTTGTAATATCTCCTCAATATTGATAATCATATTTTTAATAAGTTCTTTTTTAACCTTTACTTCTTTATTTCTTATAGCTGAATTCAGATGGTCTAAATAACTTTTCGGTAAGATAGAATATTCTTTTATCTCATTTTCTATATTATAAACACCTTTTTTAATATATTTAGAATTTATTAAAGCAGTGATATTAATTAACAAATTTAATATCTGTGAAATCTTTGCGTCTATAGTTTCGTATTCTTCACTTAAATATTTTAGATTAAAGTAAAGTGACTTGGCTTTAGATAATAGTTTTTCAGCTCTATTAATTAATATATCTTTGTTATCAGGATTTTCTGTTATTTCTTCTATTCTTTGCTTTAAGGAGTTAAACCTTTTTATATCTTCCACTTTATCATAATAGACTACTACTCCCTCAGCAATTATAGAAACATTATTTTCCTCAAAATTTGCTATTTGTTCAGCTCTTTGCCAGGATAAAGGCCAAAAATCATATCCAATACCATCAATTATAAATTGCATATTCATTTTATAGCCTTTTTTTGTTTTAGGAATAAAGAAAAAATCTAAATCAGATTTTTTATAAGCTGTTTTTGTTATATATGAGCCATAGCAAACAACTAATGCAATATCTTTTTTATACTCACATTTAATTTTATTTATTAAAGCCTCAATTATTTTTTGTTTATCTGATGGTAAATTAGAAATAATATCATTCATTTTATCACTCCGGCTATATTTATTTTTTACTTTAAAAAGAAATATCACTGCTGTCACTTAATTTTATTTATATTATTAATATAATTGGTTCCTGCTAAAAAGATACTACTGTTTTATCTAATAAAAAAATTTTATTAATCAATTTTTATATCTTGCAGAAAATTTTTAATCTCTTGAACTATAACCTTTGATTTTTCATGATGTATATAATGACTGGTATCAAGTAATTTATACCTACTAGATTTAATTTCTGATAGATATTCGGTTAATTTATCCTCCCAGTTAGGTATAATATTATTTTTACTATCCTCAGCTATAAAAAAATACATAGGTGTATCAGTAGGCTTATCTTTTCTTTTTACCATCCTGGCATTATTCTTTACCTTATCAATTTCATTTAACATATTTTTTGTAAGTGAACTTTTATAAAATATTGCTTTAAGTTTTTCTTTATCTTCATTAGATAGATCTTTAGATTTAAGCAAGGGAATGTTTTTTTCTAATCCAGATTCACCCATAAACCTAGTTAAACCTATCCTTGAAATTAGATACATAAAGTATAACTGGCTTTTAGATGGCAGTTCAAAAGAACTATCTAAGTAGACATCGGGAATAACCATATCAAGGCCAATAATTGCCTTTACTTCTTCTGGATAATTTTGAGCCCAATATATTGCTTCTAGACCTGACATCGAATGAGGTACAAGCACATACGGCCCTTCTTTACCAGAAAGTTGTAATGCTTTCCTTGTTTCTGTCAGGATAGTATCTATGTTACGTGAACTTGAGGAAGTTTCACTCCAACCATAACCCGATTTTTCAACTACCACAATTTTATATTCATCTGTCAATTTATCCCATAATGGTTTGAAATCTATAGTGGGACAACTAGTGCCAGATCCGGCTAAAAATACAAGCGTATTATCCCCTTGACCTTGGGTATATACGTGAATTTCATTGTTATTTATCTCCACTAAATTTCCTGGAGGTGGATATTCTTTTGCTTCACTCCTTATTTGATACATATGATATATTGTAGATAATACTAACAATAATATTAATAATCCACCACTAATTAATAAGATCTTTCCGATTATTTTCATTTTGTCCCTCCATATATTTATTTGTTTATTTTTAAATTTAGATTGCAAGGTTTAATGCACGTTTTTTTAGGTTTTGATCTTGTATAAACCCAAAAATTTTCAGATAACCCCTTTTGCATGTTCAATTAATTGTTCTGATGTCCTGAAATCAAATATTTTTCTTTTATAAGTGTTGATAAACTTTTGTATCGATTTCATAACTTTTCTGCTAAAACCTTTAAAACTAGTCCCTTTGGGTAAAAACCTTTTAATAATCTATTATTGTTTTAATTGCCACTACGCTGAAAACTACAATAAACATGACAATAATAAAGCTCAGTTCTTTTTATACTACATCCAGTAAATGATTCTTCCATAAGTTCATAATCATAAAATCCTCTACCATTATCGATTGTAATAAAAGTAACCTTTAATTGTTTTATCTTATGGTTGGTTTAATTATCTTTATCATTAATAAAAAAGCTACCAAGCAAGCCAACCACCAGTCCAATTATCACTGCTAAAAGAACAGAATATAACCAGCTATCAATTTGTACTGATAAAGAGGCTGCTAATATAGCACTTAGAACTATGATCAGAATCAATCTATTTTTAATAATAATATCAACCATCCTTAACTCATCTTTGTTTTATTCTGGATATACATTACCACTTTCAATGATAAACCAACTTCCATCGCTTTTGCCGAGAACTAAATATACTGACCAGCCTATTTGAGCTAAAGAACTAATTTTTTTAGAAACTTTAACTGGCCCTATTTCTTTATTCTCTTCTAAAAAAGATTCCAGCCAGAGTTTATTATCTTCAACTTTAGAAATTATAAAGTTGTCTTCTTCATAGTCATCATAGGTATATATACTATTTCTTCTTCCATTATCATATAATAATTCAGATAATTTTTCTACTTTAGGTAAATCACCCTTCTTCTCATTAACTGTATCATATAGTTGTTTAAACTTTTCTTCCTTAATGTAAGAATTTTCTTTTAACCATTTTACAAATTTCCTTAATACAGTACCTGTATTTTTCAATAATTCTTGGCTGGCCATTACTTTTCTTATCATGAAATATGTCATAAATTCATCCAACTCAATAGAGTCTAATCTATCAGTCGAATAAAGTTCACAATACTGTTTACTCTCATTAAACAGTTTTTTTTCAAAAGATTTAGCTTCTTCTTCATCTAAATGTTGGTATGCATAACCATCTAGATAATCTTCAAAAAGGGTTATTACATCATTGTATTTCACAAAAGTTCTTTTGGCCAACCTTTCCTGTTGTTCATCTAAAAACTTTTCTAAAATATCTTTTAAACATTCCATGTTAAAACCACCCCTTATAATATATTTCACTTATCTATTTTTAAAAAAGGAAGTTTTTAGCCTAATAAACAAAAAAAGCCCTTCCTTTTAATAAAAATTACCCCTAATATTTTAAAATGCCTCAACTTACTTTTTAATCATTTTTAGGCTTTTCTTCAACACATTTTATATTGTTTTCTTCACACCAATCTTTGGCTATTTGTATATATACATCTTCCTGAAAATCATACCAATCATCAGCAATTCCATATTTATGAATATTATCTTTAAACCTACTAAAAGCTCCTCTACCTTGTATCGAGTTATACATAATATCTCTTAAATTTTTATCTTCTAGGGATAAACAAAAATCCTCCATAATTTCATAGTCATTAATATCAAAATTATCCGGTAGCTTAATATAATCGAAAGACCATAAAATATCTTCTGCAATTTTTATATTATCCTGCTGCCAGTCGGGAAAATCTTCAATATCTTCATAGTCATCAGCCGCTCTCAATTCATCTTCGGTAATAAAATAGACCTTACCATCCTTTTTGGAATAATAATAATTACTCTCAAAGGAATGGAGTTCTACTGCTTCCATAACATCCTCCAACTTAACAGTTAGTTCCATTTTCTTCCCCCTTATCTTAAATGTCCCTTAACTAACTTTACTATTAGTTAATCGGGGTTATTCTACTTGAAATTGATTACATCTTTCCAATCGAATCCTATGGTTTCTTCATACCAGGTCGGCCAATTTTTACACCAGTTAGGTACTTGACATTCTTTAACTCTTTCCATCGGATAATAAGGTTTAATATATAAGACAGGTGAATTCACTTCAGCATCAATAAACGAGGTATAAATTATCCCCTCTTTATAGGCAATACTTTTAACCTTTATTATGCTGCTCATGATTGGATTGGGTCGAGCCGGTGCTCTAGTAGAAAATACTCCCATCTGTTCCGGACCTTTCTTAAATATTTTACCAAATAATATTTTTTTCTATCTTCACCAGTATCAGCAAGATGAGCCCATCACAAAAGCTTTATATGTGAAAAACCTTCTAGACTCTGCAAGCCTCCTTTAAATCTTTTACCTAACTTAATAAAAAAATCCTCGTTGTCCTGACAAATAATCCCGATCTGACTAATTTCAAACTTTTCTAAGAACATAAGATCTCCTTCTTTCTCATGTTTTTTATTTAAATTATTATCATTATCAAAGTTTTTCAGTGACCACAGCCAGGGTTTTAGAACTTCGAGTATATTTTTTTCCGGTTAAATCAGAATAAAAATCATGGTTAATAAAGCCATAGTTTTCTAGTACTTCAGTAATAGTTTCTTTATTATAGAAATGTTCAAATATCCTATATAAAGATATCTCATCATCATTATTGACTATTATGGTTTGATTTAAATATGTATCTGCCTCTGGATAGAAAAATGTTCCAGTTAAAGATAGGTAAGGTTTTTCATCCCAAAAACCTTTTTGAGCAGCGTCCCAGGTCTTACCAAGGTCATCTTTATTCCTATTTTGTGCGGTGAAAACATCGAAGATAAATTTACCACCTGGTTTTAAAGCTTTATTAATAACTTTAAGTAATTTATTACGCTCTTTATTAGTTAGAGCTCCTAATTCACAATACATAAGTAAAACTACATCAAATTCTTCTTCATATTCAAGTTCTAAAAAGTTCTCTACCTTATATTCTATATCCAGTTCTTTATCTTGGACTTGTTCTTTGGCATATTCAATTGACCTTTTTGATAAGTCAATACCTGTAACTGAATATCCCTCTTTTGCTATACCTTTTGCGTAAAAACCCGGACCACAACCTAAATCAAGTATTTTATCATCATTTTCATTAAATACACTATTAACTAGCCAATCAATAGATTCATTAACAAACTCATCCGTTCTACTAGCAGCATCAAATTCAGGGTCTAGATGTATCTCCAACATTTTTTTGGAAATATAAGGATCATCCCAAAATTTCTGATTACTTCTTTCAAATAGTTTTGGTTTTTGAGAAAGGTTAAGCAATTTTTTAATATCCATAATTAACTCCTTTTATTAATAAAATTTATTTTTTTACAATATTAATCAACTTATGATTAATAAATATTTTCTGTCTCCCTCTTTTTTCAACTTGCAAAACACCTAATTCTACTAATTTATATAAATAATTAGAAGCAGTTTTTCTAGTTACATTCATAATTTCTATTACATCTTTAATACGAGTATAAAAGTTATTAAAAATTAATTCAGTAAGTTCCCTTGAATATATAGTTGGTTCATTATCTTTTATCTTATTATCAATATCTTGAAATAGCTTATTAATACTTTTTAATGTTTTTAATGAACTTTCAGACATTTCTTCAATACCTTTCAAAATAAATAAAATCCAACTTTCCCAATCACCTTCATCATGGATATTTTGAATTAATTGATAGTATTTTTGCTTGTTATTATTGATATATTTGCTTAAATATAAAATAGGTGCAGCCAATAAATCTTTTAAGACAAGAAACAAAACATTAAGTATTCTACCTGTTCTTCCATTACTATCATAAAAAGGATGTATACTTTCAAATTGATAATGAATAACCGCCATTTTAACTAATGTTTCCACATTATCTTCTTGATTTATATAACTTTCTAGATTTTTTAATAAATCTCTTATTTGTTTTTCTTTAGTGGGAGGAGTATATATGGCCTCACCTGTCTTATCATTTTTTAATACAGCTTTTGATTGACTTCGTATACCAGCATGATTCTCTTCAATAATTTTTTGTATTTCCACAATTATATTGGTTGTTATCATTTCTTTTTCCTTAATAAGTTCAAAACCCTTCCATAATGCTCTTTTATAATTAATAACTTCCTTTACTGAATTTTCAATACGCTTAGTTTCTGAAAGTGCCTCAAATAGTTCATCATAAGTTGTTATAATATTTTCTATTTCAGAACTATCTTTAGCTTCATTAATGGTAATGGCATTAATTAATATATTTTTATTAGGAACCACTTCAGCATAGCCTTTTAATTCAGCTAATTTCCTCGTTGCTTTAATAACTGCTTTCATTATTGCTTTAGTTTCTATATCTACAAGTTCACCTTTATATCTTGGTGGTAATTTATTTAGCTTGCCACTCACAAAAAATCTCCCCTATATGTGTAATATTTTTAATTTTTTACTCATATTTTAATTATATATTTAATGATTATATATGTCAATTTAATATAGGTAATTTTTTTTACTTATATTAAATTCTAATAGGTATTCAATACCTATTTTTAAAACTATAAAGGTTAACTTTATTTATATGCATGTCTGTATTCACCTTCTAAAATAGAATACATATATTCACTTATATATTCACCTTTACAGTAGTTATAATCTCTTAGAAATCCTTTTTTAGTAAAATAAAATCTTTCTAATAACATACAAGACGGTTCATTACCTTTTGTAACTTTAGCTTCTATTCGATGCAAATTTAACACTTCAAAACCATGCTTTATTAATCTTTGAGCTGCTTATTTCATATAACCCTATCTCCAATATATTTTACTAAATTCATATCTGATTTCTGCTCTATTAGCTCTATCCTTTAGCTAGCTATTAAAACCACAGATACCTAAAAAATATTATCTTCCTGTCTAATTACTATCCATCTATAACATTTTTCATCATCTTCTTTTTTTCATAAAAATAAATAATTTATTAAGCTTCTTCTCGCAATTTTAATACAACTATATCCATGTATTATCTCACAGCTGGATCAGATAAATGTTTATATATTAGTATTCGGACATTTATCCACCCCTCTTATTTCAATATCTATTTAAATTTTTGAGGAGATTATTTCGAAAAAAATAGTTAAATAATTTTAAATCTCTGGTAAAAATAAAAACCTTAACTATGGATAAGTTAAGGCCGTTGAAATTTATTTTTTAAATTTATTGAAAATTATCAAAATCAAAAAAGTTTTTATATCTGCTTTTTTCCATATTATTTCTTACCATTACTCATTAAATTAGACTGTTTTATTTTTCGTAATAATATTGCCGCGATTGGTGCTAATAAAGCACCGAGCCCTAATGTTGCAAATGGGAAAAACCATTGAGAGGCAAAGGTAATATTTTCAACATTATTATAATACTCAAGCACTTGTCCAAAAACTGCCGGTGAAATAACGGTAATTAAAAAACCTGCTGAATTTTGTATACCCAAAGAAGTAGCTCTAATTTTAGGTTTAACCATTTCTGTTAGGCCCGTTGAAAAGGAAGCTGAATCAGCAATTACCCAAAATCCTATCCATATTCCAATAATCACAGTTATAATCAAAGATTTACCATGCATAAAGCCAAAGATAAATTGAGCAGACAAACTAGCAATAGAACAAATTAAAATTGTTTTTGTACGACCAATTTTGTCACTTATATATCCCATTAACCAGACACTAGGAGCTCCTACCAATATTATTAGGGCAGCCAGTTGGCCACCTATAACTGAAGCTCTTACATATTCAAAACCAGAAGCTACCGCTACTGAAACCATAAAAGGACCAACCCAACCCCAAAATCCATATAACTCCCACATATGACCTATGTAACTAAAAGTTATAAAAATAGGGCCTTTATATCCGCCTTCCGGAGCGGGCTGAATATTTTCTTTTTCCACCATTTCATTTTTACTTTTTACTGAATTTTTTTCACGTATATGTTCAGGAGCGTCTTCTACATATTTGTAAACTAAAAATGCAGCTATAAATGCAGGTAAGGAAGTGGCTAATATACCAATTTGCCAGTTATAAGTGCTGGCTATCATTGGTGCTAAAAAATATGAAGCAGCATATGAAAAAGTTAAACCTCCAATATAAGCACCTATAGATTTGCCTCTTTTTTCAGGTGAAAACCAGTTAGATAATAAAGACATACCCGGGACATATATGCCACCACAAAATATACCAGCTATTAATCTTAATAATAAAACACTCCAAAAACTTTGGGCCCAAAAAGCAAAGAAAGTAGAAAAAATGGCTGTTCCGGATGTAGCAATTAATACAACTTTTTTTTCCCCAATTTGATCTGCTAACCAACCAGTCGCTAAAACTGCTATTACATAACCCGCTTGAAATGCAGACAATATTATGCCAACTTGACCAGGTGATAAATCTATATCTTCTATAATAAAATTTAATAAAGCAGAAAAATTATACCAAGTAAGATAACTTAAAATCATAGCAATAACCATAAAAATTAATAACTTATCTTTTTTTTGTAATTGAATATTCATATAATCCTGCACCTCTTAATGATATGTATTGGTTATTAATAAGGTATTGAAATAATTATTTATAAAGCCTCACACCAAAAATGGTTGTGAGGCCCAGTGAGTATTAAAATTATATTTATTATCAATTATTTTATATATTGTAAATATA
>Ga0209925_1000971_pt1 | contig 14574 bp, 6 predicted proteins | sample SalPonR2_A_D1_MG_FD_185702 | JGI IMG/M metagenome (GOLD analysis project Ga0209925, IMG submission 185702) | Salt pond soil microbial communities from South San Francisco under conditions of wetland restoration - Salt Pond MetaG R2_A_D1_MG... ...
GAAATCATACTAAAGAAAGTAAGTCCTCCCATGTACCAGGCACTTGGAATTTTTCTCCCTTTGATTACAACAAATTGTGCTATTTTAGGTGTGGCTATACTTGCCGTTCAAAATAATTATAACCTGATGGAAAGCGTGGTATTTGCAATAGCCAACGCAATAGGATTTGGATTGGCACTTATTACTTTCGCCGGGCTGAGAGAGCATCTTGATCTTGTAAATGTTCCCAAAGCATTTAAAGGAGTTCCTATAGCTTTTATTGTTGCAGGTCTTCTATCTCTTGCATTTATGGGATTTTCAGGAATTGTTTAACAAAATTTTTTAATATTATTTACCGGAGGGTGTATCAATGGATTGCACCCTTTCTTTAATTACAATATATTTAATTTACGGAACCTTTTTTTTATATAATCGTTTAATCTTGAATATGTAAAAATCTTTTTTTACATTAGTTATTGATTTTGAACACATAATAAATGTATAGAAAATTTGTAATACTAATTTTATTGTTATCTACTATTGCCGGGCATTGTTTTAGCCAAAACCATAATGTCCTTATTTTAAATTCATACCATTCAACTATGGAATGGGCGGAAAATACAATCAAAGGAATCCAAAAAGGGTTTGAGCGAGATAAGGGGATTAATTTGTATATTGAATACCTTGATTCTAAAAGAAACAATTATAGGGGCTATTCTGAATTATTTTATAATTACTTAAAAAATAAGTATCATAATAAAGAAATTTCAGTTATTATAGCTAATGATAACAATGCCCTGGATTTTCTTGAAAAATATAAAAATTCACTTTTCCCTTCTGTTCCTGTAGTTTTAACAGGAATAAATGTTACCCGGAAGTATCCTGAAAATTATACATCCATTCAGGAAAAAATTGATTTTTGGAATAATCTTAAACTTATCAAGAGAATCCATCCTGATATAAGCGAATTATACGTAGTTTCAGACGAAACCATCACTGGTAAGCTGTTAAGGAAAGAAATAATAAAAAAACTGGAGGAGTCCGAAATCAAAATTTCCTCTACGTTTATTAGAGATTATACTTTAACTGAACTAAAAGATAAAATAAGTGGTTTAGAAAAGGGAAGTATTGTTTTTCTTACTGTTTTTTCTAAAGATAGAAAAGGAAATTATTATTCTTTTGAGAAAGTGATCAGGGAGCTTAGTTCTGTAAGTGAAGTTCCAATATACGGACCCTGGGAATTTTACCTGGGAAAAGGATTAACAGGGGGAAAAATAGTGAGTGGCTATCAACATGGTAAATTGGCAGCAAATTATGCATCCAGAATAATTAAAGGAACAGATTTATCGGAATTGCCAGTTAAACAAGGGCCTTCAACCTATAAATTCGATTATAATCAATTAAAAAAACATGGAATTTCTAAAAGTCAACTTCCTGAAGATTCTGTGATCATTAATGAACCGTATGATTATATTTATGAACATAAAAGAATGTTTATTTTTATAGGGATAGTTATTATACTTCTTTTTATCACTATCTTTATTTTAATACGTTATAACCGTGTTAAACAAGCAAGAATAAAAGATCAGCAGATTTACCTGGAAAAAATTGAAAAGGCAAACCTTAAGCTTGAAAAAGCCAGGCAGGAAGCTGAAAAAGCAAATAGGCTTAAGACCTCCTTTTTGGCTAACATCTCTCATGAAATAAGAACTCCACTAAATGCAATTACCGGCTTTTCAAAACTTTTAGTGGAAGGTAAAAGCGTTTCAGACTTTGATACAAGAAAAAAATATGTGGACCTGATAAAAGTAAACAGCCAGATCCTGTTAAATCTTATAAATGATATTATTGACCTGTCTAAAATAGAAACCGGTCAGCTGGTTCTTAATTATTCTGATTTTGATCTCAACCAACTAATGAAAGATTTGGAGGAGGTTACTTTAAATGAACTTAAAAAGAAAGAAAAAAGTAAGATTGACCTGTTGGTAGAAATGGATGTCAAAAAAGAAAACTTTTTTATCAGGTCTGATGAAAGCAGGCTGCGACAAGTTTTGAATAACCTGATTCAAAATGCTGTAAAATTTACACACAAAGGCCATATTGTTATAGGTTACAAAGTAAAAGAAAAAGAATTGCTTTTTTATGTGAAAGATACAGGTATCGGAATTGATCAGGCAGATAAGGAAATCATTTTTGAGCGTTTTAACCAGGGCAAAGATGTGATAAGAAAGCATATGGGAGGAACAGGCCTGGGACTGTCAATCTCAAAGGAAATAATCCAGCGGATGAAGGGCGAAATATGGGTAGAGTCAGAACATAATAAAGGTGCTGAGTTCTATTTTACAATTCCTTTAATAGATGTTGCGGAGGCAACAGTCAGTCATGCGGGAGTTAAAGAGAACGATTTAGCTGTTAAATATAATTGGTCAGGCAAACGAATTCTAATTGTGGAAGATTCACCAATAGCTTATGAATTACTCATAAAACTTTTAAACATAACCAAAGCAGAGTTTATTCTTGCAGAGGATGGACAGAGTGCCATCGAAAAAGTAAAAAAAGATCATAATATTGATCTGGTTTTGATGGATATACAATTGCCTTATTTAGATGGTTATCAAACTACTGAAAAGATTAAGGAATTCCGGCCAGAATTGCCGGTTGTTGCACAAACAGCAAATGCCATGTCTGACGATAGAAAAAGATGTTTAACAGCCGGATGTAATGATTATCTTGCCAAACCAATTGACAGGCAGGAGTTGTTAGAGAAAATTGATAAATTGCTGTCCTGATTACTATTCCTCACCATATAAGGACATTGACGTTGGTTAAAAATGCCCTGATAAAAATCATTAAAATTTCTACATATATTCAATACTTGTAAACATCTGAAATTCAAACATATAAATCCTGACTGATAAATCCTTCATTCAATCATGACTTATCTCAATTTTCTAAATTAAAATTGCGTCTATTTTTGGCATCATTTTAAAATAACGATGTTAATAATTGACAGGCAATGATTAAGAAGAGTAAAGAAACCATTCGATACATAAAAAACACCGATTTTTTGAAGAACAGGAGATATGAAGCATTTGTATTTCTTATTCTGTTTTTTGGTTTTTTTGGTTACCTGGGCTATGTGATGGGAGTGGCAAATCTTCTGAATACGATTATGAATACAGCCTGGGATCTGTTAATGAATACAGTTTTCTTTATTATGGGAATTACAGTGTTGACAGGTGCCTTAGGTAAATTAATGATTGAATTTGGAGTCGTAAGGCTACTCGAGATTATTCTGGCACCCCTTATGCGACCATTGTTTAATCTGCCGGGTGTTGCTTCACTTGCCGGATTGATGACGTTCTTTTCCGATAATCCGGCTATTATTGGTTTGTCTAATGATAAATACTATAGTCGTTATTTTAAAAAATACGAGTTGATTTCTTTAACTAATTTTGGAACCGCTTTTGGGATGGGTCTCATTGTTCTTACGTTTATGGCAAGATTTGGATATTTTGGTCCTGCTATGGTTGGATTTGTAGGGGCTGTATTTGGGGCAGTCGTTTCAACCCGTTTGATGCAGTTTTTAATAAGGAAAAAAATTAAACCTGAAGAAGAGTTACCAGCAAACAAGACAGAAGCTATTTCATTTAAGTCCGAAGGAGGTGTTTTCCAACGGTTTCTTAATTCATTACTCGATGGGGGAAAATCAGGAGTTGACCTGGGACTGCAAATTATTCCCGGTGTTTTGATTATCAGTACAGTAATCATGATAATTACTTTTGGACCTGAAGATCCCTCTGCAGGCTATCAGGGTCTGGCTTATGAAGGTGTTCCAATACTACCTAAGATAGGACAATGGTTTGAAGGTCTGTTCAATGCTCTTTTCGGCTTTAAAAATCCTGAATTGATTGCCTTCCCGGTTACGTCTCTTGGTGCTGTGGGGGCTGCATTATCGCTTGTTAAAGCTTTTATCGGACAAGGTATTATAACAGGGAATGAAATTGCGGTATTTACAGCAATGGGTATGTGTTGGAGTGGTTATTTAAGTACTCATACAGCCATGCTTGATACTTTGAAATTCAGAAAATTAACTTCAAATGCATTGTTATCCCATACTATTGGCGGAATAGCAGCTGGAGTTTTTGCGCATTATTTGTATCTTTTACTATCTATCTGGATACAATTTTAACGAAAACCAATTGCAGGATAACCAACCCAGTGGTGAATATTTGCCGGAGCAGTATGTCCCATGCCTATATCTTTAACAGGAATAGGTTTGTTGTCAATACTTGTTGAATAATCTATTAATTCTCCTGTTAGGCTATCTTTGGAGGAATATTCTGAAAGATACAGGGATGTCAATAATCCGAATGGGATCGAATACCTTCCGCACCAGGTCCATTTGTATTCTTTATAGTTATCTTTTTTTACAGTAGAATAATAAAATCCTTCGATTTTTTCCTGGCTTATTGAACCGGTAAGGTAACTGTTGATGAGTTTTTTTTCATGTTTGACTGCTTTCTTATAACCACTTGAATCAGCTCCATATTTAGCAAAGTTTTTTCCACCCCAGTCTTCATCTCCGTAATGTACTGCATCAGAGGATATAACAATAGACAAGTCTTTGCCCCATTCTAATTTTTTTTCTTTCATGATTTTATGAAGAGCTTCGGCAAAATCGAGTGAATTTTTTGTTAGCTGGTTATATGATATGTACGGGATTAAAACAGGTAATATTTCAACTTCAGGATTGTTTTTCTGGATAAATGGAATTATTGCCTCCAGCGAATGTTCAGTTTTCATCATTTTGTGATGAATGATATAGGAATTGGGATGTAGATAGCTTATTAACCTTTTCCTGAATTTAGCTACCTTAGCCTTTCCATAAGGAGTTTTCCATGAATCAAAATGCCCGAATACAATTTTGTTTTCTAAACTGAATTGCCTGGCTTTGTGCGCCACTCCTATAAGAACTACATATTTTGTTTTTATTTTGGACAATGCAGCAGGATAGAGATATCCTACATACGAGTAGTCATCATGAGGGGATATTACTGTTCTCCATGACTGTATTTTGTTCTTTTTTTTCAGGCTATTAAGAAGATGAGATTGATATCTTGTAATTCGTTGATTGATACTATCCATCTGATAATCTTTAGTTGCAAAACCTGTAGAGTCAATCATTTCTCTCATCTGGGTCTTTTCCTTTTTATTACAATTCGAAAAGGAAAAAATTACTATTAATGATATAAATAGAATTTTGAAACGTTTCATAAGTTTCCGGTTTTTTATTTATCTGTGAACTCAAACAAAATCTTTTTATTGCTTAATATCATACTTTAATATAATAACAATAAAAATATAAAAACTAGCCTTATACAGCTAGTTTATATTGTGAAAATAAATCTGCCAATTCGAGCCTAATATGTGTAAAATTTATATTTAGATTCCTGTTTCTATATGTTGTGACTCATAAGCAGGGCAATCCTGGCTTTTGCAGGAAGAAAATAAAGTAGCTAAGAAAAACGCGAAGATGATAGCAATTACTAATTTTTTCATTACGTTTATTTTTTATATTCAATTCAAAAATAAGGAAAAAATATAAAAAATAAAAAATATAACAATACCTTTATTTGGTGGTTTGATGAACGTCAACATAGGCCGGACAAGGTGGCTCAGATGTATGACAGGCACTTAACAAAACACTTCCCGCAAACGCTACAGCAATTAAAATAATCTTTATTCTTTTCATAATCAAAATCGTTTAATCAAATTACTTAGTACAAATATACGTCATTTTCATTTTAATGTTGATTTTTTTTTGGTGATTTAGGTCACCTCTATAATAGATTAGTATCAATTAAAAAAGGAATATCCAACATGATGGATATTCCTTTTTTGTTGAATTATTTTTTATTGATTTAAATTTATAATTCAGGGATTCTTCCTGGTGTCCAGGGAGCTTTTGCTTTTTCCAGTTTTTCTTCAAGCTTTTTGAGGTCTTCTTCTTTTATTTTCTTCAGTTTTTGAAGCAATGGAGGGAATTCCTCTTTCAGAATGTTATAAGCTTGTTTTTCTGTTTCTGTTACAACAGAAGTAGATCTGTAATGTGTATAGATCAATGTTCTCAGTCGGTTCATTACTGGAACTTCATGAGGAGGAATTTCCTCGCTGCTGGCTTTAGGTCTTACTCCATTCATTTCAAATATAATATTATCGATGTCTTCCTGGATCCTTTCTGCCTCCTTCATTAGTTCTTTAGTTTCAACAGGGGTACTGAGTATAGCTTGTTTCATATATTTAACCTGTTTCATCAGATCTTCGCTTAATTCTGCAGCTCCCTGAACAACTCTTGTCATTTCTGCTACTTTCTTTTCAAACTGTACCAGCTTTTCTCTGTCAGGAGCAGGAAGTGTTGTGTTTCGAAGTGGTTTTACTTTAAATTCTTTTTTGCCAACCAGTTCGGTAATTTCTCCATTTACATATTGTTTGAGAGAAACTTTATAGGTACCTGGCATAACGTAGAATCCGCTTCCCTGGTCTTTGAAAGGATTAAAGTCATCATCTCTCAATCGAACAGGATAAGTACTTGGATATTTTAAATCCCAGTTAATGCGGTTTATTCCTTTACGTGGTCTTTTTGTTAATTTAGTGATTACATTGTCATTTTCATCATAAACTGTAAAAATCAGGTAGGGCTTTACTTCTTGTTCTTCTTCCCTTTGTTCTTTCCATGATGGCTGAGGGATTCTTTTCCCTTCTTTAAAAAGTTCTTTTTCTTTCTTACGTCTCAGTTGCTCCTGTGTTTTTGGAGTATCTTCAAGATAATAAGTGAAAACAGCACCAAAAGCAGGATTTTCACCCAAATAGTAAGTAGATCCCTGTCCATATTTTGATCTATTTTGAACGTACATTAGGGCATCGTTAATTGGGAAGATGTGTGCTTTTTTATTTTTGATAAATTCTTTTTTTGCTTTTCTTAATGGAGTATAATCATCGAGAATATAGAATCCTCTTCCAAAAGTAGCAAGAACCAGGTCTTCTTCGCGTTCCTGGATATCCATATCTCTAACCGATATTGTAGGGATTCCTGATTTTAGTTGAATCCATTTTTTTCCACCGTTGTTTGAAAAGAAAACGCCAAATTCAGTTCCTGCAAAAAGCAGATCAGGATCTTTAGGATCTTGTTCAAGCGCATGAACGGTTCCATTTTCAGGAAGTCCTTCAGTTACCATTTCCCATGATTTTCCTTTATCTGTACTTTTTAGGATATAAGGCTTAAAATCATCTCTTTTACGGTTATCAAAGGTAGCATAGACAACGTTAGCGTTGTGTCTTGAAGCATAGATATCACTTACATAAGTATGCTCAGGCACACCCGGGAATTCTGCTATTTCTCTCCACTTATCTCCTGCATTTTCAGTTACCTGGATCAGACCATCATCTGTTCCTACATAAAGCAGGTTTTCCTGGACAGGAGATTCATCGAGTGATACAATGGTTCCGTATAAGGAAGTGGAAACGTCTTTCGCCACAGCATCTACACTCCAGTATTTACCCATTACTTTCCAGCGGTTTCTGTCTATCTGTGCAGTAAGGTCAGGGCTTATAATCTCCCATGAATTTCCTCTGTCATCACTTCTGAAAAGTTTATTTGCCGCCATGTAAAGTCTCTTGTGATTATGCGGACTTAAGATCATTGGTGTATTCCAGTTCCACCTGTACGTTAAAGAATCTTTAGGCGGTTGCGGTTTAATGCTAACAGATTCACCGCTTTTCTTGTCATATCTTACAATGTTACCATACTGAAGTTCAGAATAGACTATATCCGGATTTTTCGGATCAATTGCCTGCCAGAATCCGTCTCCTCCAAGTGTTACTGTCCATTCAGAGTCAGGAATACCGGCTGAATTTAATGTCTGTGAAGGCCCGCCCATGCTGTTGTTATCCTGGGTTCCGCCATAAACATTATAAAAAGGCTTTTCATTATCAACAGTTACTCTGTAATATTGGGTAATTGGGAGATTTGAAACATGATAATAATGTTCTGCATCGTCGTAAGTAATGTATATTCCTCCGTCACTACCAATCATGTAATGTTCAGGATTTTGAGGGTCAATCCACATGGCATGGTCATCTACGTGTTTTTTATTCAGACCTACTCTTTCCCATGTTTTTCCTCCATCCTTTGTTACTTTACTTACTGTTTCCATAGAGTAGACTTTATTCACGTCTACCGGATCGGCAATAATTTCGTTATAGTATTGAGCACTTGAATGGTGGCTGCTCATTTTTTTCCAGGATTCGCCCCTGTCCGTAGAGCGGAAAAAACCACCTTCTTTTTCATTGCCCTGCATAATGGCGTAGATATAATCAGGATTGGCTGGTGATATGGCCAGACCGATTCCGCCAATATGTCCACTGGGTAAACCTTTCTTTAATTTACGCCAGTTTTTACCTGCATCTGTCGATTTATAAATGGCTGTTTCCGGACCACCACCTATTTTGGTATGTACGTGCCTTCTTCTTTGTTCTGAGGCTGCATACAAAACATCAGGATTTCGCGGATCCATGACAATATCGTTTACGCCTGTGTGCTTGCTAATATCCAGAATTTTTTTCCAGTTTTTTCCACCATCTGTGGTTTTATATAAGCCTCTTTGTCCACCCGGGCCCCAGATTGAACCTTCGGCTGCAACATAAACAACATCAGAATTTCTTGGGTCTACCAGGATTTTTCCAATCTGGCGGGATTCTTTAAGGCCCATGTGTTTAAAGCTCTTACCGCCATCTACACTTTTATACACACCATCGCCATATCCAATAGCTCGCTGGTGGTTGTTTTCACCTGTGCCTACCCAAATTACATGATGGTTGTTAGGATCCATTGTTATACAGCCTGTAGCGTAAGATCCATAATTGTCAAAAATGGGTTTGAAAGTAACACCATTGTTGGTAGTCTTCCATACATTGCCACTTGATACTGCTACATAAAATTCATGATGATTGTCCGGATTCACAGCAAAATCAGAAATTCTTCCTGAGGCAAATGCCGGTCCAATACTTCTGAATTTTAAACCACTGAAAACACCTGAATTCAATGTCTTTTTGTCATCATCTTTTTTGTCTTTCTTTTTTGCCTGTAGATCTGACGTCACAAAAGTCAGACTCATAGTCAGCATAAAAACAAAGATCATTTTTGAAGCTGAAATGATCGATTCCTTCAGTTTGTTCATAATATTATTTTTTAGGATTAGTTTTATTTAAGACTCAATTTACAATATTAAGTTTAAAGTTTCAATTTATAAGGAAAGAACTGAGCTAAATGAAGGATTTTGATAAGTTGCGCGATTACAGGTTAACAATGATTTTGTTAAAAGAAATCTGAATTTTCCTGTTTTTTTCCTGGAAAAAATACCCTGTTAAAAAGCCAATGGTTCCGCCCAGGATAACATCTGAAGTCCAGTGTTTGTTTTTATATACCCGGCTGAATGCGACTGAAGCAGGTATTAGGTAAAACCACCTTGAATATTCTTCTGCAAATGGGGTGAAAAAGGCAAACGCCAAACTTACATGACCTGAAGGGAGCGATTTGAATTTGCTTTTATTTTCTCTGAAAATTGGAAGCGGCCTGTAAAAATATGGGCTCCTGTTTAATGAAGGTCTTCCCCTTCCTGAAATCTGTTTAATACCCTCGGTTAAAATTCCTGTGGCAAGGATGCTCTTAAATGCATTTAACGAAGTCTTCTGAAGTTCTTTATCCTTAAATGCCCATCCACTTCCATAACTTACCAGGTTTAAGGGCAATATTATCCATTTGTCTCCCAGGGAATTCATAATATTGGTGTAAGAGGAGAGTGCTTTTGTTTTGTTGTTCTCAAAATATTTATTGATTGAATTGTCCATTAAATACGCACCGGAAAAGGCAATGGTGGAAGAAATTCCGGCTATTTTAAAAATATTTCGATCGGTAGAATCAAAAAGTGTTTTTTGGGTGTAAACTTTATTAAAACCCAGACAATTGATTATTATTATTATGGCTAATTTTTTGATCATATTGAATTTAAATTTTATATTATTTCATCACCAAAAAAATAGGGTTATTCATTATGCATAATTTATTGATTAACGTGAGTTCAATATAAGTATAACAACTAAATCACAGGCATTCAGATAGCCCTAGCCTTTAGGCTGAGGTTTGTTAGGTACGAGTTATGTTGATTTTTGAAAATTTTGTAAATTAAATTATAAAATTTTCAAAAATCTTTTTCCTAAGAGACCTGTAACCCCAGCTTAAAAGTTGAGACTATTTGAATATCAGTCAAATAGAAGGGTGTTTTGCTACATCGAGTTTGTATGTTTAAAGTAAAATTTGAATGCATGGCAATCAAATATAATGAAAGTTTTTTTCATGTTTTTTACATTTTTAACAGTGTGAAGGATAGAAAAAACGATAAAGATTCAAAAGCCCGCAGAAATGGACTGGGTTATTGTGGTAGGGCGTTTAGGCTACCATGCTGAAGCATGGGTGCTAATCTCATGATTCGTAGTATCAATCGAAGATTTTCCACATGAGAATAGCTTCTCCTTTGTAGTTTTATTACGTAGAAGGAGCACCACGATTAATCGTGATGAGGTGGATTTCAATATACAATAAGGCTGCAAAGTGGATCGCCGGCATCCTTGCCGGCAAAAGCGCAGAGTTATTCTACAGTTTCAGAAATTAAACTTAGCATTCAGCAAACAGGTTTGCCCTGAAAAATCATTCTTCGTCTGAAGCTAAGGACGTACTGGCAGAAATTCCGGTGATCCAGGGACAACGACGTACAATGAAACACTACCTTTTTATCTAAAAAAAGAAGAATATTTTCTATTTATTTAGAAATAACCTATAAATAAAAAAAGAGCGCCCGCCTGGACGCTCTTTCTTTTATGTTAAGAGGTTTTTGTTTATTGTTTTAGCAACTTAATCACCTTAATTGCTTTGTCGCTTCTTACCTGCAGGTAATAAATGCCATCGCTTAAGTTGGTGATATTGATAGTTTTGCGGCTTTCCTGGCCAGCATTAAATTCTGATTGATAAACCAACTGACCACTGACATTGAATACAGCAATTCTGAAGTTATCTGTTGTATTTTCATTAACAACGATGTTGAATTGGCCGTTGCTTGGATTCGGATAAACTTCCATATCCAGTTCTGTAAGATCTTCAATTCCATCCGGAGTTGAAGACTCAACAGGATAATCATCGGTAAAGGTTGTTGTATCCTCTCCATCTTCTGCTTCGATCTTGAAGTAAACGTGAGTTTCAGCATCCTGTGCAGGGATTGTTCCTGTATATTGGTCTGCCATACCTGTTGCACTGAATGTTTCTTCATTTGTCATTGCATCGGAAGCAGTACCCCAGTAAAGTGTGGCTGAAATTGGATCTCCGTCGGGATCTGTGATATCAGCGCTTACCTGTACATCATCCTCGTCAGTTGGTGGATTTGGAGAAAATGATGCATTACTAATTTCCGGAGCTCTGTTTGGAAGAGCGCCACTTTCTACAAATATACTATCAACTTCCCAATATGCTGCAACATCTGAGGTAGAGGTATATTTCAATGCAATAAATACTTCAGATTCACCTGCATAATCAGATAAATCTACAGGATCTATTTGTGACCATTCCCAGCCATCACCGTATGCTCTGTTGGTAACTGTGAGTTTTGTCCATGTAGCAGATGTTGGATCTCCTGTTCCTGCATAATCAGTGGAAACATATACTTCCTGTTGTTCGTCTATATTACCAGGATAATTGATAGCTTCTTTAAATTCTAGATAAGCAGCTGATACATCTGTAAAATTCAGAGGTGGTGTAATTAACCAATCCTCATTTTCTTTGTTTGCAGATCCATCATAACCACTTATTTGTACATAGTTTTCTCCTTCAAAAGAACTCCATTCCCACTCTTGGTCTCCTGTGGTATTATATGATTTCATTTGTCCAAAGTCCGTTTCAAATGTTTCCAAGAAAGGTAGATCTACAGGAACAATATCTTCAAACACAAATGACAATTCGTTGGTTGTTGTTGTATTGTTTGCCAGAGTTATTGCTGTTATCTCATAAAAAATTTCAGTACCACTTACATGTGTTGGAATAACATTTTCAGATGTATAAGTATTACCAGAAGTAAGAACCATGCCTATAGTATCTTCTAAAGTACCAGAAGTAGTTCCCCAAGCCAGATAAACAGAATCTATGGTTCCAACACTAACCGTAGCATCAGCAGATATTGTCACCTCGTCTGCTGAAGTTGGTTCTTCAGGATCAATAGTAATATTACTAATTTGAGGTAATGAAGCGTCACTAAAGCTAACATTATCAATTTGATAAGTTGTTGTTTCACTATTGTTGGCATCTCCATTGTATTTAAATGCAATGTGAACTGTATCTGCATAACTTGAGATATCCATTGTTCCTGCTGAATTAAGGCTTCCAAAGCCACCAGTTGGCTCTACTGGAATTGTAAAATTGTTTGTAATATCTGTCCAAGTTGCACTAGCTACATCAGTACCATCAAAATCTTCAGAAATCATTACAGTTAAACCATCATGGGTATAGTACCCCACTGCTATATCGAAAGTGAATTCAACAGCATCTATCCCACTTTTGTCGATACCAGGTGTAATTAACCAAGCTTCATTTTGTTCTCCAGTTCCGTATGATGCCATTTCTGCATATTTATTGCCGCTATATTCTGCTCCATACCAGCCAAGATTACCAATAGGTGTATAATTCATCCAATTAGTCAGATCATTAGAAATTAAGTTATCTTCTGTTGTTGCTTCAAAGTCTTCGTTAAATGGTAGAGTCACAAATGAGGGATCAACAACTGTATAAGACATTTCTTCTGTCGTAGTTTTATTGTCATTATTGTCTCTTGCTGTGACTTGGTAAAAAACTTCTGTGCCATCACTATATTCAGGGATATCTGTTTCTGTTTCATAAGTATCACCACTGGAAATAATCATCCCTATAGTATCTTCCAATGTGCCTGAAGCGACTCCGTAAGCTAAATAAACGGTATCAATGGTTGCACCCGGGTCATTGTGAGTTACATCGGCAGTTACCGTAACAGTACTATCAGAAGTTGGGTTTTCCGGTGCAATGCTCACATTTGCAATTGATGGGGCTAATTCAGAAACTACACTTAAATCATCAATTCGCCATGTGGATCCGTCAGAATCGGTTCCAATGTATTTAAATGCTACATGAACAGTGTCTCCAGCGTATGCTGAAAAATCTAAATATCCTGAAAATACATCATTATAGCTTCCTGTAGAAAGTTCTACCGGAGCCAGTGAGTCCCAATCTGCTGTAGCAGCATCTCCGTTATAATTAGTAGATGCGTAAACTTCTATCGAATCACCACCATAATCGTAAGCATTTTCAAAACCAAAATAGGCTTTGGTTTCTGAAGAAAGGTCGATCCCCGGAGTAATCAGCCATGTCTCACTTTCAAAGTTTTCGTAGACATCAGTATCAAAATTTGACATTTCGGCAAAATGATCCCCACCACTATTATTGTCAATATACCAATCCATGCTTCCGATAACAACCTGGGTTGTCCAGCCAATGCTGCCGAAGTTGTCAGCAGCTTCGAAGTCTTCTTCATAAGGTAAAGTTACGTAAGGATCAACTACTGTATAAGACATTTCGTCTGTTGTGGTTGTATCATCCTGATCGTTTACGGCTGTTATTGTATAGAAAATTTCGGTTTCGTCAGCGTGAGACGGTATGTCACCTTCCCAAGTATCACCAGAAGCAGAACTCATGTCAACTGTATCTTCTAACGTGCCAGAAGTTGTTCCATAGGCTAATGATACAGCTTGAATGGTTCCTTCACTGTCAGTAACATCAGCAGTTACTGTAACAGCTTCTTCAGAAGTTGGGTATTCTGGTGAAGCTGTAATGTTAGTAATGCTAGTACCGGAATAAGCTGTCCAATCAACATTGTCAACTGATACTTGCCCTCCAGAACTAGTCTGGTCAAATTTTATGGTAAAATCACCACCAACATTTACATCAATATCACCTGAATTTTTTACTGTCCCTGCTTCTCCTGAGGAAGTTACTGTAGTGATTAAGTCACCATTAACATAGACTTCCAATTCCACATCTGTGGAAAAGCATTGCATGTAATCGAAATTCAAGGTGCCTATTCCACCTGATATTGTTCCAGATTCAATCATCGCTGATGCATCATTTTGCATACCAGGAGTTTCACCATCTATTTCAACTTGGGCATCACCTCTGCATGCCACATAGTCCCATGTTGACCCATCCTGACCAGTGAATGTACCATCATTGTAACTTGATGTTGTTTCAGGAAAGTTTGCAAATGTTTCAGTTCCTTGTCCGAAGCTATGATAGCTAAAGAACAAGATAATTGCTACAATAATACTAGTAGCGAAAGTAAATTTGTTTCTCATAATAATCAATTTTTAATTAGGGTTAGTATTCATTTTTTTAATTTACTTATTAATTGATTCTGTAAAATTAATTCTTCTTTTCTCTGTAAGGAAAAAGGGGGATTAAGTTAATAT
>Ga0209925_1000977_pt1 | contig 14523 bp, 10 predicted proteins | sample SalPonR2_A_D1_MG_FD_185702 | JGI IMG/M metagenome (GOLD analysis project Ga0209925, IMG submission 185702) | Salt pond soil microbial communities from South San Francisco under conditions of wetland restoration - Salt Pond MetaG R2_A_D1_MG... ...
CGACTAAAGTCGGCGCGCCCGATCGCGACCATTCCCATCCTTGACGCAAAGGTTTGAGGAAATTTTCTCCTTTAGTCTGGAATAAATGCCTTTTGGGATTCTATGCCCAAATGAAGTCCTCTCAATAAAGATTTTTCATCCGAGATGCTAGAAAAATCTTCGTACCTCGCGAAAGCTAGTATCTTACTTCGCTGTCATCATGGGGTTTAACGAGAACCTATTTGCTGTTAACTCCTCAGTATTGTTTTATACCAACTAAAGGATAATTATAGTTAACTCCGCTTTCGCAAAGCTCAACCAGATTTCCCTCTGATTTTGGGAGCCAGGACCCATTCCACTGATTTTATTTAATCTCCCTGTGATTAAATGATTGAGATTACTTACATTTGATCAGGAAACACACACCCAACACCTATGAGAATTATTATTATTGCCTTTATCCTATTGTGCTCCACATGGGTTTGGGCACAGGATGCCACCATACGAGGAAATGTATATGACTCCGAGAGTGGTGAACCGATCATGTTTGGAAACGTATTAGTCCAGGGGACTTCAATAGGCGCTAACACAGACGTAGATGGGTTTTTCTCCATTAAAACGAAGCCCGGAACATACAATATTGTATTTTCTTATCTAGGATATGACTCTACCTCTGTTGAGGTAACAGTAGAGCCTGGTGATATCGAATATGTTTCAGCAAAATTAGATCCTTCCGGTGTCCAATTATCCACGGTGGATGTCTCAGCCAAACGGGATCGTGCTCGCACTGAAGTCCAAATTTCAACTCAGCGTGTTTCACAAGAAGATATTCAATCGCTACCATCTATAGGTGGAGATGCGGATATAGCTCAATATCTCCCGGTATTACCTGGTATTATTTTCACCGGCGATCAGGGGGGGCAGCTATATATTCGGGGAGGTTCTCCCGTCCAAAACCTGGTTTTGTTAGACGGTATGACCTTGTATAATCCCTTTCACTCCATTGGTTTATTCTCCGTATTTGAAACAGAATTGGTTCAAGATGTAGAAGTCCAATCGGCAGCCTTTAGCGCTGAATATGGAGGTCGGGTTTCTGCTGTATTAGATATCAAAACCAAAAGTGGAAATCGTAAGCGATGGGGTGGAAGTGCCGGGGTAAGCCCATTTCAGGCTAAAGTAGTTGTTGATGGCCCGCTGATCCCGCAAACAGAAGATAGGGAGTCTTCTCTCTCTCTTGTTTTTGCGGCCAAAGAGGCACTTATTGATGAGACCGATGATATTTTATACAACTATGCATTTGATTCTGTAGGTCTGCCCTTCAACTACAGAGACTTTTATGGGAAACTTTCCTACATCATAGGTAATGGATCCAAAGCGGACCTATTTGGGTTCAATTTCACAGATCAGGTAAATTTTCCCGGTGTGGCCAACTTAGATTGGGATGCTACTGGAGGTGGTTTGAACTTTAAAGTTATTCCTTCCAGTTCAAGCTTAATTCTTTCGGGGATCATTGCAGCCTCATCCTATGATATTAGCTTGCTTGAAACAGATGGTAATCCTCGGAACAGCAGTATAAACACCATAAATGCCAATTTGGATTTTACTTATTACGGAGGCCAAAGTGAATTCAATTATGGCGTAGGGATGAATAGCATAGGTACAGAATTTCGTTTTCAAAATTTCGCCGGTTTTAATTTTGAGCAGGAAGATTTTAATACTGAACTATCTGGTTATCTAAAATATAAACAACAGATAGGAGACCTTATTTTGGAGCCCTCTGTACGTTTAATGTACTATTCTTCAATTAATGAAATCACGGTTGAGCCTCGTTTCCGGTTCAAATACAACATCAGTCGAAACCTTCGATTTAAAGGTGGAGTCGGATACTACACTCAGAACTTATTAAGTACGGTGAATGATCGGGATATTGTCAATTTATTTGTTGGTTTTCTGCTCGGTCCTAAAGAGGGATTGATTGATCCCGAAACGAATTCGCGCACAGATTCCCGCTTGCAAAAGGCATGGCATTATGTAGCTGGCGTGGAATACGACATAGGCCGAAATCTTACTTTCAACCTGGAAGGATATCTCAAATCCTTCAATCAAATGATCAATATCAATCGAAACAAATTGTCGGCTAGCGATCCCAATTATGTTGTCGAAACAGGTGAAGCGTATGGAATGGATTTTAATATGGATTTCAAGAAAGGCAATTGGGATGTCTGGCTGACGTACTCTCTAGCATTTGTGAATCGCTTTGACGGGGAACAAACTTATCCTACTAATTTTGATCGCCGACACAACTCCAATGTGCTGATTACTTATAAGTTCGGAAATGAAAACAGTTGGGAGGTAAGTGGAAGATGGAATTTAGGAACTGGGTTTCCCTTTACCCTCACAGAAGGGTTTTATGGACGGTACAATTTTAATGACGGGCTGAATGAAGACTTAACTACGGGGAACCCTGAACTGGGAATTGTTTTTGACGATCGAATTAATGGTGGGCGTTTACCCACTTACCATCGATTGGATCTATCTTTGAAAAAGACCTGGAAATTATCAAAGTATGGTGCTATCGAGTTAAATGTTAGTGCCACAAACGCATATAATCGTCAGAATATTTTCTTCTTTGACCGAGTCGAATACGATCGAGTGGATCAATTGCCGATTATGCCTGCAATTGGTATTACTTATAGGTTCTAAAGTGCGATTTTTAATATCTGAGTACAGAATTTGATAGCGTAAACTTTTATTCTATTCCAATGCTAGAGGATAAATGTCTCACTGGTGTTGCGAGAGCCTCAGAGTATGTTTAAGATTCGTGTAGACCAGGGAAATTCACGTCGATGTCTATCTGATTTCATGGCATGGGGTTGTGAGTTGCAATTTCGAGTATATAAAAAAAGGCCGGATTCACATCCGGCCTTTACTATTGTGGCTATTAAAAATTCGATTAATTTCTTTTAAACTCTTTTTTCACTTTTCCTTTTGTGTCAACCATACCTTCCGTCGCGTAGGCATTTCCTCGCCCATCATAATCCACCTTTTTAAGAATGGGTTTTCGATTCACCAATTTGTGAATGGTTCTGCTAATCATAAGACGAGACTCTTTTTCTCCTGCTTTCTTACCCAAGGGCGAATTCATGGCCACTTCAAGTAATTCTGAATTAATGAGTGGCTGCTTTGCCTCATGGATGCCTTTGATCATGATTTGATCCCATTCTCCCAATTCATGTTTTTCCCCATTCTGAGTCGTGTAAGTGAAAGTATGTGACCCTTTAGGTGGCCTCCCTGGTCCGCGACCTGAAGTCTTTTTCTTATTTGACTTCGTTTTTTTCTTCGGTTTTGCTTTTCTCTTCGAGCCCAGTGTTGATTTTTTGGCCTCTGAACTTGGTTTCGACACCACAGAAGATTTAGCCAAGTCCACGACATTTGCTATTTCATTCGAATCCAAATCCGTAAGGGATTTAGATAATGAATTAATTTGATCAGTTATTCGATCTACCTGATACAAAAGTTGTCTTAATTCTGACTGATATTGTGTAATCAGTTTCCTTTTTTCGAATTCAGTTAATGTTATTTTCCCCATTTTTTTTATTTTGTTTGTATAAAGAGCGAATATAACATTTGTTTATTAATAATTGTTTTGCTTTGCGGGTTCTATTTTTTGAATCTCCAGTATGAGTTTTATCATCCATTTAGCATCTGAAGTGCTTTAAATGTATAGTAATATATTTCAGTTAGACTAGGTATAAAGTACTCACTATAAAGCACTTTAATGAAGTGAAGTAGAAAATATAATGTAGGATATCAGGGTTTAAGTCAATGAGTTTACAGATATTTGCAAAAAAAACAATGATTCTATTAGATGGCAAGCTAACATCGCAGAAAATTGTTCAGGATATTAAAAGTGAGGTTCAACAGCTGGCTGCAGATAACGAACGTCCACCCCATTTGGGTGCTATACTCGTAGGAGAGAATCCGGCAAGTCGTGTGTATGTTCGAAATAAAATTCGAATGTGTGATGAGGTCGGTTTCGATTCTACTGTCATTCGCTTACCCGCTCAAACTCAGGAGTCCGAATTGCTTGAAAAAGTCAATGCCTGGAATCGAGATGATTCATTAGATGGTTATATTGTCCAGCTGCCACTCCCTGATCATATTCGCGCGGATAGAATAAACTTAGCCATTGCTCCTAAAAAGGATGTGGACGGATTTCACCCACATAATGTAGGTCGAATGAGTTTAGGTCTACCTGCCTATTTGCCAGCTACACCTCAAGGCATTTTGACTCTTTTAGAACATTATCAAATCAAATTAGAAGGAAAACGGGTAGCTGTCTTAGGACGGTCTAATATTGTTGGTCGCCCGATAAGTATTCTATTATCCCAAAATCGACCGGTCGGAAATGCTACCGTAACGGTATTGCACAGTAGATCCAAAGACACTCATTCTGAGTTGAAAAAAGCTGATGTTATTATAGCCGCCATCGGATCCCCTAATTTTGTGACAGTCGATATGGTAAAAGAGGGGGCAATTGTTATTGATGTAGGTATTAATCGTGTTGAGGATTCGTCTCGGAAAAAGGGTTACCGCTTATGCGGGGATGTGGACTTTAATAGTGTAAAGGGAAAGGTAGATTATATTACACCTGTTCCTGGAGGGGTTGGGCCGATGACCGTTGTTTCGCTGCTCATTAACACCTTGAAAGCAGCTAAAAAAGAGGTATATGGTTAAGTCGATTCCCACAGTTAAATTGAGTATCTCCAGTGATAAAATTGATTCTGACGTATCTTATTTTTTGAATCAGTTTCCATTTTTGGGCTTAGAAGAGCAAAGTGAGACCTGGATATGGTATTGGGAGGTGGAAAGCTGGGAAAACCATGGGAATGATGTTCAGGAATATTTAAATCGGAAAAAAATCATATTCGAATCTGAGTATTTGGAGGGGGAAAATTGGAATGCGAATTGGGAGAAAAGTTTTTCTCCGGTATTTATCGATTCATTTTGTCAAATCCGAGCTCACTTTCACAATCCTCTGGATGGGTTCGAACATGATATAGTCATAGATCCCAAGATGGCTTTTGGAACCGGGCATCACGATACCACTTATCAAATGATGGCTGCAATGGCCTTGCTGAATTTTAAGAACAGTTCGATTGTGGACCTGGGCACGGGCACAGGAGTTCTGGCTATCCTGGCAGAAAAAATGGGAGCATCTAATATTATTGCCATCGATAACGACCCGTCTGCTATTGAAAATTCAATAGAAAACGCAAAACTCAATTCGTGTAATAATATTGATATTCGGTTAGGAGATGTTTCTGTAGTGATGGATGAGATCGCAAAGTCTGATATTCTGCTTGCTAACATTAATCGGAATGTTCTATTAGAATTGGAACCTGTTCTCGCTTCTGCGGCTAAGCATGGCACAGAGTTAGTTTTAAGTGGCATACTCAGGAAAGATAAACAACTTATTCTCGATCAATATGCCAATCACTGGCAGCCACAGATCCACAGCCAAAAAGGGGACTGGGTCTGTATATATGGTAAGAAATCATAAAATATTGGAACTTTATTCCAATAGCAGAAGTTAATTACTTTGATAGGTTTTACCTATTCATGGGGATGAAGGCGCTATGGCTACAAAGCTGTAGCGCTTTTTTTGTTGAGGTATTTGTTTTTTTACATAACAAAGTAAGCCTATTGAGGGCTTGTAATTATAGATCCATTAGCTTTGCAAGACTCAACATTTTTTTGTTAATAAGTATTTAAAAGGAGTCAACCTTATCTTTAAATTTCATTAATTCAAGGTTCTGATGATGGCTGTTTTGACTTTGAGTGAATAAAATAACTATCAGTTGTCGTTCGGGGAACAGTGAGGTGATTTCTAAGTATTATTCGGCCCCTTAATTTTCCTGAATGCACGATAAACCTGATGGGTGGGTAGACCCACAATATTGGTATAGGAACCTTCTATTTTTCGCACCTTACAATGACCAATCCACTCCTGAATGGCATAGCTTCCAGCCTTATCATAGGGTTGATAGTTATCGACGTAGAATTCCGCTTCTTTTTGAGAAATAGTGTCCATAAAAACATTCGAGACCACTTTTTGTGCAATTTCCTGCTGTTGATATTGGAGGTGAAATCCCGTGTGGACCTGATGATTTTTACCACTTAAAGCTAATATCATGTTTATGGCTTCTGATCGATTTTTGGGTTTTCCTAAAATTTTAGAATTTAGAATAACCACGCTATCGGCAGCTAAGATACAGGCTGACTTGCCCCACTGATCTCTTGCTGCAGCACCCTTTTTTTGTGCGAGATAAAGTGCCACTTTGTGTGCAGATATGTTGGATGGGACGCTTTCGTCAATATCGGTGGGATTTACTTCAAATTTTAAGCCCAGTTCTGCAAGGAGTTGCTTTCTCCGAGGACTCCCAGAAGCTAAAATAATTTCCATAGTCTGTCTTTAGAAAAGTAAGATATAAAGTAAACCCAGAACTATAAGAATTTTTATCCATTGGTTAATTCGGTAGTAGTCTGATTTAATTTTAGCCCGCCATAATAATATGATAATGATGGTCAGAGTTCCTATCAAGCAAAAAGAAAAGTAAATAAAATTAAAAGCGCTAACCTGTGTATATATTAAACTTCCCCAGAAAAGAAATCCAAAGAAGAGAATGGTAGCAAACATAATGGCGTAGAGCCGGGCTCGCTGAGGACCAATAACAGCAGGAAGGGTAACGGCTCCAGCATGAATATCTCCTTTTACAGACTCGATATCTTTTACGTATTCTCTAAGAATATTCACTCCAAAACAGAAGAAAGAAAAGCTCCAAATGAGTTTATGCTGTAAGGAGTAAAAGATCTCAACCTGAAGAATGTTTTTCCATTCCGGGACTAGAAGAACAATGGGGACAGATGCTACAAAAAGAGAGACCATAGTATTTCCGGTAAACGGGAGTCGTTTAAACCATTTGGAGTAGGCCCAAAGGAAAAATACAATAAATGGATAGGATACAAAAAGACTTAATCTTCCGAGTTCGTAACTCAGGTACCCAGATAAAAGGGCGCCAATCAGTACGATAATGACGTATATTCTGTAAGTATCTTCTATGCTAATCCACTTTCCTACAATTTGGCTCGCGGGTTTATTGATCTGGTCGACTTGAACATCATACAAATCGTTTACTGCATTTCCACCTGCGGCAATAGCAATGGTGCACAATACAAATAGGATAAACTCAAAGGTGCTCAGGTATGGGCTAAAATTATTTTGAAGTATGACGGGCTTCAGTAAGGAATACCATACAAGCGATTGGGTGAAGGCTATAAGAAGCAGGTTGGGGAATCTAACTAGGCGCCATATGATATCAAATCCCGCCATCTTTTAGTACTTCCAGTTTGATTGAATTTTTAGTACTTTCTCAATAATCTCACGAACACATCCTTCCCCGCCTTTCGTGGAAGCAATATAATGAGCACAGGTCTTGATCTCCGGAACAGCATCAGAAGGGCAGCATGCTAATCCGACGGCCTTCATAGCATGGATGTCTGGCAAATCGTCACCCATGTAAAGTAAATCCTTAGGATCGAGTCCATCAGATTCTACGAGTTGATTAAAAACGGAGAGTTTATCGTCTATACCTGTATAGATGCTGGAAACGCCTAAGCTAGACAACCTTTTGCGAACACCGTTAGAGCTACCTCCGGTGATTACGGATATTCCATACCCCTGTCTGAGAGCCACTTTAACGGCATAGCCGTCTCTAGTTGTCATAGAACGGAGTAAGTTCCCATCTTCAGTGAGTAAGACCTGACTATTCGTAAAAACGCCGTCAACATCAAAAATGAAGTGTTTAACCTCCTGAAAGCGACGAAGGAATTCTTCAGACATATATGTAAATTTATTACGTTCAAATGTACAAAAATCTCACTTAGAATGGTTTATATTCATGCCTTGTTCCTAAAAGTTAAAAGCCGAGGGCTGGGTAGCCAAGGTGGATTATTACTTGAAGATCACTGCATTATAAGTATATATGGAAAATCAAATGTCATCGGAGTCTAAGGAGAGGGAAGCGAAAAAATTCAAGTTTGAGGGCATTCGGACGTATTCGTCCACCGAATGGTTGATGGACAATCGGAAAAAGTATCGTCAGGTATTCGATAAAAGAGAGATCTCATTTATCTACGTAGAATTAGCTTTAGAAAACTTGGAGTATGGAGTTCAGTTTTGGGATGCTCAAGTTGATTTAGTTTGCTATTGGAAGCGCGGAGGGCGCGAGATAGAGTTTTGCAAATTGAATCCGGAAGTTAAAGTGGCTCCGGATGATCGTCAAGTTTTTATTCGGGAGGGATGGGGCAACCATAGTAAGTCCATTTGGAAAAAGGGTGTATATTTTTGGAAAGCCACCGTTAATGGCAAAGAAGTCGGGCGAAAGTATTTTTTCATTGAGGATAGTGGAGATGGTGGTGAGTTAGATCGATCTTCCTTTGTTGATATTGGGTCTATAAAATTATATGAGGGCCCTTTTGATGATATCGCTCAGGAGGACAGAACTTATTTGAGGCAGTTTGCAGCTGACAAGACAAGGTATTTATATGCAGAAATTCAGTTAGATAATATTCACGATAGTAAAATCTGGCATTGCGAATTATTTGTCAAAATTTTTACAGCCTCACGTGAATTAAAAGGGGAAGTAATTCGGTTGAAAAAAGTAAGGGAGTATGACGAAACCATAGAATTTGTAGTGGGATGGGGAAGTCGTGACCCCGGAACCTGGCGAAAAGGCTTGTATACCTTAGAATTGGTTTTTATGGATGAAGTGCTTGCTGTTGTTCCTTTTGAGGTGGGGGAAAGTCATCTCAAAGGCTATAATCGCATTTATACTTCAGATGGTGAAATACCGATTGCATTTGAAGCTGAGGAAGATGATTTAGATAGTCTGGAGGACGTGCTTCTGCGCTTGGATAAAATGGTGGGACTAGATGATATTAAAAATCAAGTAAAGGAACACGCACATTATTTACAATTTTTGAAATTGAGATCTGATAGAGGGTTCTCGGATAGCCAAAGCATTTCTCTGCACAGCGCATTTTTAGGTAAACCCGGTACTGGAAAAACAACTGTTGCTCAGATGATGGGCAAAATTTATAAGAAAATGGGCTTTTTAAGCCGTGGCCATGTGGTCGAAGTAGATCGTGCTGACTTGGTTGGTGAGTATATTGGGCAAACAGCCCCCAAGGTGAAAGAGGCTCTAGAGAGTGCAGAAGGAGGTGTTCTTTTTATCGATGAAGCGTATTCATTAGCTCGAGAAAATGATGATAGTAAAGACTTTGGCAGAGAAGTGATTGAGATTCTGGTCAAGGCGATGACACAACCCGATTCTGATTTTGCAGTCATTGTGGCGGGATATCCCAGAGAAATGGAGTACTTTTTATCTTCGAACCCTGGATTTCGTTCCCGCTTCAGACAGATGTTCTTTTTTCCGGATTATCTGCCTCAGGAACTCAATCAAATTGCGGTTCAACTAGCGGCTAAAAGAGAAGTGGAGTTTACTGATGATGCAGAAGCATACTTGCAAAAACTCATATTGCGCGCGTTTCGCAGCCGGGATTACTCTTTTGGAAATGCACGATTCGTTGATCAGCTCATTGAAAAATCCAAAGTTCAATTGGGATTGCGAGTGATGACCTCTGAAAGCGTTCAAGCCCTTGACAATGAATCGCTGTCAACAATTACATTGAAGGATGTTCAGAAAATAAATGTTCAAGCCTCGAAACCCATAGCAGACATTCCGGTCGATGAAGAACTTCTGACTGAATCTCTTAAGGAGCTAGATCACCTGGTGGGACTAGAGGAGGTGAAAACGGAGATTAGGGATATGGTTCGGGTTGTGCGTCATTATGATAAGGTGGGCTTATCGGTACTCAGTCGCTTTCATCTTCATACCGTCCTGGTAGGTAATCCAGGAACGGGAAAAAATACGGTCGCTCGGATACTTGCAAAAATTTACCGAGGGCTGGGAATATTGGAGCGTGGTCATTTGGTTGAAACGGATCGCCATGGATTGGTTGCAGGTTATGTTGGCCAGTCTGCTATCAAAACGAATGAGAAAATTGAGAAGGCCCAGGGTGGTGTTCTTTTTATTGATGAGGCCTATGGCTTAAGTAGTTCGGCGGGAATGGGTGCTGACTTTGGCAATGAGGTCATTGAAACCCTTCTTAAGCGCATGGAGGATCTTCGAGGTCAGTTTTTCGTATTTGTAGCGGGTTATCCAGATAAAATGAAACGCTTTTTGGAAGTGAATCCAGGTTTGCGCTCTCGATTTGACAAGACCTTGGTTTTTTCTGACTATACGCCGGACGAACTTATGGAGATATCGGCACGCTTACTTGTGGAAGAGGAAGTTCAATGGGATGGCAAAACAAAAGACCAATTGATGGCTTACTACACTAAATCTTATAAACAGCGCGATTCGTTTTCCGGAAATGCTCGAATGGTCAGGAGTTTAATTCGAGAAGCACTAAAATTTCGGGCGGTTCGAATATCAAAAAATGAAGAACCTGTGGAAGAGAAATTATTATGGGAGGATATTTTGTTAGGTATTCGAACGCTGGATGCATTTAATTTTGGAGGTTCAAAGATTGGGTTTTAGTTTGAAAATTTATGGTTTCTCGCCTCCTGAGTGCAGAAATTTTTTCTAAAGATTATAATTCGCCTTGACGGTATGGGTTGTGATTTACGAGTTTTTTTATAGGCTTTACAGAATATAAGTTAAAAACATCATCAAACCGCGTGTATAAACTCCCAGGGTTTAGTCCATGACTTTGATGTATAATTGACTTTTTGAGATTCCCCTTCAAATTTTCGCCACATGATCTGAAGATGGTCTGTTTTTAGGATAAGGCTGCATTTATTTTCTATATAGTCTAAAATTGGGCTATCTATTGCGAAGGGGTTTGGGATTATTATTGTAGCCTCTTCGTTCGCGATTTTAAGTAATTGGTCTATAGTTGAGCTATTCAACTCTTTTTTGTCATATATACAAATACAATCATATTTCGGCCTACCGGGCTTGCTCATAAGAACATCCAGGGAAGGATATTGATTTAGTGCATGATGCTCTGAATAATATTTTTTTTGAATAATTTGGCTTTGGAGTGGGTGAGGGTCTATGAGTGTGGAGCTGTCAGCACCCGCCATGTGGCAATATAATCCCAACCATCCTCCATCAGATCCATATTCTAGAAAATGCGACCCTTTGGTAAAAATAAAGTGTCGAAAAATGTGCTCGTGGATGATACTTTTTAAGGGGGGGGTAAAACTTCTTTCTTTCTTCTTCTTAAAGGAATTTTCCTTATTAAAGGTGGCCTTTCTTTTGTCTAATACAATAAATGGATAATACTGCCTGTTTTTATCCAACACAAATTCTACATATTCAAATACAAAAGGCGAATGGATGGAATAAATTGATTTCGCATTCCACCAGTGCTTCATTTGATTTAAAAAGGGATCTATTTTGAACATATTCTCATATCGCTTATTCGCAGAAAAACGGTTTTTCACTTTGACTCTCCTATTGTCTCTGATTTGTACATTTCTAGTCAGTAAAGTCTATAGCCAAAAATACAATTTATCGACCGGGATTCGCCTTGGAACAGAAATTGGCATGACCTCAGTCTTCCGGGTTTCAAAAACGAACAGTGTGGAAGGTGTTTTGCAGTACTCCAATTTATACCACGCTACCAGGTTTGGTTTGAATTATAGAAAACATCATGGATTTCTCGGAAGGCGATTTAATCTATTCCTGGGAGGAGGTCCCGGATACAGTTGGTATCATACCCACGAAATAAATGAAATGGGAACTTCTGCAATTCATGCGAATGTTGTGGTGGGTATAGAAGGTGTGCTGGGCCGCACCCATATCTCATGGGATTACCGGCCGACCTATTCTTTTGGAGGCCCAAGAGTATTTTATAGTGAAACTGCCTTATCTTTGAGATATGTAATATTTAAAAGAAAATGGAGACCATTCAAAAAATTACGAAATATCAAACCCTTTTGGAAAAAGTAAGAATCCTTTTATGTATATCCATTCTTATAGGTATATACTGTGTTCATGCTCAATCCCAATCCTTCTCCAGACAGTACATTGATGAGTTGAGGCGCGGAAGTGGAGGAGTTGCTGTAGCAGTAACTGATGTCAATTTAGATGGGCTGGAAGATATCGTTAGGTTCAATAATGCGAGAGAATTACAAATATTGCTGCAGCTTCCAGATGGCGAATTTGAAATGCACGAATCGTTTGCCCCATTGGTTTTCAGGCAATGGAATATTTTGGGTCTCCCGTTGAATGAGGATCGATGGCTGGATTGGATTAGCGCTGGAAATGATTCAGGAGTTAATTATTGGATTTCAGACTCGATTGGAGGATATGAATATTTACTGGACAATCGATACAAATTTTTTGCTCAAGGTTCGAATGCGATTGATTTTGATGAATCGGGAAGCCTGGATATTTTCATGTGCAGTGACTTGAGCGAAAATTACACCCTTAAAAATGAAGATGGAATTCCTTTTGACAGGGAAAGAGTCTTGCCTCCCAGCCATCCAGACAGTTTTTTTCGTTCTGGAAATTATGGTAGTGTTTGGGAAGACATCAATGAAGATGGGAAGCCGGATCTGTACATCTCCAAATGCTCTATTTTTGCGAATCATCCTTCAGACCCCCGGAGAATCAATCAATTTTATATTTCTCAGCCTGATGGCTCCTATATTGAAGTTGCTCAGGAATGGAACATCGCTGATTCTGCTCAATCCTGGGCGTCCGCTTTTGCAGATGTAGACAATGATGGGTTAATGGATTTGCTGGTTATTAATCACGATGAGCCTGCCGCATTATATATGAACCAGGGAGATGAGTTTCAAAAATCTCAGGCTTTCGAAGAACTCAACTTGCAATTTAATAGTGTTCAGGTTTTAGCTCGGGATTTTGATTGTGATGGGCATGTGGATTTCTTGATAACAGGAGAAAGAGCGACTATCCTTTTAAATGATCAAGAGGGCGGATTTTCTGAGCATGCAGACCTTTTGGGACGGTACCAAAATTCCATTAGCTCAGCTCAAATAGGCGATTTTAATCAGGATGGATATTTGGATATTTTTTCAACTCGGCACGGTCTGTATAACAATCCACAGGATCGGGATGATATTTTGTTATTAAATCCATTCTCCTCTACAAAAAATAATTTTATACGATTCCAAATTGTAGATTCCAGCTATTTTAAAATGAGTGGAACTCAGGTAGAAGTGCGACTGTATTCTGACCTAGGTATGCAACGGCGGACATTACGCGTGGGTGAATCCTATGGTGTTTGTGGATCTAATATTCTTCATTTTGGAATAGGGGAGGATTCGGCTGTGGACTCGGTAGTCTTTACATGGCCGGGAGGGAAAAAGGAAAGCTATATTCCGCCTCAGGTTAATACTCTATTTTTATACACAGCAGGAGTAGGGATGCGTGCAGAACGTGAACTTGAATTTGCAAATTCGTGCTTTTCAGTTGGCGATACTACTCGAATACTGGGTATAGATCCAAGATCAGATGATCTAAGATTATATTATAATGAGAATGAATGGAACTATGGAGAAAATCAAGGGGTATCTGAAGAGGGACGGTATTTTTGGATTGATCGGGATAGTTCAGGTGCCTGGTTTCGAGCCAGCCCTCTTTATTTATCAGCTGACATTGACATTGATTCGCGTCTAAATTTTTCCGGCGAGCTTGAGGTGTGCGGTCGAGATGCTTTATTTTTAGAACCCTTAAACTCCGAGCATTTCCTATTTTGGAACACAGGAGAGATGAACTCTACCTTGATGGTAGAAGAGCCTGGATTATTCCAGGCCATCTTTTCACACTGTGGAGACACCGTATTATCGGAATGGGTGGATGTGGACTATCGGCCTGATATAACTATACGAGCCATTAACGATACAGTCGGCATTGGGACACGGGCTATGCTCCGGGCTGTTGGTTCTGATATAAACTGGTACGAGTTCGAGGATAGTGAGGTGCCACTTCAAAGGGGAAGCGGGCTTTTTATCATATCCCAGCTGGACAGGGACACGGTTCTTTTTGCGGAAAGTCAAATGCAGTTTGAGCGCATGGATCTGAATGTAGGACCGCTCATCTCGGAGGAAAATTCAGCATTGCCAAATCCATGGTTTAACGCACAAATTGAATTTACAGCGCTTTCTGATTGTCGATTAAAAGAAATAACGGTTCGCGCAGTGGAGGCCGGTCGGCGTGAGTTCATTTTACGTAATTTGGATGGTCAGGTCATAGAGCGTTCTGGCTTTTCTTTGGATAGTCATACCATACATAAAATTGATTTAGGATGGAATCTGAGCGGAGGGACCTCCTATGTTTTAACTACTGATGGCGCCATTAATTTTAGTGAATTTGATTTTTCAGGACCTCAATTGTATCAAGTAGACCAGGATTCCTTTGATTATCCGTATACAGATGGTGAGTA
>Ga0209925_1000978_pt1 | contig 14504 bp, 14 predicted proteins | sample SalPonR2_A_D1_MG_FD_185702 | JGI IMG/M metagenome (GOLD analysis project Ga0209925, IMG submission 185702) | Salt pond soil microbial communities from South San Francisco under conditions of wetland restoration - Salt Pond MetaG R2_A_D1_MG... ...
AAGCAGCGTGGTCTTGCCGGAGCCGGACGGGCCGGTGACGATGACGATCTCGCCGGCCGGTATTTCGGTGGTGATGCCGAACAGGATCTGTTTCCTGAGAGCGCCCTTGCCGTAGCTGTGATCCAGTTCGGCCACCGTGATCGGCGCGTCCATCAGAACACCTCCGCCGGATCGAGCCGGCGTACCTTGCGCACTGCCAGCAGCGCGGAGATGGAACACATGGCCAGCGTCATCAGGAACACGTTCAGCGTGCGTTCCCAGGTGATGTAGATGGGCAGATTGGTGGCGCCGGCAGCAGTGCCGTAGAGCCAGTGGACGATGGCGAGTCCCGGCAGGAATCCGAGTACGGCCAGTATCACCGACTGCTGCAGCACGATGCCCGAGACGAAGCGGTTGGAGTAGCCGATGGCCCGCAGCGTGGCGTACTCGTTCAGGTGCTCGGAGACGTCGGCGAACAGGATCTGGTAGACGATGATGGCGCCCACGACGAAGCCCATGATGGCGCCGAAGGCGAATATGTAGCCGATCGGCGTGGCGGAACCCCAGTAAGCGGTTTCCCTGTCGATGAAGTCCTGCTTGGTCATGACCAGCACGTCCCCCGGCAGGTACGCGCGCAACCGGTCGCGTGCCGCATCCGCGTCGGCGCCCTCGACCAGGCGGATCAGTCCGAGCTGGATGTCGTTCCTCGGGCGTTCCGGGAACAGGCGCAGCCAGTTGTCGTCGCTCGTGATGATGGTGCCGTCGATGCCGAAACTGGTGCCCATCTCGAATACGCCGGCGACGTCGACCTGGCGGTCGTTCACTTCCGTGGTGAGTGTGCCCCGGGCGGCCAGCTCTGCGGCCACCGGCCCGAATTCGGGCCGGGCCAGTGAATCGAAGATGACCGTATCCTGGCGGGTGAGCAGCGGCAGGTTCTCGCTGAAGCCCGGCGTCCTGAGCACGTCTTTCTCCGGATCGATGCCGACGGCATTGATACTGCGCCGGTCGGCGCCCCACGGGCTCTTCCAGACCGCCGGGAAAATGTAGACCGGGGTCACGTCGGTCACTTCCTCGAGCGCCAGCGCCTGATAGAGGCGGCGGATCGAGAACGGCTGCGGGCGCACGATGAAGACGCTGTCCGGGCTGAACAGGGCCACGTCGTAGTCGAAGCGTTCCTGGAAGCGCACGGCGCTTTCGAATAACGCCGAGCGGAAGCCCAGCTGCATCATGATCAGCAGCACGGCGAAACTGATACCCGCGATGGCCACCAGCAGCCGTACGGGGCGATGGCGCAACTGTAGCCAGCCGATCGGTGCCCTGCTCATCCCTGCCGCCGCCCGTCAGGGCTGGAAGATCACTTCGACCTGGAGGTGGGTCAGGCCGGCAGCCGGCGCGGACTCCTCCAGAGCCACCTCGACCTCGACGATGCGGGCATCCTTGCGTGCCGCCGGGTCCGTATGCGTTTCGTCCTGCTTCTGGACTTTGGGTCGGATGCGCTCGATCCGGCCGCCGAGCGGGCGGGGCAGGGCGGCGCTGGTCACGGTGGCCTTCTGGCCCGGACGCAGGCGCGCGACATCGGTCTCGTAGACCTCGGCGATGGCGTACATCTGGTCTACCCGGCCGAGCTCCAGGATGCCTTCCATGCCCACCACCATGCCGACCAGTTCGCCCGGACGCGCATTGATGGCAAGCACCCGGCCGTCCGTCGGCGCATGGATATGGGAACGGCGAAGTTCGATGCGGTGACGCGCCAGCCGCGCCTCGGTCACGGCGACGGCCGATTCCGCTACCGTCGCATGGCTGCGCGCCGCCGTGCAGTCGGCGGAGTAGGCCTCGGCGTCGCCGCGGGCGCGGTCCGTCTCGTCCTCGGAGGCCAGATCCTGCTCGCGCAACCGGATCAGGCGCGCCGCTTCGCGTCCGGCGACGCCCGCCCGCACGCAGGTGGCGTCGGCCACGCTCGCGGCGGCTTGCGCTTCCTGCCGCGCCAGCGCGAGTTCGGCTTCCGTCTGTGCGATCTCCGCCTCGTGCAGGGTGGCCGTATCGGATACTGCCAGCAGCTGGCCCCGTTCGACGTCGTCGCCGACCTCGACCAGCAACTCGGCGAGTATGGTGCCGGAAATCGCCTGCGGCTCGGAGGGCGCGGACACCGTGATGATGCCGTGTTTCGGCTCCAGGCGGCCGAGCGCGGAGACGGCCGCCGGCGGAGCCGGACTGCTGCGGACCGCGTCATCCCCCTCGGATGCATTCGGTTCGGTGCAACCGGCCAGCAGCACCGCGACCGCCAGCGCACCGGCAAGCGCGGGCCGACGCGATCCCCGACAGGCCTCGAACATGCTGGAATCCCCCTCTGCCCGGCCGGGCCCGTCGCCAGGCCGGCCGGTTGTCGTTCTTTTATATGGGACGAATGCCCCCCGTTGCGAAATATAGCACGGCCGCCGTTGGTGCATGCCGCCCGCCTCGCCGGAGGCTATACTGCCGGCCGGGGGCTGGCCGATCCGATCCCTGGCCGTATTCCGTCACCGGGACAGCATCCGGGACTTCATCCGGGAGAGCACATGTTCACCGCCGATCAACTCGTCGCGCACGCGGTCGGCGATTATCTCCTGCAGAGCGACTGGATGGTGCGGGAGAAGACCCGCCGGTCACTCGCCGCCCTGGTGCATTGCCTGTTCTACGTCCTGCCGTTCCTGTTCATCACGCAGAATCCCTGGACGCTTGCGGTGATCGCGGGCAGCCACTTCGTGCTGGACCGCTGGCACGTGGCGCGCTACGTCGCCTGGCTGAAGAACCGGCCCTGGCCTGGCTCCCGGCCCTGGGCGGAGTGCTCGCAGACCGGCTTCCCCCCGGAGACCCCGCCCTGGATGGCCGGCTGGCTGCTGATCATCATCGACAATATCCTGCACATCCTGATCAACGGTCTGGCCATCCACTACATCGGCTGAGCCACTACCAGCCGCCGCCTCCGCCGCCGCCTCCGCCGCCGCCGGAGGAACCGCCGCCGCCGCTGCCCGAGGAGGAACCCGGCGGCGTGGCAGCGGAGGCGATGGCCGAATTGAGCGAGCTGCCCACGGCCCGGCTCATCTTCACCGGGTTGCCCGCGTCCCAGCGCCCGGCGTACCAGCCCGGGTGCCAGTCGCTGCCGGTCTCGCCGCGCAGCCGGTCGAAGACGTCGGCGAACTGCTCGGCCCAGGGCTGCTCCACCTCCAGCGCGAGGGCGAAGGGGAGGTAGGCTTCGAAGAGTTCCGGCGTGCGCTCGGGCGGATTTCTCAGGTTCAGCTCGTCCTTCTCCGCCACCTCCAGGTACAGGCGGAAGCCCGCCACCTTGTCGAGCAGTCTGCGCCCGTGCGGGGTCGGCGCCTTCAGGAGCCAGGCGAACAGCAGGATGCCGGCTCCGCCGACGCCGAGCGCGATGGCACCCGCCAGCGTGATGCGATCGGCGAGCGCCGCGCCGATGCCTGTACCGATCAACAGCACCACGGCGGGCAGCAGCAGCCCGCTGTTGCTGACGAAGTAGCGCTGGTAGTAGTCGCGCTTCAGCGCCTTCTCGTGGGCCTTCATCGCGCCGCCGACAATGCTGTGGTACTCGTTGTCCAGCGCCATCCGATTGGCGGCAGCGAACAGGTGCGACAGCACGGCGGATTCGCCCGGGGCCAGCGAGCCGTCGTCGGTCTTCGCCGTGCGGGCCAGGGCGTAGTCGCCGTCGTCCTCCTCGATGGTGACGAAGCCTTTCACAGCCAGATTGAGCACGGCCGCGGTGAAGGCGCGTTTGTCATAGCCCATCTCCGCGACGTAGCGGAGCGAGGCCGGCGAATAGCCTTGCGGGGGCTCGTAATGGGGGAAGATCACCCCGGGCTCCGGATCCACGCCGGTGCGCCGCCATGCCGTGAACAGATAGAAGAGGGAGCCGGCGCCGCCGGAGAGCGCGATCAGCAGACCCAGGTTCTGCGACAGCAGGAAGCGCAGGTCGTCCGCCGCCGTGGGTTCGGCCACGTGACCCTTCGGCCAGGAGACGACCAGGGTCAGCCCCTCGCCGGGGCCGAGTTCCCGGGTGGTGCGGAAGACGGCAGCGCCGCGGAAATCCACGCTCGCCTCGTAGTCCTGTCCGCTGGCGCCGAAAGGCCCCGTATAGGCTTCCACCGCGATCGCGGCCGCGTCGACGCTGTCCGGCAGGCGCACGGTGGCCGCCGCCTCGTCGATGGGGAACGCCCACTGGTTGCCGGTGACGTTCCAGTACAGCTCGTCGTGGTCGTCGAAGTAGCCGAGCACCCGGTCCACCGTGTAGGTGATCTCGTAGACGTGCCTGCCGGGCTCGATGAGCGTGTCGCCGGAACCGATGTAGAGACGAACGCCGTTGCCGCGCCGCTCGGTATGGTGGGGCTCGGCCGATCCGTTGCGAAGCACGGAGCGGAACCCGGGCACGATGCGGATGCGGTTGCCGGCCTCGTCCTCGTAGTCGGTGGGGAGGTCCCGGTAGATGCCGCGCCGGATGCGGTCGCCTTCGGCGGTGACCTCGATGGTCTCCGTGACGGTGATGGGGCCGGATGCCGGTACGTCGATCTCCGCGTGGTAGCGGTGGATGCGCTCTTCCGCGGCGGCAACCGTCGCCACCAGCGCCAGTGCGGCCAGCGCGACCCGTGCCGCCCGCAGCATCAGGCGCCCAGCTTCACGGCCGGCGCGGCCTCGGTGCCGGCCTCCGCCTCGAAGTATTCGGCTTCCCGGAAGCCGAGGCTGCGGGCGACGATCAGGTCCGGGAACGACTGGATGCGCGTGTTCAGGTCGCGCACCGCGCCGTTGTAGAAACGGCGGGCGTACTGCAGCTTGTCCTCGGTGTCGACCAGCTGCTCCTGCAGGTCGAGGAAATTGCGGTTCGCCTTCAGGTCCGGGTAGCTCTCGGCCACGGCCAGCAGCCGGTCGATGCCGCGGGCGAGTTCGTCCTCTAGGCGGGCTTTCGCCGCCGGCCGGTCCGTCTCCTCGCTGCGCCGGCGCAACTCCGTCACCGCCGTCATGGTGGCACGCTCGTAGTCGGCGTAGGCCTTCACCGCCTCCACGAGCCGGGGAATGAGGTCGTGGCGGCGCTGCAGCTGCACGTCGATGTCGCTCCAGCCGGCCCGGGTGCGGTTACGGTCGCGGACGAGGCGGTTGAAGATGAGGACGGCCCAGACGGCGAGGCCGAGCAATACGAGCATGACGAGCGTCTCGGCCACCGGCGTGTCAGGCGTCCGCGGGGCGGCGGGCGGAGGCCAGCAGGTCGCGGAGGGCCGGGTTCTTCGCCTGCAGCTCGTCCGCATCCAGGCCCAGCACCTCGTGGGGGAATACCAGCCATTCGTCGGTCTCGTGGTTCCAGTAGTCGGGCGTCATGCTCGTGCGATTGCGCGCGGGTTTGAACCAGGGGACTGCGATGCGCACGTCTCCGGGCATGTTGGCCCGGGTCTTGCGCTTCAGTTCCTCCATCACCGCGGCGATACTCTTGCCGCTGTCGAACACGTCGTCGACGATCAGCAGCCGGTCGTCGTGGCAGATCTTGTCCACGATGTAGTCGAGGCCCAGCACCTTCACCACGGCGTCCTGCTGGTCGATGCCCCGATAGGAGGAAGTACGGATGGCGATGTGGTCGGAGTCCACGCCGAAATAGTAGAGCAGTTCCTGCACCGCCATGCCGACGGGTGTGCCGCCCCGCCAGATGGCCATGATCATGGTCGGCCGGAAGCCGCTCTCGAGGATCTTGGCTCCGAGCAGGAACGACTCTTCCAGCAGTCGCTGGGCCGAGATGTAGATTTTGTCCATCCTGTCCTTCGGAGCGTGCGGCGGGCGGCTCAATCTCTATAATGTGGGATCCCAGACCGCCGATGTTAACGTTTTTGCCCGGGGGCATCGACACGCCATGGAACGCCGCTTCATCGCCGCCAACGACCTGCTGCTGGATTCCTTCCGGCTCGCCGTCGATATCCACGACGCCGGATTCCGTCCCGACTTCCTGGTGGGCCTGTGGCGCGGCGGCACGGCCGTCGGCATCGCGGTGCAGGAGGGGCTGGAGTATCTGGGCGTGGAGACGGACCACATCGCGGTGCGTACCTCCTATACCGGGCCGGATTCCTATCACAAGCGCGATCCTGCGGTGGCCGGGATACGGGTACATGCGCTGCAGTATCTCGTGGACCGGCTCGAGGCGGAGCACCGCCTGCTGATCGTGGACGACGTGTACTCGACGGGCGCGAGCGTGCAGGCGGTCATCGCCGAGCTGACCCGCAAGACCCGCCGCAATCTGCCCCACGACATCCGCACGGCGACGGTCTGGTATCGGCCGACGGAGCGCACCGTCGCGCCGCCCGACTTCTTCATCCACGAGACGGCCGACTGGCTGGTGCTGCCCTACGAGCTGCAGGGCCTGAGTCGCGACGAGATCCGCGCCAACAAGCCGGCGGCGGCCCGGCTGATCGAGGGGCTGGCGGAGAAGCTGGCGGAAAAGACAGGTCCGGCCTGAGGCCGGCGTGAGTTCCGCGGGAGGCCGGCGTCAGGCCGGCCGGACCGGCTCGGCGAGGACGTGGGTGGCGCGAACGCAGCGCTCGTCGCCGAGCATCAGCAGGGCGAACACCAGTTCGGCGAGATCCTCCGCCGCGGCCGTCCGCCGCCGCTGCAGGGTGCCGGCGGCCGGGTCCAGCACCACGAAGTCCGCTTCCTTGCCGGTCTCGAAGTTGCCGATGCGGTCATCCCAGGCGAGCGCGCGGGCCGCACCCAGGGTGGCGAGATAAAGGGCCTGCCACGGCGACAGCATCTGGTCCTGCAGATGCAGCACCTTGTAGGCTTCCGCCGCCGTGCCGAGCAGGCTGAGCGTCGTGCCGGCGCCGACGTCGGTGCCGAGCCCCACCGGGATGCCGTGGCCGCGGGCCCGCGCGAGGTCGAACAGGCCGCTGCCCATGAACGAGTTGGAGGTCGGGCAGAACGCGATCACGCCGCCCGCTTCGGCCATGAGGGAGTAGTCCTCGTCCTGCAGATGCAGGCAGTGGGCGAAGACTGCGCGCTCGCGCAGGAGACCGGCGGCGCGGTACACGTCCAGGTAGCTGCTCCGCTCGGGGAACAGCTCGGCCACCCAGGCCACCTCGTCCCGATTCTCGGCGAGGTGGGTGTGCACGAACACCTCCGGGAACTCTCCAGCGAGGCGGCCGGCCAGCGCCAGCTGCTCCGGGCTCGAGGTGGGGGCGAAGCGGGGCGTTATCGCATACTCGAGGCGCTCCCTGCCGTGCCAACGCTGCAGCAGTTCCCGGCTCTCGGCGTAGCCGCTCTCCGCCGTATCGCGCAGATAATCCGGGCAGTTGCGGTCCATCAGCACCTTGCCGCATGCCACCCGCAGCCGGCGCGCCAGTGCGGCCTCGAACAGTGCGTCCACCGAGGCGGCGTGGACCGTGGGGAAGATCAGTGCGGAGGTGGTGCCGTGGGCCAGCATCAGGTCCAGGAAGTCGCCCGCGACGCGGTCTGCCAGCGCGCGGTCGGCGTAGCGGCGTTCCGTCGGATAGGTATAGCGCTCGAGCCACTGCAGCAGCTGCTCGCCGTAGGAGGCGATCATGTCGATCTGGGGGTAATGCACGTGGCAATCGATGAAGCCCGGCACCAGGAGGCAACCGCGGTAATCGGTGACGGACACCCGGTCGCTGCCCGGGTCGGCCGCCTCGCCGCCTTCCTGGCCGGCGTCCTGGCCGACCAGTTCCGCAAGGAGCGGTTCGGCCGGGCCGACCCGCGCCACCTTGCCGTCCTCGGTGACGAGCAGGCCGTCCTCGAAGTACTCCAGCGCAGAGCCTGCCTCCCCGTCGCCCGGGTCGGCGAGCAGGTGCAGGATGGAGGCCCGGAAGGCGCGGACGGCCGGGCCGCTCACGGCGCCGCTCCGGCGTCGGGGGACGGCAGGTCGGGGACGGCGGGCACGACGACAGGTCGGTCCAGCGTGTGGGTGTCGCAATTGTCGCTGCTGGCGACGTCGTCGATGATCAGGAACTGCTGGCCGGCGGCGAGGCCGATCAGCGGCACGTGCCAGGTGCCGGCCCGGTAGTTCACGCCCTGGCTGCCGTCGGTCAGGAAGGCGCGCAGGTCGTCCGCGGCCGGCGCCGCCCCGGCCGGCGCCACCACCACGACGAAGCGAAACCCGGCGAGCGGCACGAACGCCTGGCTGCCGCGGGGATGACGCTCCACCATCGGGCAGGTCACCGGCTGGCTCGCCGCGCGGCGGCAGCGGGCGATGCTCACACCGAGGCGCCCCGCGGCGGTCAGGCGGGCCAGGTCGTCGTAGCGCTCGAAGCGCGCGTCGTTCATGGGGTCCGCGCTCGCGGTCCCGGCACCGATCACATCGCCGTAGGGACGGAACGTCTCCGCCGACAGCGGCTCCAGGGTCAGCGTGCGTGCAGTATCCGCATCAATCACGGATGTCTCCGGGTGCCCGGCCCGTGCCCGGACCCACGGCACGGCCCCACAGGCGCAGGCGGCTCACGCCGCCGTCCGGATAGATGGCGAGCCGCACGTGGGTCACGACGCCGAGGTCGTTCAGTTCGCCGCGGAAGTGGTGGCGGGTATCGGCGCCGAGCGGCACGGCGGGCAGAAGCTGCGGCCAGTCGGCCGATTGCCGCAGCAGGGAATCGAGGTCCGCGTCGTCCATGCGGGCGGCCTGCAGGGAGGCGCGGGCCGGGTAGTTGCCCTTGAAGTGGGCGGTATCGATCTCGGCTTCCTCGATGCGCCCGGGCCGGCCGAGCGCCAGTATCGCCCAGTCGTGACCGGGGCCGCGCCGGCGCCGGGTCTCCCAGCCGTCGCCCATGTTCACGCCACGACCGGGCACGTTGAGATTGTGCATGCTGCCGAAGTGCTCGTCGCTGCAGGCCAGGGCCCGGCCGCCGTGCTGCAGTGCGAACAGGTCGATGGGCTCCGACGGTGCCGGGGCACCCGGGTCGGGCCGCACCTCGCCGTAGATGCGCAGCCGCGCGACGCCGCCGTCCGGGTAGATGTTCAGCCGCAGATGCGAGACCGGCTCCCTGTCGTCCACCGGCAGGTGGTGGTGCGAGTCGCCGGCGAGTTCGACCCGGGGCAGCAGCACCCGCCAGGCGGCATCCGTGCCCGGCACTTCGTCGTCGGTGAAGCATGCGTCGATGGAGGCGGCCTGGGGATAGTTGCCGGTGAAGTGGCTGGTGTCGATCTCCAGGCCGTGCACGATGCCCGGCAGGCCGAGCCGTACGATGCACCAGTCGTGGCCGGGTTCCCGGCGCCGGCGGGTTTCCCAGCCGTCCATCCACTTGCCGTGATCGTCGTACTCGTCCGGCAGGAATACCGGCGCCTCGGGCTTGATGAGCCGATCCTTCGCGCCGAAGAACTCGTCGTTGGCTTCCACCACGCGGGTGCCGAAGCGGGGCTGCTCCAGCGGCGTCCACTGGTGGAACGGGTGGCGGTCGGTGTCCGGCTGGTGATCACTCATCGGGGTCTCGCTCATCCGGCTGCTCGCTCATCTGATCCAGGCGGAGCCTGGCAATGCGGTGAATCTCGTCCAGCGCGCGCCGGAACTCGGTGTCCGGCGGGTTGCCCAGACGCTCGCCGAAGGCCGCCAGGATGTCGCCGCGGCCGGCGCCGCGCACCGCCATCACGAACGGGAAGCCGAAGCGCCCGTGATAGGCCGCATTGAGGCTATGGAAGCGCTGGTATTCCTCCGGCGTGCACTGGTCGAGCCCGGCGCTGTGCTGCTCGGCCGTGGACTCCTCGGTGAGCGTGCCCGCCACGGAGGCCTTGCCGGCGAGGTCCGGGTGGGCCCGGATGAGTGCGAGCTGGCGCTCCCGGTCGGCGTCCTCGACCACCGCCGCGAGCCGTGCCGCGAGGAGATCGACGGGCGCCTCGGCTTCCGCCGGCAGGTCGCCGCGGGCCCAGGCTTCCTGCGCCACCCAGGGCGAGGACTCGTACACGCCGCCATAGCGTTCGACGAAGGCGGACTCGTCGTCCGGGACCGGCAACAGCCCGTCGCGGGAGGCGTTCATGAGGCAGGGGCCTCGTGGCGCTCGAGCCAGTGACGGGCGATGTCGATGCGCCGCGCCACCCACACCCGCTCGTGGCCGGCGACGTAGTCGAGGAACCGGGCCACGGCCTGCGCCCGGCCCGGGCGGCCGGCGAGCCGGCAGTGCAGGCCCACGGACATCATGCGCGGCCGGCGCTCGCCCTCGGCGTACAGGCAGTCGAAGGTGTCACGGAGATACTGGTAGAACTGTTCGCCGCTGTTGAAGCCCTGGGCCGTGGCGAAGCGCATGTCGTTGGCATCCAGCGTATAGGGCACCATCAGCTGGGGCCGGCCGCAGCTCGTGTCCCAGTACGGAAGGTCGTCGGCGTAACTGTCGGCGCTGTAGACGAAGCCGCCGTGCTCGACGACGAGGCCGAGCGTGTTCGGGCTGCAGCGGCCGAGATACCAGCCTTCCGGCGGCGCCCCGGTGAGCGCCGTGTGGATGCGCACCGCTTCCTCGAGGTGGGCGCGTTCGGTCTCCCGGCCCACGAACTGGTAGTCGATCCAGCGGTAGCCGTGGCTCGCCACCTCCCAGCCGGCATCGATCATCGCCTCCACGGCGGCGGGATTGCGCTGCATGGCCATGGCGACGCCGAACACCGTCACCGGCATGTCACGCTCCGTGAACAGCCGATGCAGCCGCCAGAAGCCGGCGCGGGCGCCGTACTCGTAGAGCGACTCCATGTTCATGTGGCGCACGCCTTCGTAGGCCTCGGCGCCGACGATCTCCGACAAAAATGCCTCCGAGTGGCTGTCGCCGTGGAGCACGCAGCGCTCGCCGCCTTCCTCGTAGTTGATGACGAACTGGACCGCGACGCGGGCACCGCCCGGCCAGCCGGCCGCGGGCGGCCGGGCGCCGTAGCCGGCGAGGTCGCGGGGATACGACTTCGGGTCCGTGCCGCTCACGGCTGCGGCTCCCGCGCGAGCGAGCGGTACCAGCCGTCGATGACGGCACGTTCCTCCGCGGTCATGCGCGTCAGATTGCCGATGGGCATGGCCTGCAGCACCACCGTCTGTTGATGGATGCGGGAAGCGGCGGCCAGCACCTGTTCCGGTGTCTCGAGCATCACGCCCGCCGGCGGCGCGGCGAACCCGGGGTGGCTCGGCTCGGCGGCGTGACAGGAGACGCAGCGCGCCTCCAGCACTGCCTGGGCCTGCCCGAGCGACACCGGCCCGGCTGCCGTGCTGCCGCCGTCCGCCCGCGGCGCGATGGCAGCGGCCACGCCGGCCAGCAGCAGCGCCGCGGCCAGCGGCGGCAGCAGCGGGTTGCGGCCCGAGTGGCGGGCCACGAAGTAGACCCGGATCAGCGCGCCGGCCAGTGAGATGGCGATCAGAATCAGCCAGTTGTACTCGTGCGCCCAGGTCATCGCGTAGTGGTTGCTGATCATCACGAACAGCACCGGCAGCGTGAAGTAGGTGTTGTGCACCGAGCGCTGCTTGCCGCGCAGGCCGTCCGCCGGGTCCGGCGTCTCGCCCGCAGCGGCGGCCGCCACCATGCGCTTCTGGCCGGGGATGATCACGAAGAAGACGTTGGCCACCATGATGGTGCCGAGCACGGCGCCGAAGTGGATGTAGGCGCCGCGGCCGCTGAAGGTCTGGCACAGTGCCCACGCCGCCGCCGTCACCAGCACCAGCAACACCGCGGCCAGGCCCTGCTCCGAGCGGCCCAGGGGCGAGCGGCACAGGGCGTCGTAGACGAGCCAGCCGCCGGCCAGCCAGGCGACGGAGACGGCAATCGCCGTCGCCGGCGCGATGTCCGCCACGGCGGGGTCGATGAGGTACACCTCGGCGCCCAGCCAGTAGACGAGCCCCAGCAGGAACATGCCGGACAGCCAGGTGCTGTAGGCCTCCCACTTGAACCAGTGCAGCGTCTCCGGCAGGGCCGGCGGCGACACCCGGTACTTCTGCGCGTGGTAGAAACCGCCGCCGTGCACCGACCAGATCTCCCCGCCGACGCCGCGCTCCGCATCCTTGCGCGAGGCCGGCGGCGCCAGGTGGTTATCCAGCCAGACGAAATAGAACGACGAGCCGATCCAGGCGATGCCGACGATGAAATGCAGCCAGCGGCCGAGGAGGTTCAGCCACTCGATGGCGTAGGCCGTCATGCGCCGGACCCGCTTTCCGCCGGCCGTGCCGGCGCCAGGGTCGCCGCCGCCAGCGCGCGCTCCCGCTCGCGCAGCAACTGGGCGGCGGTGGCCACGGCGATTTCCGCGGGGCGCTTGCCGCCGATGCCCTCGATGCCGATGGGGCAGATCAGCCGCGCGATCTCTGCGGGCGCCAGGCCGAGCGCACGGAGGCGCTTCTCGAAGCGCCTTTTTTTCGAGCGGGAACCGATCAGCCCGCACCAGGGGATGTCGGCGCGCGGCAGCAGCCTCGCGCAGATCTCGAGATCCAGTGGATGACTGTGGGTCATCACCAGGCAGAAGGTGCCCGCGGGCAGGCGGGCGGCCGCCGCCGCCGGGTCTGCGGTCACCCGTGCCCGTACGTTGTGCGGCAGGGATATATCGGTCAGCAGCGGCCGGCTGTCGATCCAGTCCACCCGGCAGGGCAGCGGTGCCAGCACGTGCACCAGCGCGCTGCCTACGTGACCCGCCCCGAACACGGCGATGCGGAAGTCGGGTTCGCGCACCGCCGTCAGCAGGTAATCGCGCCCGCCGAGAGAGCACACTGCCGCGCCGGCGTCGTCGGCGAGGAATGCCTCGATGGCTGCCCCGACGTCGCCGCCGACGGCTGCCGCTGCGCAGGGACTGCCAGGATTGCCGGGGTTGTCCGCCGCGTGCACGCGCGCGATGCCGGCGGCGTCACCGTCGACGGGGGTGACGAGGACCACGCCATTGCCGCCGCTCGTGCCGCTGTCTGCGCCGCTCGCCATGCCATGAGCCAGTTGCGCGAGCCAGTCGGCATCGTCCGCGGCGACCGTCTCGAAATGAATGTCGACGATGCCGCCGCAGCACTGGCCGAAACTCGAACCCAGCGGGAAGCGCCGCAGCTCGAAACCCGGCTGCGGCGCGTCCGGCCCGAGACGCTCGAAAGCCATGCGCGCACAGCGGTATTCGAGCTCGCCGCCGCCGATGGTGCCCAGGGTCTCTTCGCGGGTGACGATCATGCGCGCGCCCGGCTCCCGCGGCGAAGAGCCCCGCACGGCCGCCACGGTCACCAGCACGAAGGGCTCGCCCCGCGCCCGGAGCTCGACGGCGTTCGCCACCCACTCGTTCACGTGGCCTCCCGGCGGCGCAGTTCGCCGACCGCCGCCAGCACCGCCTCCGGCGTGGCCGGTGCCGCGAGGCGGGGGCTGCCACGGTAATCGCCTGCCGCCGCGACCGCGTCCCGGATGGCATGAAAGACCGACAGCGCCAGCATGAGCGGCGGCTCGCCCACCGCCTTGGAGCGGTGGATGGTCTCTTCCCGGTTACCCGCCGAGTCGAGCATGGTCACCCGGAAATCCACCGGCAGGTCCGAGCACACCGGTATCTTGTAAGTGGACGGCGCGTGGGTCCGGAGTGCGCCCGTCTCGTCCCACCACAGTTCCTCGGTGGTGAGCCAGCCCATGCCCTGGATGAAGCCGCCCTCGATCTGGCCGAGGTCGATGGCCGGGTTCAGCGAGCGGCCGCAGTCGTGCAGTATGTCCACCCGCAGCACCCGGGACTCGCCGGTGAGCACGTCAATCGCCACCTCGCTCACCGCCGCGCCGCAGGCGTAGTAGTAGAAGGGCCGTCCGCTCAGCGTCTTGCGGTCGTAATGGATCTTCGGCGTGCGGTAGTAGCCGGTGGCGGACAGCGAGATGCGGGCGTAGTAGGCCAGCTGCACGAGTTCCGTGAAACCGGTCTCCTCCTCGCCGATGTGCACGCGTCCGTCGCGGAACTCGATGCGGTCCGGGGCCACGCCGTAGCGCTCCGCCGCGAAAGTCACGAGGCGCTCGCGGATGGTCCGGCAGGCATCCCGGGCCGCCATGCCGTTCAGGTCGGAGCCGGCGGAGGCGGCCGTGGCCGAGGCATTCGGCACCTTGCTGGTATCGGCGGCGGTGATCTTGATGCGGTCCATGTCGATGCCGAATTCCTCGGCGACCACCTGGGCCACCTTGGTGTTCAGGCCCTGGCCCATCTCCGTGCCGCCGTGGTTCAGGTGCACGGTGCCGTCGGTGTAGACGTGCACCAGCGCGCCGGCCTGATTGAGGTGGGTGGCCGTGAAGGAGATGCCGAACTTCACCGGCGTGAGAGCAATACCCCGCTTTATCACCGGCTCGCCCCGGTTGGCGGCGCGCATCTCCGCCCGGCGGGCGTCGTAATCGCTGTCCCGCCGGAGCCGGTCGATCAGTTCCGGCAGCACGTTGTCTTCGAACTTCTGCCCGTAATGGGTGACGTCGCGCTCGCCGATGCCGTAGAGGTTGCGCAGCCGGATCTCCAGCGGATCGCGGCCGAGGTGCCGGGCGATCTCGTCGATCACGTGCTCGATGCCGAACATGCCCTGGGGTCCGCCGAAGCCCCGGAACGCCGTGTTGGAGACCGTGTGGGTC
>Ga0209925_1000981_pt1 | contig 14486 bp, 8 predicted proteins | sample SalPonR2_A_D1_MG_FD_185702 | JGI IMG/M metagenome (GOLD analysis project Ga0209925, IMG submission 185702) | Salt pond soil microbial communities from South San Francisco under conditions of wetland restoration - Salt Pond MetaG R2_A_D1_MG... ...
CCTTCGTACCTCAGGCATGGTCGGACAGAATTTTATTCTTTTCCCCTCCCTGCTTTCTAAGATTTCTTTGAAAAATTTTATTTATGCGGCACGGCAAGCATCATTTGTTGGATAATTTATTACACATAATTTTAATTATTAAATGCTTATTGCTTACCTAAATATGGTTTTTTTGAACGAAAACTATTGCATTAGGTGCGCGCAGGCCCGACCAAATTCGCGGGTCAGGGTGGATAGGAGTTTTAATTGGTATTAAAATCAAGAAAAGGCTTGTACAGGTTTCTTAGATTTTAAAGCAATTAAAACGAGCGGGTGGGTAGCTTAATTTGGTCTTGATTTTTTCTCCTTTTTTTATCAAGAAAAAAAGGAAAGCTAAATACACAAAATGTCGAATTCTCCCACCAGTCTTTCAGGTAAAAGGTTGGTAGTTGAATGATGAATTAATAACTTTAGAACAGCGTAGCCAGGAGTGGTATCCTTCATTTTAATTTTCCCACGCTCGCCCTTTTATTTCCGCCAGCTGCCGGAAGACCCACGCGCCTGTTTCTTTAACAAATGTGGATTCTTTGGCCAACAAATGAATCAAAACATGGATAGTGGGTTCGCTCTTTTCCCGCAGGGAAAAACCTTTATGGCTTTGCGAGAACATTTTTTTATACGTTGAAAACACTTGCTTTAACTCTAACCTGCCAGAGTCTTGCAGACCTGGCAGTGTTTCGTTTGCGGTTTTTAACCTGCCCTTTCAGGGCGAAAACCTGCTATGTTCACTATTCCCGGGACGTTGCCCCGGGCTGAATTAATTTTGCCTTTCAGGCAATGGGTAATCATTCTTAATGTTTGTTATTGTTCAAGAAGCGTATTCCGGTGGTTGTGCTTAAATGGGATTTAAATCTTTTTTCAGTCACAACCTATTTTTCAATCCTGTAAATAATTTTGTAACTTGGTTTTCGAATCAATTTGTTAAGTTATGAAAACAATAGGATTTATAGGAGGAATGAGTTGGGAATCCTCTTCTGTTTATTACAGGATTGTAAACCAGGAAATTAATGCTAAAAAAGGAAAGTCACATTCTTCAAAAAATATTTTGTTTTCACTGGATTTTCAGGAAATATCAGAGCTTCAGCATGCAGGTGAGTGGGAGAAATTAACTATTATCATGAGAGATACAGCGCTCAGGCTTGAAAAGGCAGGGGCAGACTTTATTGTTATCTGCACCAATACCATGCACCTGATGGCTCCGGCACTGGAAGAAGCCCTGAATATTCCCTTATTGCATATTGCAGATGCTGTCGCAGAGGAGATTAAGAACCGAGATATCTATAAAGTAGGACTTTTAGGCACTCGTTTTACCATGGAAAAGGGATTTTATAAAGAAAAACTGAGTAATGGTCATAATATTGAGGTTATCACTCCGGAAGCAGAAGACAGAAAGGTTGTTCATGATATTATATACAATGAGCTTGTCTTTGGGGAATTTCATTCAGGGAGCAGAAGGATGTACCAGGAAATAGTTACCCGGCTGCAGAAAAAAGGGGCTGAAGGAGTTATCCTTGGCTGTACGGAAATTCCTATGCTTATACAGCAAGAACATTCAGAGGTTCCTCTTTTTGACACTACTAAGATACATGCCAGGAAAGCTGTTGATTGGTCACTGGACGAATGATATTAATTATTATTGATATTAGCAGGTTCCATGTGCCAGAAGTCCAACTTTCCGGCCTTTGTGGTATAGTTCATTGTATTTTTGACAAGCTTCCGGGGTTTTTAGAAGAAGCAGGTCTTTAATACCATTTTTCTTTATGGTTTCCTTTACTTTATCCGGGCATTCAATCAATCCGTTAACGCCAATACCTATAATAAGGGTATCTAGGCCTTTGTCAAGCATTTTTTCTACCATTCCAGGCTTTAGTTTATGACCATCCCTTGATTTCCACTTTTTTACTTTATTTGCGGTTAGTCGAATATCTTTCCCTTTTCCTTCTTTGCCAGAAGCCGTTTTTCCATGAGTTTCACCGTTGATAATAAACTTACCCCAGGAAAAATGTTCTATCGGGCCTTTGGGATCGTTAAACATAGTTTTTTGGTTTATTGTTTTTTTTGTTTCAAATGCCGGATTATTTATTAAAAAATTCGTCCAGCATTTCTTTTTTATATAACGAATTCCATAGCTTATCATTTTGTAAACGGTAATGAATATCTTGAAGTCCATTGTTTATTGACTTCTCCAGGTAGCTTTCTGCCGAATCTATTTGGTTGATCAATAAATGGTATCTGGATTTTGCAAAGAGATAATCAGGATTCCGGGTATTTAGTTTTTCATAGATGCTTAAATATTTTCTGATTTCACCTGTATCTTCCTTTGAGAATGCTTTTTCAAGAAATAAATAAGTAATCATTTCCAAATAATTTCTGATTCTTTGGTAAAAATATTTTTTACTCCGGTTTTTGGTTTTATAAACCAGGGTATCTATCTTATCTACTTCTCTGTACCACCAGGATATATTTTTAGTTCTAAGAGCCTGGGTGTATTTATTTCTTATAAATTGTTCTCTTTTAAAATCTGGTTTTTTATTGTTTTTGAAAAAATCATGTTTGGCTGCGATCTTATCAATCTTTCTCAGGTTTTTAAGATTTTTAAAAAAGTTCTTTGTTTTTTGTATTTCTTCATATAGTATCTTTTCATTTCCTGCTCTATCCAGGCTATCTATTTTTTGAAATTGCTTTTTGTAAAAATGTTGAACGAAAGAACGATTTTCTTCTTTCAAATTATCTTTCATAGCCTTTAACTCAAGAAATAAAAGGGCTTCGGTAAAATATTGTTTTGTAGGCAGTTGATGACTGCCATTGAATACCAAAATACATTTTTCGATTTGGTTCGATTTTATTTTGTTGTGTTTTTGATGGACTTCCATATAATTAAAATCGGTTTTTCCTGTAATGTGTATTATATGAAATGTCTTCCTGTTATCAATATTCCCTGGTGCGGTTATTCCGGCAGAGCAGGCAATACAACCTTTAATATACGGAAATACATTTGCTACCCTGGCTGCTAATCTCGCACCTCCGGAAAATCCGGCTGTATAAATTTTTTCTTTGTTTAATGAAAATCTTTTTTTTGAATCATTAAGTGTTTTATTCACTATTGATTTTAGATCTTTAACGCCATTCCTGTAATCATTTGATACAATAATGATGTAATTAAATTTTTCTGCTGCTTTTTTCAGTGAGTCCAGAACTTGTATGCTTCTCGCGTGGGCATCGAAAAAATAAATGGCAGGGAATTTTTTTCCCTTTTTATATTCATAAGGCAAATATATGTGGTAAGAATAGGATGTGTCTGCCCTGCATTTTATGTTTTTTATTTCACCTGTTTGATTAACAGGGGAATACGTTTTACTTGTTTCATTTTTACACGACGATAGAATGAAGAAAACAAAAGAGATAAAAAGAATAATTCGGACTAAAGAATGCATGATGTTGATAATTTGTATTTTACATAAATAATGAATGTATTTTTATGAAATTACATATTTATTTTTAAAAAATAATTTTGATTACACATTTTTTATACTTTATTTTGCCTTCAAATTCATACCTCTTTTCAAAAGAGTGTGTTGGATTTATAAAGAAGAGGGGAGAGATTAGGCTCTGCGAACCTCTAGCAACCAGTCAGAATGGCCAGGTGCTAAAACCTAACCCGGAAAGGGAATTATAAATCAAAACATGCAACCATGAAAACAAAACACATTAACCGCAATTTTATTTCTCGTCGTTTTAACTATCAGTATTACACGTCATTTAATGGTTTTATTATGCCGATGATGCCTGTGTGCATGTGTTGGTAGTGTCTATTGTTGCTTTTTGATAAATGGCGGGGTACGTGTGTTCAATGATCACATCCCTTTTAATTATTGTTTAACTAATTTTAAAATTAATCTTATGAAAAAAATTCGCGTAATTAAATTTGGGGGTTCGGTACTAAGAACTGCTTCAGACCTGGAGAAAGTAGCCATGATCGCAGGTCTTTATGAACAACCTATTGTAATTGTGTTATCTGCATTTAATGGGGTTACTGACCAGCTTGAGCTTGCATTAAGTCATCCGACAAATATTTACAATAAGGGTAAAGACGTAATTAAACATTTACAGAAAATGAAGTCCAATATTATTGATTCTTTATTTAAGGAATCAAATTTGAAAAATGAATTACACAAAGAATTGGAAGACAGACTGGAAAAACTGGATAAAAGCTTACTTGCAGCCCATTGTATTGGTGAGGTTCCTGAGTTTTTAAGGGATGATGTATTAAGCTATGGGGAGCGCTTATCCAGCCTGATTGTTTCGTGTTATCTGAAACATCTGGGGTTTGAACTTGATGAATTGTTGCCCGAGGACATTCCTTTAATTACAGATGGCATTTATGGCAATGCGACCGTGGATTCTGAACTGAGTTCAATTTCTTTGCAAGATAAGTTGAATAAAAGATCTGCTGTAATTCCTGGTTTTTATGGTGTTTCCAGAAAAGGAAAAAAGACTTTGTTGGGCAGGGGAGGCAGTGACTATTCGGCTGCCTGTATTGCGAATTGTGTTGATGCAGAATCGCTTGATGTGTGGAAAGATGTAAACGGATTTTATAGCGCTGACCCCAAACGATTTCAGGATGCAAAAGAGATCAAGAATCTTTCATACGATGAAGCCAGTGAAATTGCTTATTTTGGTTCTGAGATTTTACATCCCAGAACTGCAGAGCCTTTAAGGGCAAAAGGAATTCCTCTTAAAATTCACAATTTTATGAATTTTCAAAACTGGCCTGAACCAAATACACATATAAACGGAGAGAGCACAATTTCTTCAGAGGTTATAAAGAGCATTGCATACAGTGATAATTGTGCATATATTAAACTTAGCGGAGCAGGCATTGGATTTAAAGGTGGGGTATTGGCAAAGGTTACCGGGATATTGAATAAGAACGGCATTAACATTAAATCTGTTTTAACTTCCCAGACAGCAATTAATTTATTGCTCGAACAAAATGATGTTTTAAAGGCTGAGGAATTGGTGGAAAAAGCAGGAATAATCTCTGTGGAGGAAATCAACCTGGTTGATGATATTTCGGTTATCGCTGCTGTAGGTGAAGGATTAACTCATTATGACGGTCTTGCCTCAGGAATATTTACTGCAGTTGCCAAAAAAGGAATAAATGTAGAGATGATTTGTTTTGGCGCCAGTTCTGTAGCAGCCTATTTTGTTGTAAAAACAAGACAAAGAAAGGAAACAGTCGAGGCCATTCATAACTTTTATTTTAAAACTAAAAAAAGGTTAAAATCAGAAAAAGCATATTCAAATGAAACAAGGGAACTATAAATTCGAAACATTGCAAGTGCATGCAGGTCAGGATACTGACCAGCAAACGCTTTCGCGGGCGGTACCTATTTACCAGACAACCTCCTATGAATTCAGGGATTCACAACACGTGGCTGACCTTTTCGCCTTAAAAGAGCCGGGCAATATTTACACGCGGCTTATGAATCCTACTACTGATGTACTGGAGAAAAGAATTGCTGCTTTGGAAGGTGGAATAGCGGGTTTGGCAACAGCTTCAGGTCACTCAGCCCAATTTGTTGCACTTAATAATTTGCTTGAGGCAGGAGATAATTTAGTTTCTTCTCCTTTCCTTTATGGCGGGACTTATAATCAGTTTAAAGTTTCTTTTAAACGACTGGGGATTAACACGAAGTTTGCTAAAGATTTAAATTCTGACAGTTTTGAGGATTTGATTGATGAGCATACAAAAGTTATTTACCTGGAAACTATTGGTAATCCAAGTTTTGCAGTACCTGATTTTGAGAAATTTGCCAGGTTAGCCAATAAGTATAATATTCCTCTTGTAGTTGATAATACTTTTGGAGGAGGAGGATATTTATGTCGTCCGATTGAATACGGAGCTCATATTGTTGTTTCTTCTGCAACCAAATGGATTGGCGGGCATGGTACCAGTATGGGCGGAATTATTGTTGACGGAGGCAATTATGACTGGGCCAATGGTAAATTCTCTCAGTTTACAGAAGAATCAGAAGGATACCATGGAATTCGTTTTTCTGAGGCTTTTGGAAATATGGCTTTTATGGTAAGAGCGCGGGTGGAAGGATTACGAGATTTTGGTCCGGCAATTAGTCCGTTTAATTCCTTCTTGTTATTGCAGGGCCTGGAGACTTTGTCTCTCAGAGTGCGGAAACATGTGGATAATGCCCTTGAACTGGCTCACTGGCTGGAAAAACATTCCAAAGTAAAGTGTGTTTATTATCCCGGACTTGCAGGCAATCCTTTTCATGAAATGGCCAAAAAGTATTTTTATAACGGCTTTGGGGGAGTACTTTCATTTGAAATTGATGGTAGCAAAGAGCAGACAAGACAATTTGTGGAAAGTTTAGAACTTACCAGCCATGTGGCCAATGTGGGAGATGCCAGAACCCTTATTATTCAACCTGCAGCTTCCACACATCAACAGCTTTCAGAGAAGGAACAAAAGGCGGCCGGAGTAACTCCAACTTTACTGAGAGTATCAGTTGGTATTGAGCATATTGAAGATATTATCCATGATTTTGAAACAGCTTTTAATAATATTTGAAAGAACTATGGAGAAACACATTTATAACACAAACCAGACATTAGCACTGGAAAACGGTGAAAAACTGGAAGATTTTACTATTGCCTACCACACTGCAGGAAAACTGAATGAAACAAAAAGCAATGTGCTTTGGGTTTGTCATGCTTTTAGCGCCAATTCAGATGTGAGCGAATGGTGGCCTGAAATGATGGGAAAAGGGAAAATACTGGATCCGGAAAGATATTTTATTGTTTGTGCAAATTATCCTGGTTCCTGTTATGGAACTACCGGTCCTTTGTCTGTTAATCCACAGACAAAGGAAGCGTATTACCACGATTACCCGGAAGTGACAATCCGGGACTTTGTAAATGCACATGAGATGCTGAGAGAATATCTTGGAATTAAACACATCCATATGATTATTGGTGGATCGATAGGTGCTTTTCAGGCCCTTGAGTGGAATATTATGAGGCCTGAGTTGTTTGATAACATGGTATTTATCGCTTCAAATGCAAAAGCTTCGCCCTGGAATATTGCATTTAATGAAACTCAGCGTATGGCTATTCAGGCGGATCCTACCTTCAAAATGAAAAGTGATATGGCAGGAATTGAAGGAATGAAAACTGCCAGGGCTGTGGCTTTGTTGAGTTACAGGAATTATATGACCTATTATATGACGCAGCAGGACGAAGAATCACTTCTGAAAAATTTCAGAGCCTGTTCATATCAAAATTACCAGGGCGAAAAACTGGCCCGGCGTTTTAATGCTTTTTCTTATTATTTTATTTCAAAATCTTTTGATACGCATGACGTGGGTAGAAACAGGGGAGGAGTGGAAACAGCTCTGAGTCGTGTTAAAGCTAATTCACTAATAATAGGCATTTCCAGTGATATGCTTTTCCCTGTGGATGAGCAGAAATACGTGGCAGAAAAAATCAAAGAGGGAAAGTATTTTGAGATTGACTCAGAATATGGTCACGATGGCTTTTTGCTAGAATACGATCAGTTGGAGAAAATTATTTTTAATCATTTAAAAATTGTCAAACATGAAAACACCTGTTAATATTGGATTATGTGGTTTTGGAGTTGTGGGTGAGGGACTGTACCAACTCATCCGGAATAATAAAATTGCCAGAACCGATATTCAGAAGATTTGCATAAAAAACAGGAAAAAGAAAAGGTCCATTGAAGCAAAATATTTTACATATAATTCCCGTGAATTAATTGAAAATGATTCTGTCAATCTTGTTGTGGAATTGATAAATAATGCAGATGACGCTTATGAAATTGTAAAAAATGCTCTTCTGAGCGGTAAAAGCGTTGTTTCCGGGAATAAAAAAATGCTGGCACATCATCTTGATGAACTAATGAAAATACAAAAACAGGAAGAAACTGCCCTGTTATATGATGCTTCTGCCTGTGGTAGTATTCCTGTAATTCGAAATCTTGAAGAGTATTATGACAATGATTTATTGAAATCAATTACCGGAATACTGAATGGTTCTTCAAATTATATTCTTTCTGAAATCTTTTTGAACAATACTGATTATGATTCAGCGTTGAAACAGGCTCAAAATCTTGGATATGCAGAAAGCGACCCCACATCTGATGTAGAGGGATATGATGCCCTTTATAAGTTAATTATTATTGCAACGCATGGCTTCGGAACATATGTCAGTCCTGAAAAAATTTTTACTTATGGTATTTCAGGATTGAATAAGTGGGATGTATTTTATGCCAAAGAAAAAGGTTTAAAGATCAAACCTGTGGCACAAGTTGCCAAAACCGGAAAAGGCAAATTTACAATGTTTGTGGCACCAAAATTGGTAAAACCTGAAGAGTATATTTATAATGTTGAACATGAGAACAATGGAGTTGTCATAGAAGGAGAATGTTATGACAAGCAATTTATGTTTGGCAAGGGAGCAGGAGCTTTTCCTACAGCATCTTCAGTATTATCGGATATTACTGCACGCAGTTACAATTATAAATATGAATACAAAAAGAAAAATTATTTCAGCAGAATGAATTATGTGACTGATGTTGCTGTTGAAATTTATCTTAGATATGAGAATGTGTTGGATTTCAGTTATTTCGATTTTGAAGAAATTTCTGAAAAATATGCCAGCAAGTCTTTTAATTATGTAATTGGAAAAATAGAATTAAGTAAGTTGCTTGAAATGAACGGACTACTAAGGAAGCTCAATATATTTATAGCTTTTACAGGAAAATAATTTCTTTTCTGCTGAAATAATTTTTTTATTTATATCGAGCACCTTATTTTTGCCGTCATAAGGAAAATTAAAATACAGGGGAAATTATGATGATTCAGGAACTATTGAAAGAAAGAATTCTTGTCCTTGACGGGGCTATGGGAACGATGATCCAGGGATATAACCTTTCGGAAGAAGATTATAGAGGAGAACGTTTTAAAAACATTACAAACCATGTTAAGGGCAATCACGATCTGTTATCAATCACAAAACCGGACGTTATTACCGAAATTCATAATGCATTTCTGGAGGCAGGGGCTGATTTTGTAACCACCAATTCTTTTAATGCAAACCGTATATCGATGGCAGACTATCATATGGAAGATCTTGCCTATGAAATGAATGTGGAGTCTGCAAAGATTGCCAGGAAAGCTGCTGAGAAGTATTCTAAGAAAACACCGGGTAAACCAAGGTTTGTTGTTGGTACCATGGGGCCTACAAATAAAACTGCCTCTGTTTCACCCGATGTAAACAAACCAGCTTACAGGGCAGTTTCGTTTGATGAGTTGAAAGATGCTTATTACGAGCAGGTTGCTGGCCTGGTTGAAGGTGGAGTAGATGTTATTATCATTGAAACCATTTTTGATACATTGAATGCCAAAGCGGCTTTGTTTGCTGTTCAGGATTATAATGAGAAGAACCAGACAAATGTGCCGGTAATGGTTTCGGGTACCATAACAGATGCCAGCGGACGTACATTTTCAGGACAGGTGCTTGAAGCATTTTATAATTCCATGTCGCATGTGGATCTTTTAAGTATTGGGCTGAATTGTTCTTTTGGCGCAGAGCAATTGAAAGAACCTATAGAGCAACTTTCGAAAATTTCAAAATTTTATATTAGTGCCCACCCAAATGCCGGCTTACCGGATGAGTTTGGTAATTACAAACAATCTGCAGAAGAAATGGCCATGCATGTGGGTAGCTATATGAAAGAGAACCTGATTAACATTATTGGTGGTTGTTGTGGCTCAAGGCCTGAACATGTGAAAGCAATTGCAGAAGAAGCAAAGAAACACAGCCCACGTTCTTTACCTGAAATAGAAAAAGCTACAAGGCTTTCGGGACTTGAAACAGTTACGATTACTCCTGACAGAAATTTTGTGAATGTTGGAGAAAGGACCAATGTAGCAGGTTCTAAAAAATTTGCCAGGCTTGTAAGAGAAGGAAAAATGGAGGAGGCGCTGGCTATTGCACGCAAACAGGTAGAAGATGGGGCACAAATTATTGATGTCTGTATGGATGATGCCATGATGGACTCGAAAGCAATGATGAAAGAATTCCTGAACCTGATTGCATCAGAACCAGAGGTATCCAAAGCGCCTATCATGATCGATTCTTCTAAATGGGAAATTATTGAACAAGGCTTGAAGTGTGTACAGGGAAAATCGGTTGTGAATTCAATTAACCTGAAAGAAGGAGAGGAACCTTTCCTGGAACAGGCCCGTAAGATAAGAAAATACGGGGCCGCGGCTATTGTAATGCTTTTCGATGAAGAGGGGCAGGCTGTTGATTTTAAACGAAAAACAGAGATTGCCCGGCGAGCCTATAAGTTACTTACTGAAAAGCTCAACTTCCCACCTGAAGATATCATTTTTGATGCCAATGTATTGAGCATTGCAACGGGAATGGAAGAGCATAACAATTATGCAGTGGAGTTTATTGAAGCTGCCAAATGGATAAAGAAAAACTTGCCTTATGCAAAGATTAGTGGTGGAATTAGTAATCTCTCTTTTTCTTTCAGGGGCAATAATGTAGTTCGTGAAGCCATGCACTCGGCTTTTCTTTATCATGCGATAAAAGCCGGACTGGATATGGGAATTGTAAATCCTTCCCTACTCCAGGTATATGACGACATTCCTGAGGATTTATTAACCCTGGTAGAGGATGTTGTTTTGAACCGCAGGAAAGATGCTACAGAGCGGCTTATCAGTTATGCGGAAAAAGTTAAGTCTTCAGGAAAAAAGCAAGAAAAAACAGAGGACTGGCGTAAAAAGGAATTGCAGGAGCGGATTTCTTATTCATTGGTAAAAGGAATTACCGAGTATATTGATAAAGATATGGAAGAAGCCCGTCAGAAATTTTCAAAAGGACTTGAAATAATTGAAGGCCCTTTAATGAATGGTATGAACCGCGTAGGGGAACTGTTTGGTGATGGTAAAATGTTTTTGCCACAGGTAATCAAGAGTGCAAGAGTAATGAAAAAAGCTGTTGCTTACCTGATGCCGTTTATTGAGGAGGAGAATAAAGAGAGTGGAGAAAGTTCTTCGGCAGGAAAGGTACTGTTGGCTACTGTTAAAGGCGATGTGCATGATATTGGTAAAAATATTGTAGGACTGGTGCTCTCGTGTAATAATTATGAGGTAGTTGACCTGGGTGTGATGATACCCACCGAAAAAATTATTGAAGAGGTTAAAAAACAGAAACCTGATATTCTTGGTTTGAGTGGTTTGATTACTCCTTCGCTCGATGAGATGGTTAACGTAGCTTCTGAGATGGAAGCAGCAAAGCAGGAAATACCCATTCTTGTCGGAGGAGCAACCACTTCGAAAGCTCATACTGCTGTGAAAATAGCTCCGGAATACAGTCAGCCTGTTGTGCATGTGAAAGATGCCTCACAAAGTGTGGGTATTGTGGATAAATTGAAATCATCCAAAACAGGTGAGGATTTCAGAAAAGAGTTGAAGGAAAACCAGGAGGCATTACGTGATAAGCATTTGGGAAGACAAAGCGAGCAAGAATATATCTCGCTGGAGAAAGCAAGGAAGAATAAACCGAAGATAAATTGGGAAGAATATGAGCCTGTAAAACCAAAATTTTTAGGAGAAAAGGCTTTTAACGATATTGAACTGAAAGAAATAGCAAAATATATAGATTGGACCTTCTTCTTTCACTCCTGGGAATTGCGGGGAAAATACCCAAAGATTTTTAATGATCCTGTAAAAGGAGAAGATGCCAAAAGGCTTTATGATGAAGGCCAGGAAATGCTGCAGCAAATTATTGATAAACAAATGATTGAGCCCAATGCTGTTCTTGGATTTTATCCGGTGAACAGCGTTGGAGATGATGTGCAAATATATGCTGATGAAAGACGAAATAAAGTTATTCAGACTTTGAGTTTTCTCAGAAACCAACGCAGAAAAGAGGAGGGAGCTCCGAATTTATGCCTGTCTGATTTTATAATACCCAAAGATACGGGAAGAATTGATTATATGGGTTCTTTCTTTGCGACTGCCGGACTGGGTGTAAGTGATTGGGCGGAAAAGTTTGAAAAGGATAATGATGATTACAGTGCCATTATGTTGAAGATACTTTCACAGAGAATGGCAGAAGCCCTGACTGAACTTCTTCACGAAAGAGTAAGAAAAGAATTGTGGGGCTACAGTCCAAATGAAAATTTGAAACCCGAAGAATTACTGAAAGAGAATTACCAGGGAATCCGACCTGCTTTTGGTTATCCTTCCATGCCTGATCATACTCAGAAAAAACCGGTTTTTGATATGATGAAGGTGGATCAGTTGACAAAAATCCGGTTGTCTGAAAATTACATGATGATTCCGGAGGCTTCTGTGAGCGGCTTATTTATTGCTCATCCGGAAGCCAAATATTTTAATGTTCAGAAAATACTGGAAGACCAGCTAAAAGACTATGCAGAAAGAAGCAATCAGGATGTCTCTTTTGTAAAAAAATGGTTGTCTGAAAACCTGGCATAACCAAACCTGAAATATTTTAAGAAAAAAAGTGCCGTGAACTTTACTTCACGGCACTTCTGGATTTTGAACTCTTTACTTTGTAATAATTATTTTCTTTTCAATCGCCTGGTTATTGTTTGTTGATATTCTTATTATGAGTGATTTATGGCCTTTGGATATTGAGCCTGCATGAATACTTAGCCTGTGTTTTCCAACTGCAATATTGTTTAAGTTCCTGCTCCAAAGTCTTGAACCAGTGAGGCTGAAAACGGAAAGATTTAGTTTTTCTACCATTTTATCAATATTTAAATCGATATACAATCTTTCTTTTACCGGATTTGGATAACATTTTGCAGAAAGTATTGCACCAGCTTGGTTTTGAATTCCATTTACCGGGTCTTTTGTTACCTCAAGTGTAAACGGAACGTTCGTGATATCGCTATTGAATGTCTGCTGAATTTTTATGGCAGCCTCATAGTTCCCTTCATCCAATGATGAGGGGTCCAGGTAGACTGTGATTTCAACAGAGTCCTTTGGCGGAATTGAATCATCCGGCAGATTGAGTGTCATCCAGTTTACAGTATCCAGGCTCCCGGATACCAATCCAAAATTAACGCCTGTGAAAGTATTATTTTTCAGCGTAAAAGTAGTTGTATCCTTCTCTTCCACATCCAGTGAAATATCAAATGAACCTGGTTCAGCAGTTAATACCTCAGCTTCCTGTATGTTCAAGGTTACAGGAATTTCTTCCTGGTATCTGGTATTACCGCTAACCTGTAGGTTGAAACTATAATTTCCTGCTGTCAGCCCTGTTGCTTTCACATTAAAACTAATGGTATCGCTATCTGATATTTCCAGGGTTCCGTTTGAGTTTTGTATATTGAAAACCTCTGCATATCCGGAATCAGATAACGACAATGAGTAATTTACAGATTGAGACAATAAATTACTGATGTAAAATTCTCCTTCAGTTTGTGTGAATTGTTCAATGTTAAAATCCAGAGAATTTACAGACAGGTTAAAGTGATCAATTTCTGTTATCTCTATATTTACGGGAATTGTTGTTTGCCCTTTTGTATTGTCGTTAATGATGATGCTGGCTGAATAATTACCTGTCGAGAGTCCTGTGGCATTAATATTCACCTCAATTGAATCGGTGCCTGAAGCAATGGTGTCTGAACTATTTGTTAATTGAATCCAGGTGTTCATGCCAGGGTTTTCAATGGAGGCAGAATAGTCAAGCACACCTGTACCTGAATTTGATATTTCTAAGATGGTATGAAACGTTGAATCTTTATAAATCGTTTCATTGAAGGAGGTTGGATTGGTTGATAACTCAGGATAGTAATCAGCATGAACAATTACCGGAATGGTTGTGTCCACTTTCGTTCCGTTATGACTAAGCAAAAGGTTGCATGAATAAACCGAATCCTCCTGTCCTGTGGTTAATTCCACATCAACATTTGTAGTTTGCATAGACTGAACCGTTCCACTGTTTGTCGAAAGGCTGATCCAGGGGTTTGAAGCGGCATCTTCAACAGCCAGTGTATAATCAACAGACCCATTTCCTGAGTTTGTTAATTGTAAAGTTTCAGTCCGGGCAGAACCGACCTCCATAAAAGTTTCAAGTGTGTCAGGGCTGAAATTTAATCCCGGGGGCACCAGTTTCGGGAAGGTGATATAGTCAATCCATCCACAGTCACTTCCATCTGATTGAGAATAGTCCTTGACATATTTCCACATAAGTGTATGACTTCCTGTTGTAAGTGGGTAAGATTCCTCTGACCAGTTTACGGATCCGCTCCAGCTGTCTTGTTTGGTACCGTCAATATAAAATTCAAGAAAATCGTAGCTTGATTCAGAACTGACCTTTTTGTAAAAACTGAGCTCACCAGCTTCCTGCACCATTATTTCTAT
>Ga0209925_1000984_pt1 | contig 14452 bp, 12 predicted proteins | sample SalPonR2_A_D1_MG_FD_185702 | JGI IMG/M metagenome (GOLD analysis project Ga0209925, IMG submission 185702) | Salt pond soil microbial communities from South San Francisco under conditions of wetland restoration - Salt Pond MetaG R2_A_D1_MG... ...
AGGGAAAAGGGTAAGAGGCGGGGGACATGGAAAGTTTGATACCTGGGTGCGCCGATCGCAAAGCATGAAGACGGATCGCCTCGTGTCTCTCCCCCACGCCATCTTTCGCGAAAGGCCGTCACGCCCTCAGAGAGATCCCCAAACCACACCGCGGTCCTGTCGAAGCGCCAAGAATATAAACACACAACCTGATACCTGTTCTCATACCCACCTCACTCAAAAGCCCCCGTAGACGCTTATGCTCCCAGCACAAATATCGAACGGGACTCTCAGCCACGAAGGTAGCGATGGCGCCTTTGGCCTGTCCAGGAGAGAGGGAAACGTCCAGGGAGGCGGAAGATGGTAAAAGGATAAAATAAAAATAGACACCCCCAAGGCCGAGGCCCGGAGAAAGGCTTAGAAAACAAAAAGCGCAAACGCACCTTCTTCTCTTGATCCAAGAAGTTGATCTCGCCGATCCAAGCCCCTGTCCGAGTGAGGGGGAAAAGCGCGTACGCCGAGTGAGGACCTCCTGTCGCCCTCTGCCTCGTCCTTCCCCCCGCCCCTTACCTACCGCTGTCCATGCCTTGGTTTATCTCCGTCTCACGGGCGCCAGGAAAAGTAGAAAAAGACTGGATGGGGATCTGTGTGCGGCGGTAGAGAGAGATGGAGCCAGACATGCACAGATGGAAAGGGTCTCGATGACACGTCACTCGTTGTGTAGGCAGAGGCACACTCCTCCAACTCCTTGCTTCCCCTCCCTCCTTCGTTGCCCCTCCTTGCCACCCACCCCGTTGACGAAGGCGGCTACCTTCCCCCTCGCAATCAGGACCAGCCTGTCCAGCGGCTCTCCTTCAACGGCAAGCGCCGTGCTGCGTGGGAGGGGAGGGAATGGAAGAGAACGAGAGAGATGAGAGCCCCTACAACCTCTTCTGACCCTTTCGCCGCCTCTCCGCCCTCCTTTCCTTCTCCACCTGCTCACCCGGCGGGCACGTCTTTCCACTCAGCAGTGCTCAGCAAGCGCCGGAACTGGGTCGGCGTCAGGGTGTAGGGCAAGAAATGCTCCTCGAAGAGCTCGAGCTCCTCCTGAGAAATGGGTGGGAGTAGGGAGAGAGAGAGACTTCAGCGGATGCAACAATGCCGAAAAGAACTAAAAAAAGTCTCCCTCATTCCCGTTCCCCTCCTCGTCGGGTCTCGCTTCCTGTACCGATCCCCCTTTTCTGTGGCGGCCCGACCCGAAACGACGCAGGAAGGGGAAAGAATACCGACAGGCTACATATCACGACCATACTCATCCCCGCCATCGCACACGGTCATGGCCTCCACACCCCCTCACCTTGGAAAAGGCGATCTCCTCGTCCTCGAACAGCAAGGAGAGGATCATGGTGCCGTTCACCGCCAGAAAGACCATGCCCCAGAGAGCCGGTATGCGAAGGGGTGGAGAGTGAGTCAGATTGTAGACGACTGGCAATAAAGGGGTTGAGGGGGACGAAGGAGGAAGGGGAAAGAATGAGAGGGAAAGAATGCGGTATTGTCGCAGGAAGACCCCGCGCTTTCAGTCGAGCTCGAAAAGTGAAGATATTACTTCTGTGGGCTCTCATTTTCTTAAGATTGGAACTACGATCGTTTCCATCCACATTGCATGCTTAAGCACTATCCAATTCATATATTATCTCTCCTCCTTGGATTGATAATTTCCATCTTGTTCGAATTACCTCCGCATGTCGTAGCCACCAGAGCCAAAGACCGCAGAAGAAACACGTCTGTCATGGAAAAGCTCAACAAGGCGCAGGTGTTGCCGAAATGCAACAAAGCGTGCCCGCCTTTTGGAGGTCCAAATTTGGCCGCTGGTGGAGGAGGGTTTGCAGCCTGTACGGAAGGCGAGGTGGACGTAGTTGACGAAAGCTGGCGGCTTGAATTCTGGTAGAAACATCTGATTAAGTCTCTGCCAGCTGAGCTGCGAGATGTTCCTTTCGCTGTTGAAAGATTGATTGTGAGGAGTCGGATAGAGGAGGAATAACGTCGTGTTGACAGAGGTCGGGCTGTTGAAAATGCCTCAGCGGCACTTCGTCGTCTCTGCGCGGCTGTCGCTGCTGTCAGGAGCCTGCACGTTGTTGTAATGCCCCTTCTAATGTTTGCACTCATTTCCTGTGCAGTCACATCATGAGGAAAAAATAGCATGAATGTCAGGGGGAGGCGGGCAAATCCATTTTTCGCAGCTCGGGGTTTCCGGCAAATGAACGTTAACCTCCCCCCACCTGTCGCACCGGTTCAGGAAAGGGCAACGCAATAAAATTCCTTTATTGAAGAAAGCTCTCTGCAGTGTGATGCGCATTTCGTGGACATAAGTCAATTATAGATGTCCAGATAAAAGCGTATGGAGTAATTTGCGCTGTAATTCCTAGATCCATTTCAGGTTTATCATGTAACTACGGCGAGCAAGCTTTCAAGACCTGCGGGATTTTATCATGTTCGACAGCAAAACGTTCAAGGTTTGAGAATCGAAAAGTATTTTTAAGTGCTGATAAAATATTGCGAGGCTAGAGAGTTAAGAAATCAAGCATGAAAGTAAAATGACGTTTACGAGAAGAAAAGATGCAATCAAATATCAATGCGCAGGTTGGAAAGCGAGAACAGGACTGCAAACGTAGCTTTTAAGAGGTATTTTGTCTTAATAAGGCTTCTCTGATGGTGATCTTGTTCGTGGTAATCCCCAAAATCTATCATATATAGATAGATCATAAAATTTCACGCTTTCTTTCGTGTGTACGCGGCGAAGGCGACACATTTCTTGTATTGTTTTTGCGGTGCCTTAATGAGGACTGGATGTCTCTGCAACGTCCTCATCATCCTTGACACCTCTTTCGTGAGAAGGATAATGTTTATCATAAAACTTCGTATGCAGCACCACCTTTACACAGCCTTCTTGCTTATCGTTGAAAATTTGGTACGCCCTGGCTGCATCTTCCAAGGGTAATTCATGAGTAATCACCACACGGGGGTCTAAGTCCTTGTTTTCGATTTTTTTAAGCAAGTTCTTCCAGTAACGTTGCACCGGAGTTTGCCCTGCCTTCATTGTCAAGCCCTTTTCCATGAAGCAGCCAAAGTTGAAGTGATTGACGTATCCCAGGTAGACCCCCACCACACTCACCCGCCCTCCCTTCCGCACCGTCGTAAATATCTCGTTCATCACGTCAGCGGGGTCTGTCTCCAGACCCAACGACATCTCAGCTTTATGCAGTAGCGTCGAGGCATAGTGAAACCCGACGGCTTCAATGCAGACGTCTGGACCGTGAGGGAGGACTCCACGTACAGCCTTCGCGACCCCTCCGTCATGCTGGTGCTGTCGACCGTTCAGCGTCACGAGGGAGCGTGGATCTAGACGTCGCTCCGCGAAATCAAGGCGATATTTCTCTTGATCAATGAGAAGAACTTTGTTAGCGCCTCGATGCTGCGCACACTGTGCTGTCAGGATACCTACAGGCCCCGCCCCCCAAATGGCCACAGTATCCCCCTTGCTCACGTTCCCCATCTCACAAGCGTGCCAGGCCGTACAAAGGACATCTGAAAGGAGGAGAACGTCCAAATCACCGTGCCGCTCATGCTCTGATGGCACCTTAAGGAGGTTTTGCTCCGCGAAAGGCACACGCACGTAATCAGCTTGCCCACCCGCCCAGCCCCCAGTCAAATGGGAATACCCGAAATATCCCCCGCTTTTGTCCCCATATAGCCTTTCTTGTGCTGTACTGTCGTTACTTTTGTCGCAGAGAGTGTAAAGCTCGTGGCGGCAAGCGTCGCAACGTCCACAGGATATGTCAAAGCAGCACACAACCCGGTCCCCTTGGGCTAAATTTTTAACGTCATCTCCAACCTCGTGCACTATCCCCATGAACTCATGTCCCAAGATATCACCCTTAGTCATGGAACCCTTAGGAAAGTTGCCAGTGTATAAGTGCAAGTCAGAGCCACAAATAGCACTCGAGGTGACGCGGAGGATGATATCCTCTGGATGCGCCAGCGCTGGTCGATCAACTTCCACCACGCGAATGTCACGCGAGCCACTCCACGTTACAGCTGTCATGGGTTCTCCTTTTACAGTGGGGCCGCAGAAAGGTACTGTCAATTTCTCCTCCATTTTGGAAGTCTCTCCAGGCGCACTCATTATATGAGCTTTCGTTTTGATAATCAGAAAGCTTATAGGCTGTGCGGTATGTGCGTCGACGCTGAATGAGATTTTGCTGGCACAGAACATAAATCCATCAGCACGGCCTTACAAATGAGGCTTTTCAGAATTTCCTTGAAGCGAAATGAATTCCGCGCGACGCGCACGATTTTTCCTGCTGAAATTTTCTATATGTGTAGGTAGGGTGCCGTGTGGCCCATGCGATAAGTTCAATCAGCGAGGTAAATCGAGCCCGTCCTCCATATACCGCAAACGGAAAGAGCATGAGGACACACTAGGATTGATAGTTCCACAGATAATCTCGTATTCACTTCTTGTGAAATACAAAGTGTACAATTAAGAAATTCGTGAGTATGTTATACGTTAATATAAATTATATCGTGAGTAGGCTAAGTCCGAACTTGCTTTGAGTATCATTCCTTCCTCTGTGCCAATGAGCATGACTTCAAGCTAAAATTCAGTCGTCGAGAGTAAGATATACACTGCTCTATAAAGCTGAACTTATCTCCAAAGTTCTGCGATGGTGAACCATGACATGTTACACATGATTCAAAATATTTTCCAGGAGCAACCCGGTTGATTCTTCGTGTAGTGCGTGTAGTTTGTCAGGAGGTTAAGAAACAATGAATGTTTGTGCACTCCTAATCAACCATATTTCCCGTCATCATCATATTGTGCCTTACTTTTGATAACATTGATAGTATTCGTGGAATTGTTGTACTGAAAATCGACAAAACAGCTCTCAGCATGACGAGCGACTGTTTCACCGCCTTTTAAGCTTCATGGTTAAGAAAATCGTTGCCCATGCCTTATAAATGCCAATGTCCGTCTCAACGTATAAAAACTCACAACCTCAAAGTGAGGAGCATGTTTAAGGCTTGTGACGGTCGAGGAACGACCAAAATCTTCTTAAGCATCATATATACCAAAATACCACATCAAATTTGTCAACATTCACAGCATTCGACGCCTATCTGCCGTAGTGGCAAGTGCGAGATACACCGGAAGTGCTCACTCATGTCATCTTTGGCGCTGACTCCCTTCAAGGCTGGCCTTTTCGTCGGCAAGAGTATCATTGTAACAGGTGGAGGCACTGGCCTTGGATATGCTATAGGTAACTTGTGATCAACCAGAGCGTTTAAGTGTGCTTCAGCAACGAATTGAAAACCACAAAATGGCCCAAATTGTCTTGTACACTGATTGACGTGTCCAATTCTACCCTCAAACAGCCAAGGAGCTCGTATCTCTCGGTGCCAAGGTGGTGATAGCCGCTCGTCGCATTGAAGTGTTGGAAGCAGCTGCCTCTGAAATGAATAAGTCCTCTCAAAGAGGAGGAAAGATTTATGTGTGTCAGTGCAATGTCCGTAATGAAGATGACATCCAAAAGCTCGTTACTTTCGCGTTGGAGACAATGGGAGGGATCGACGGATTGGTGAACAATGCGGGCGGGCAGGTATGAGCGCCTCTTTTACGCTTGTCTTACCCGTTTACAACGTTCACGAGAGCATTCAATCCCTTCTTTGATCCCTACCTCCTCACCATGGCCCGGTCAGTTCGTCAGCCCGGTCGAAAACATCAGTGCCCGTGGGTTCAAAGCCGTCGTCGAGACCAACTTGCTCTCGTGCTTCATGCTCTCCAAGGAGATTTATAACCGCTGGTGCGAAGAGAAGATAGGGTAGAGCAGTAGCAAGAAATGGATGGGTCCTCTTCTCGCTTTGTATCATCCCCTCCGTGTCGAAGCCCCAGACCTCGGCCTTTTTCCACACACTTTCTGGCTTCTTGACCACCATCCACAGGTGGAGTCAACAAGAGGATAGGAAGAGGAGTGGATCCATCGTTAATATCATCCTTGCGAATAAGAATGGTTTTCCCATGATGGCACACAGGTAAGCCCTTCCTTTGGTCCCTCTCCTTTTTTCCCGTCTCCTCCTCTTTTTTTAACCTGCCTTCTTCTACCCTTTCTACATTCCTTCTTCCACAATCTTCACAAGCGGAGCTGCTCGTGCGGGTGTGGAAAATCTTACCAAGAGCATGGCCTTAGAATGGATCGGGCGAGGAGTGCGGGTCAATTGTGTCGCCCCGGGGATTATCTACACAGAGAGCGGCTTCGCTAATTACGGGTGAGGGCTGCGACAACTTTCCATTTCCTCGTACTCCCTTTTTCTCATCACTTGGCTAATCTCTCTCGCCTCCCTCAACTGTCCATGTACGTTAGTGAGATGGCCGGTGCTTTCCTTTCCTCGGTCCTCCCTTGTATACCCGCCCACCGGTGCGGCACTGCCGAGGAGGTGAGTAGCCTCGTAGTCTTCCTCCTCTCTGACGCTGCTGTCTATATTACGGGTCAAAATATGGGAGTGGATGGGGGTATGGGGCAAGGCACTATCCCTCTACGCCCGCAGGACCACGGCGCCAGCCTCCTGCCGGTCTATGGAGAGCTGCCCATGAAGGCGAGGCTTTGAGGGTAGCATGGTCAACGTGTCGAGACAAAATTAAAAACGCATTTTAAAAAATATAGAAGCCATTTCTTCAATGTGGCCTACACGGTTTTGGTATTTCCTCGTGTAGTCGTCCGACTTCAATTGCCCCCACATGATATTATGGGTGGAGTTGACTTTGTTCAAAGCTCTGATTTTTACCTCTTGAAACTCCTCGGCTTTTCTTTTCCCTTCACTCTATTCCCATGAAATAAGTCAAGAGAAATACAAAAGATTATCAAGAAGCGCCTTACGCCCGACGTCTCTGAGCTCGAGTCTATTTCCGAGGGCGCTGGCACGTAAGGAGGCAGGAGGAGGTTGACGACGTGCCTAGCACTCTAAAATCGCACGCTGTCGCTGCCATTGCATCTCTTGGATCCTCGTCTGAAATGCATGGAGCTTAGCTATGGGCAAGAACCTCTTTGCTACCACTATGCCTCTGTAATGTGTAGTGTGAATTATGTGGACAGGGCTTATCCATTGGGAGGGTCGTGGAAGCTAGGGTTGAGGTGGCTTCAAGATTTCTCGAAGGCTCTCCTCGCACGTCTATTTAATGCCCCGAAAACCACGTAGCATAACGGTGCTAGACCGGAACAAAATCGCGGACACATAGTACTGACACATTCATCGTTGGACGGCTGTAGTCGTGTGTATCTAGTGCAATTCAAGAGAGATTGTAGAACCCGTAAATTACCTCCTCTCTTCTTGCATGCACCCGCATGGACACGCCGCAAATTGCAGCCCGCCTGACCTATCCTTTGCCACCTGCACACAGAGATTATGGCAATGGCTATAATGAGGACGGGATCTGAACACGTCAAACTCCTCTCTCTGTTGGTAATCGTCGCGCTTTTGTTCGTGTCTGGGATAAGCGCCGATAGGTACGTGGAGCCTGGGGGGCCGTGAGGGGTACAAAGAAGGAAGACGGACACGGAGAGGCGGTACAAGGGAGGGGGAAAAGATAGATGCAAGTTACGCGATAAATGGTCGAACAAATGGTTTTTTCCTGCACGAAAAGCTCAAAATTGACGAAAATTGTTGTCTCTTGTGTATTCGTCCACCCCTCCCAACCGCTTCTTTAGCCATCGCAGACGGAAGAGCACAGCCCATGGCGGGTGCGCGAGTGCCAGCTTTATCACCCCTCCTATGGCTCACGGGGCTAATTACGGAAGGGGTAGAAGTGTTCCCTCCAGCCCTAGCGCTTTCACCCAAGCACCACGCGTGGACCTTGGGGGCCTCCGTCAAGCCAAGGGAAGGACAGGGAGGGGTGGGTCCTTATTCATGCAATCGAAAGATTATTATGACATTCTCGGGGTCTCGCGTAGCGCCACGAAGCAGGTGAAGAATGATAGAGAGATGTAATGGCAGGGAGGGCGAGGGAATGAGATGGATCGGATGCGGCACGGGGCCCTGGCCTGGTGAAGCGGGTATGGGAGTCCCCCTTAATGTCCCAAGCCCGGATTTGCACTTTGTCCGTGTTCTACAGGGCATTCGTCGGATATGACGTTCCTGTTTCCTCTCTGACAGCCCCCTTTCTCTCCCTTGTGCGTTCCCTCCCCGGCCCTCAGGAGATCAAGAAGGCCTATCGGAAACTGGCACTGCGCTGGCACCCGGACGTCTGCAAGGAAGAGGGGGCGGCGGATAAATTCAAGGAGGTGAACAAGGCTTACGAGGCGCTCAGCGACGAGGAGAAGCGGGCACGGTAGGTCAGGGGGAAGGAGGAAGGAGGAGCAAGAGAGGAGCGGGGGGGTGTCTCAGGTATTCCTGTGATTGCCTTCGTACACTCTTGTTTCTCCTTTTCGGTCGCCATCTTCCCCTGGAGTTACATGAGCTTCTCTTTCCCTTTCCACGTTCTCACCTTCTACTTCCATTCTCATTTCCTCCCCTCACGCTGCCCTGCTTGCCGCAGCTACGATCGCTTTGGGGAGGCGGGCGTGGAGGGTCGGGGCTTCGGGGGGGGGGCACAATTCGTGGACGACTTCGATATTGGCGACATTTTCGACTCGTTCTTCGGAGGTCAGTGCCAGATACAAGTGTGCGAGGCGGTGCTTTGAGATATCTGGACCGGTGGGGTGGAGTTGAGTGCCATGCTGGGGGTGGGGGGGGGTGGGTGTCGTCGTCGATGTATGCTGCGGTACAGGCGAATGGACCGCTTGCCGAGGTTATGGGAAAGCATTTGGTCCTCTTCTTTCCCGTAAGCTTGCAGATTCTCATCCCTCACCGCTTTCCTTGTCCGTACAGGAGCCGGCGGAGGACGTGGCGGAGGGGGAAGGCGGGGTCCCGGCGGGCGGCGCACCCCCCAGGTGGTGCCAGGAGACGATTTGCGGCTGGACCTGACTGTTCCCTTCAGCACCTCCATCTTTGGGGCCGAGGAGAAGGTGAGAGGGAGGGGAAGGAACGGTCGCCGGGGGGTATCGGGGGAAAGGATACACGTTTGTCTGTGCTATTAGGCGTAGGCGCGTCTCAGAATCCTCGACAAGCAGAAATCGAGAGACCAGATATGCTGGGTACTATGTGAGAGTGTCAGCGAATGGCTGGCAACCATGCGCTTTCTTTCTCCACCCCGCTTCTGACCCCTTCCTTTCTCCACGCCTCCTCCCCTCCCTCCTTGCTCCGCCTTCCCCTCAGGTACGCATCAACCACTTGGAGACATGCAAGACCTGCAACGGCTCCGGCGCCAAGAAAGGGAGCCCCTCCCGCGTCTGCGGGAAATGCCAAGGGAACGGGGTGGTGGTGCAGGTGAGGGCAGAGGGGGGACGGCAGGGGCCAGGGGGAGGGGACTGTCGAGGGCGTGGTCATCATGGCATGCGTGGCATCTAGGTAGCTGTCGAGCCGCGTGCTCCGTCCGACGCGCCACTATCCCTCCATCTTCCTCCCCGCTCACCCCTTACCCCTCCCTCCCCAATCAGGTCCAACGCACCGCCTTCGGCATCATGCAGACGCAAGTCGTGTGCGACCAGTGCGACGGGACCGGCGAGGTGGTGGCGGAGAAATGCGGGGACTGCAAGGGAGCGGTACGTCGCTTTCGCCCATTATGCCTGCTCTTACCTCGTGCCGCCACACACCTGATCTTCTCCTCCCTATGCCTCTTTCGGCCCCAATGATCTCGTTTCTGTCCACAGGGGCCCTCCAGACCAACAAACAAGATCAAGATCGACATCCCCGCCGGCGTGCAGGACGGTACCAAGCTGCGCATCAAGGGGGAAGGTAAGGGCATTATCAGCCTGGGAGGGAGCCGGGCGCAGAGGAGGAATTTCTTGTGCTAGGGGGGAGAACGAGACAGAGTCCCTGAGATGGTATTTCCCTTTTGACTTATCGCTCTCCCTCCAATCCTCTCCTCCCTCCCTTCCTCCCTCCCTCCTTCCCTCCCTCCCTCCTGTCCTTCGTGCCTTCCTCTTTCCCCCGTGCTCTCAATCCCATCCTCCCATTTCTCAGGCGACGCCGGCCAACGCGGCGGCCCATCCGGAGACCTCTACGTCTTCCTCTCTGTGGAGGTGGACAAGCGCTTCCGGCGGGAAGGCATCGATTTGTACACGGACCTGAGCATCGACTACTTGGGTGCGTGTGTCCTCATTTCCTGCAGACATCCTTGCTTTGCTTGCTCCACATGTCTTCCCTTCTTTGGTTCAATTTCCTCTCTTTGCTGGCCCTTTCCCGAGATGACTGATAATCGATTGCCTTTCCCCTTTCTCTCACCTTCAGACGCCATCTTGGGGAGTGAGAAGCCGGTTCCCACCGCGGATGGGAAAGAGGAGGTGGTTCAGATTCCCTCGGGGACCCAACCTACGACCCGCATCACCCTCAAGGGCAAGGGCGTGCCGCGTTTGGGACAGGTGGGTACTCTCCTTTCATTCTCCTCCCCCTCTCAGCCGTAGCATGACCCTCTTTCCCCTGTGCTTCGGCTTGTCATTCGTGTCCTCTTTCTATCGCCACGACCGCCATTGCCTCCTCTGATCTTTGTCTTCCCCCCCGTCTCCAGCCCAACCTTCGCGGTGACCAGATTGTGAACGTGGTGGTGAACTTCCCCACCAAGCTTTCAAGCAAAGAGAAGGAGCTTCTCCAGAAGCTAAGGACGGTGCAAGGAGGGGCGACGGGCGTGAAAGGAGGGCAGGGTGTTGGAAAGGAGAGCAAAGGCATGGGGGGGTGGTTTGGAGGGAGCAGCAAGTAAAAGAGCGAGTAAATGGGGGCGGTGGGCGTTGTGTAGAGGGAGCTCGGGGAGAGCATGGCAGCCCGGGGGCTATGGACGCGTGGGGCTTTATGGCAAAGGAACCGACACAGGTCTAGGATGGTTTTCTGAGCGCTTGCGTGTCCCGCAGGTTTCTGCCTGTGAAGGCGTTGCTTGTCTTCCTTTCTCCCTCGCTATTCTTGTCCTTCTCCCTCCAACCTCTCTCCTCCGTCCTACTGCATACCGCCCCCCTGACCGCGCTGCGCCGATCGTTGCACACGTCCCAGCACAAACTCAGACGTGTCCAGGTACTTTGCCACAGTCGCCTGCAGAAGGTGAAGGGATAAGTACTGAGTTTGACGAGTGCGCCGGGACGACCTCCCCCGCGATACTCGCTCACAGGCAGTGCATTCTCTCTCTCCACCTGGGCGATATTCTGCCCCTGGCACCGGACTTCTCACCCCGTACCTGTATGCAGCTCTGCTCCCCGCTTGATAAGGAGGATGCCGGCTTAGTGATGCAGGTTTCAAATGCCATCTCTGTCAAGCGCGCGATCACAGATTGGACCAGCGCCTTCTGCTGCTCCGCCATGACCAGCTCTTCGAGCTGTCCTCCGCCCCCGGCCCCGAGCCCTGCGTTGCAAGACATGAGTGACAAAGACTGAGGAAAAAGTAAACGTCTGTCTTTGTGTGCTCGAATTTCACCCCATGTACGCCTGTCTGATGCCCTACAATTTATGCTTTTTTCTTAAGGCCCTGCCCGCTCCTTCCTGACTCACATTCGTCGTCCTCAAGCATTCTACATCTTTCAGCAAAAAAATAATACCCCCTAAAATCTCAAGGAGCACCTCATTACTGTTTACCATGCTATGCATGGTAGTTACTGTTTTGCATTCCCACGAAGCCTTGCTGCCTTTCACTCACCTCCCATACCGCCCCCGCCCAGTGAGGAGTCATACGCGCCAACCCCTCCTCCGCTTTCCTCAAATCCGCTGGCTGAGCTTGAGAAATCATATGAGCTTTCTTGTGTGTCCTCCTTCTTACCACCGAAGCCAAACCAAGACATCTCTGTTTATGTAATCCTTGTGAGATGGAAGATTGAAGGAATGCGCAGTGTTCAGCTTCAAATCTATTCACTCTGGGAAAGCACGGCAGCGTGCGCTCTTTTCTCAAACAGTCTTCCTTTGCTTATCAAGTAGCGCATACAGATGTTGTAGCACCATGCATGGCTTAATCAATGACACAGCTCCTGTGTACCAGCTAATAAGGGAGCTAGGAGGGCCATCACGACGGCCACTGAAAATTGAGCAAGGGGAAAAAAGGCGTGAAGTCACGCTCACCGTTTATCACAAACCATACTGTTTGAAAAATCTTGTTTTTGGTGAGATGTTAAGCTGAAAGAGGGGGAAGCTTGACCACATGCGCAACCATAAGAAGCCAACGTGCGGCATGGATTAACACGTTATGCCTCCGGGTATCCAGCCCCTGTCTCACGGTGGAGTAGGGCCCGAGAAGACGAAATAGAGCTGCACAACACGAAAGAGACCCTCACAACTGACCCCCACATGTGAGAAGCTCTTAGGAGGCCAGGAAATGGCCATTTTTTTAAGGCCTCCCCCTGAGAACACAACAAGACCCAGAAGACATGTGAAAATGCATTTTTGGCACAAATTGAAATATAATCGCCGCGCGAATGCTGCGATTCAGATCGGAACGTCCTCTCCACTAGTCCAAGCAGCACAGAAGCAAAATGAAAAACTATGGCACCTTCTGGTCGGCAAGAGCTCACGAAGCTCTATACCTTAAGGAAAATCGTTCGAGCAGAAAAGTAGAATCGCTTGTGGCTCTAAAGCCGGCGAGTTGGAAAATAAGCACGAAGTAGGGGCTTTAATATAAAAAAGGAAAAATGGCACATCAGTCCTTGACGAGGCCGTTTTTCTTGCGATGTTATCCCTTCTTTTGTCTACCTCAATCGTCGCCTGGAAACGTTCGCTTCACAAAACGTGGCGTAAATGTCAACTAGACCTGAGCTCGTCCAATGGGACAAACGACGTCAGGCACCTTGCCCCGTCGACATTCATGATACGCCCTCTGTCGACCTCAGCGGCTCAACATGCTTAAGTCAAGCTCGTACTTCCAAGGCCGACGCAGATATTTCAGAGGGCCTAGCTTTTCAAATACAGTGTATGAAATGTGTGTCGGAGATGTTCTAGTCTAGTAGTCTACACACAGCGCCCCAATCCGCCTCTTCCCTCCCTCTTGTGGTGGTGGTGGTCAGGCGCTTGGAGGTACCCCCCCCGTTTATACCGTCCTTCTTGTACGCATTTAATCAAGGTTTCTCCATCGATCTGACAAGCTCGTCCGTAGACGGGACGAAAATGTTGTCAGACAGAATGATGGGTGTCCCAAAACCTGTTCCTCTCCATTTGTGAGAGGGATGAGAAAGAAATGAGAGCTCTTGGCAATCTCTGTCTCATCAGTGCGCGCCTGTCGCCGGGAGGCCGACCAGCTGCTTGACAAAGTCGTAGATGACGAGTTGGATGGTGACGATCATGCCCACGTGCAAAAGCCGGGCTCTCTGAGGGCAAGGGAGGATAGCGTGACCATGCGAGAGGTAAATAAAAGGGATCTATCATGCCACGCTACCAAAGACAGAAACACTTAATTCGTCACGCGAAATCTCAGCCTTTTTTCCTACCACGCATCCCGAAACCTGCGCGCCCTCCCACCAGCCCGACTACCTTCCACCCCTCAGCCACCCACCGTTCCCTTGTAGAGCCCTCGGAGGCCCAGCTCTTGGACCGCCTCTCGCATGGTCTCGACCACGGCCTGTGAAGATGGGGGTTCACACGGGGGAGCGGCAGGTGAGAGTCTCGCAAGATAAGGGGCCTGTCCATCCCGCCATGGGAAGGTCTGCGTCCCGTCGCCTCGGCTACCGCCCCTAGCGCTTCTCCCAGCGTCTCCACGCCCTCCGGCCGCTCTTCCCCCCCTACCTTATGACTCTTGGTCTTGTTTACCCGCGAAAGAATCACGTCGCCTGGCTGCGAGGCTATGGAGGCAAAGACACCCTGCCAGGAGAGGAAAGAGGAGGGGGAGAGGGCGCTTGAGAAAGCCGCGCTTGCCGTCACGGAGGGTGTGCTCTTCCTCTTTGTGCCTCCCATTCCCCCTCCCACTCTGCCTCTCGTCTCCCTCCCCATCCCCTCACCGTGATGAGGGCGCTGCCGAAGGAGACGAGCCACTGCCAGGGCCCGGGGGCGTGGACGAGACGCGCGGTCACTTCCCACGAGTAGAACACGCGTGTAATGAGCTCGAAGCCGCAGAGTTGAACTGGGTGGGGGGGGGAGGAGGGGAAGTGGGAAGAGGGGCAGGAGTGTCAAAGCGACGGCGAGGGATGGAGGTGGGCCCCGACGCTCAAGCCCACAACAGGGTCTGAGACGGAGCGCGGGCGACAGGGAGGCAGTGAAGGAGGGAGGAGGGCTGAGGCAGGAGGACGGGCTACCTATGGTGTAGGGAAGCTGTTTGGCCAGGATGGCGGGCATGCCCTTGAAGATGCTGGAGCACCCCTCCTCTCGGAGCAAGTGTCCGATGCCGTCCAAGGTGCCCGAGGCGAAGGAGGGATCGGCTACGAGGCGGATGCGGGTGGCCTAAGGGA
>Ga0209925_1000992_pt1 | contig 14400 bp, 8 predicted proteins | sample SalPonR2_A_D1_MG_FD_185702 | JGI IMG/M metagenome (GOLD analysis project Ga0209925, IMG submission 185702) | Salt pond soil microbial communities from South San Francisco under conditions of wetland restoration - Salt Pond MetaG R2_A_D1_MG... ...
ATCTACGCAAATCTGCGTCAAAATATTTTGTTTTATTTATTATATATTATATAAATAATGTTGATATTAATACATACTGTAATCCTTGCTAACAAATAAAATGTAAACTACCCTGAAGTATTAAGTCCGTCACAATCATCTGTCATCGAGGAACCATCATGAAATTTCTTTTAAATTTTTGGTCTTCTGTTATATATTTTCGTTCATAACTTTCAAGTTTCAGACTCAAGACCATATACAGGAGTCTAAATGACTCCTGTATATTTTAAATTTTTATTTCTTTTTTGGTCCAATGTAAATTATATCAGTATTACCTGATGAAACTTTTACATCCATGCCCTTTTTTTGTGTTTTATAACTATTATCATACATGGTTTTCGCAATACCAGGAGGTAGTATAAAATCACCAACTGTAACTGCATTTAATTTAACAAGGAAATCCAGTTTTCTATTAGATCTTATATCAAAAAACCATGTTATTCTATCATCTCGTATATCAACATATTCTTCATTTTTTAATTTCCAGTTTTTATCATTTACCCACTCAGGATATGATTGACCAAGTAATCTTATATTTTCAATTTCCCAACCTGAAGGTAAAATTTGTTCAAGAGCAACTTCCTCTAATTTGTTATGATTTGGGTTTTTTACTTCAAAGTGTCCCCAGATAGTTTTTCCCTGAGGTAATTTTTCAGGACTGATTTTTTTTCCATCTTCATCATACCAGTCAATATTTAAAAAAAGTTTGTTAGAAATGTTTTTACCTTTTGACCTATAAGGTACTCCATCCCATTCAAGTGAAACATCAACAAAATTTACATCGGTCTTACTATTAATTTTTACTACTATATTTTTTCCAAATCCACTTTCAATTTCTCTTGAAACAATTATCTCTTCAGTATTGAATTTCTCTTTTGTACCATCAGGAAAAATAATTTCTCCAGCTAAGATTGATTTCTCATTTTCATTTCCTTTTATGTAATTTACATATCTTCCTATAGCAAGTAACATATAACCTGATGTTTGAGTTGAATACCATTTCGATGAAGATAATCTTTCTGATAAGATATCATATAAATTTCTACATACTCTCCAGTTTTTAAAATCCATAGCGATATTCATTATAATAGCTTTATCCCTTAAAGTAGAACCATAAGTTCCACCAAGTTCACGATATTCTTCTACATGTGTTGATGAATTTTTTAAAATATTCATTGCTATTTTATCATATCCAGCTAACTGATATGCTCCAGCTAACAACCACTTTTCTGTATTACCCATATCATCAAGGTCATTTTCCTTCAATAGATTCATAGCGCCAATATTTGGTTTTCCGGCCAGCGCCAGCAAATAAACTCTATAGCTTCTTGCTTTCAAAGATCCACCTGTTTTAAATGATTCTGATTTCTGGTATTTTAACCATTTTTTAAAAAGATCTTCCGGAACAAAATAACCTTCTTTTTTTGCTGCAATTAGGAAATGTCCGGCATAATTTGTTCCCCATTTACTGGGACTTCTTCTTCCAGGCCAGTAAGAAAATCCACCTGATTTTGTCTGAAATTTCCTCAATCTCTTAATGCCACTGTTTATATTATTATTAATTTCTTCAAGATCTTTTTTATCTGTTTTCATAAAATTTTTTAAATAAATCTGTGGAAATACACTTGATGTAGTTTGTTCTAAACATCCATAAGGATATTTCATCAACCATTTTAATCGATGTCCTAAATTCAGATTTTCAAGTTTAGAAATTTTAATCATTGCCTCATTTGTACCCGGTAGACCTTTATCAGGAATTTTAAAAGAAGTCCTATCTCCAGGTTTACAACTTTTATACTTAGTTTCAAAAATTCTTGGAGAAGACGGCCTGATATCAATTTCTGTTTTTTTATTTATTTCTCCGCCTTTATATCTTGCCTTGAGAGTTATTTTACCAATGCCAATAGCTTGTCGTGCTTTTAATTCAAATGTAATATCAGTTTTATCTTTATTCTCAAAATTAGCAACTTTTTTATCACTGCCAATTACCTGAACAGGGCCTTCTGTTTCAATATTTATAATTGAATAATCAATATCTTTCTTGTCTCTAAAAATTGTAACAGGAACTTTTATCTTATCATTTGGTCCAAGAACCCTTGGAAAAGTCGGAAGCATTACAATATCACCTTTTACAGGTACTGTTTTTTCTGCGTGCCCGTAAGAATTATCCTTGGCCCCAACAACCATAATCCTTACAGCACCCATATAATTCGGCATATTAAAAGATACATTAGCATAACCATCTTTATCAGTTTTTAAAGGCCCTTTAAACATTGAAACCGGTTCAAAACGTTTTGCTCTATCTCTTTTTTTACCGGACCCATAATCTATTCCAGAACCCCCTCCAAGTGAAAATCTCTTATAAATATCTCCACTATTTGCAGAAATAACATGTTCAAATAAATCATAAGTTTTTACCATTAATTTCTCTTTTTGAAAAAACTTTTTCCAGGGTTCTGGTGTTTTATACTGTGTAAGTCCCAATAATCCCTCATCAACTACCGCTATTGTAAAATAAGTTTCTTTTCTATCTTTTGTCTGAACTTCTACATTAAATTTTTTCTTTGGCTCAAATTTATCAAGGGTTTTGATTGTAATTTCTTTATGAGTATCTTTTTTTTCAACCATCAGTGGTATAACACCATACATCCTTAGTGGTCTATCATTTTTAGTTTGTTCATGCGGCTGCAGAACCATGACAGAAGCATACGCATTAGGTAACATTTTATCATTTATATCAATTTCAATACTCATTTCATTATTTTTAGTTTCACACTCAAAATATTCTTTTTTTAAAATTTTATTACTTTTCTCAATAGTCAAAAATACATAACCTTCCTGAGGAGCAGGAAATGAAAGAATAGCTTTTTCTCCAGGATGATATTTTTCTTTATCGGTTTTTAATTTTATCAATCCTGCATTTTTAGGATCTTTTCCTACACTGCCCCAGCTGGAAGCTCTAAAAAACACACCAGCTTTATGAGTATTATCACCTTTTTTTCTTACTTCTACATAATATGTTCCATATTCTTCAGGCAAAAATTCAATCTCTGCTGTTTTTTCATTTGATGAATTAACTGTTCCCTTTTTAACAAGATAAGTATGATTATCAGATTTATAATTTAACCTGTGGTTTTTTCTATTTGAATATTCCCACCACCAATATCTTCGATTTCTATAAATTTTATATTCAAGAGTTTTTCCAGATATTGATTCCCCATTTTTATCAACTAAAACAAACTCTAGATTTACAGGCTTTGATACCATTGCCCTTCCATAATTAAAATCAGGTAGTTTTATTCCAGCATAATGTTTATATGGATAGTATTTTAAATTTTTATATTTATATACAGTTCTCCCTCCCTTTTCAAGAACTCTCGTTTCTAATTTAAGGTTTAATATTGATGGAATATTTGAAGAAGAAGGTAAATCTTTATTGATATTGATAATCCCTTTTTTATTCAACTCACTGTCATAAAGGGTTGTTTTAATCTGTTTAAATTCTTTTGACTTATCATCAAACACAAATCCTTTATATTTAGACCTGAAATTAAGCTTTTCATGATTGATTTTTAATTTCAAATTTGCTTCTAAACCAGCTGCCGGATTTCCCATTAAATACTTTGTTATTACAGAACCTTTTAGAATTTCATCATTATAATTCAATTCATCCTTATCGGTTTTAATATCAATTTTCAATTTATACGGTACAACAGTTTCTATTTTAAACTTGTGGGTTAAAATACTTCCACCGGTAAGAAATTTTGCTTTCCACTCCCCAGTTAAATCATTAAATTCTGTTTTATACTTAAAATTATAAAAACCATTTACTCCTTCACTATTAGTTGTTTTATGAGTTAACTGTCCTTTTGGATTGAAAATTTTCATTGTTATTGGATGTTTATCCGGAAATGGTTTCTGTTCATTTCTCAATATCAGGGAAAAATTAATTTTATCACCTGGTCTGTAAACTCCTCTTTCAGTATAGACAAAATGCTTTAAGCCATTTTTATTTAAAGTAACCCCTCCTATGTCATATTTAGATAGGTTCCATTTCATTTCATTTAATTTAATAATACTTCTTTGATTTTTATAATCAGCTAATATATAAAAAATATTTTTATCAATATTTGTAAATTCAACAATTCCATCACCATTGGTTTCTTTTTCATTAACAACTTGATTTTGATATGTCATTAATTTGACTTTTATTCCACTGAGAGGTTTTCCTGAAATTATATCCGTAGCCAGTACTAAATTCTTATCTTCCATTTCTTTATATAATAATCCAATATCACTTAAAACTACCGGTTTGTAAATATTGCCGTGATTTCTATAATATCTGTAATTTGCAGGGTTAGAATTATAAGACTGTCTACCATCATTATCAGTATCATACAAAATATCATTTTCTGTAAAGGATAATTCAATTACAAATAACCCATTTTTTTCTGATTCAAGTAACTTACTTATATCAAGTTCATGCTGCAACCACTGATTTTTCTTATCCCCAATTTTTAAATTCTTATTTACAACTGTAACTCCTACTCTATTTAAATATGTGTTATTAAATCTTCTTCCTCTATCATTTTCACTATCAAGTTTTTCAGTTTGTAAAAACTGTCCAACATTATTATCAAAAACTTTTTTAATACGAATATGTACATTTTCAACATTCACAGTTTTAAATAATAATTTTTTATTATTTGCTGAAGGTAAAAATACTCCATTACTCGAAAAAACAACTTTGGGTTTAATTTCATCAAATCTCAAAATATCATATTCACTTTTTTTTGTTTTTACATCCCATTTACTCAAGATACCTTTATTTACATCGATTCGATATTTTTCATTAAATTGAAAATCCCCAATTAAAATAACTTCTTTTTTATTTTTTCTTATTTTAAAATCTACTTCCGGAGTAACCCTGACTAAACCCCTCAAATCAAGTGATTGTTTCACTCTATCAGAAAATTTTATCCTTACCTTAGCCTCTCCATTTTCTATAAATGATTCAATTTTTTGTACTTTAAAATTTTTAACAGGTTCTAATTTTTCTTTTTTTTCATAGTCATTTTTTAAATTTGTACTGTTTTTAGCTATACATAATTTATACTCACCTGTTTCATCCTCCCTGTTTATAACTGATGAATTAAATGCATATAGTTTTTGATTTGATTTCTCTCTAAATACCAGATCTACCTTCTTAAATCCTTTTTTTAATTTAACTGCTTTTTTTAAATCTTCCTTTTCTACTTTATCTGCAAACTCTATAATTCCTTTATATACAACTTTCTCAGGATTACTTAAATCAGGTACTTCAAAATCAGCTTTTAAATTTCTTATTTCATTTGCAAGAACTTTAAATCTAATTTTTATATCATTTAAAGAAGATCGTCTACCTTTGAATATTTTATCTATATTTAATTTTCCATTATAAATATTACCCGTTTTCAAATCCTGTTTTGGAATAAATTTTAAGGTCTGTCTATCCTTCCAAACAGCTTTACCATCTATTCCAGGATTAAATGAAAATAATTTTTCTTTAACTTTTTTCCCAAGCACATTTTTTGCTGCAACAAAATCTTTAAATTTAACAGTTATTGGACTTTTTGATCTAATATAATCTTTTGTAATATGAGTTATTATTTTAGCAACTTCTTCTGAATAATTAATAGGTTTAAAACTACTGCTTTTTGTGCAGCTAAATATAAAAATAAAAACCAAGAATCCAGTTAAAATATTTTTAAAACTAAGTTTCATCTTATCCCCCTCTTTAGATTTATAGTTCCATTAATTCAAATTTTTGAATTATCAATATATTTTTTGAAAATATAAATAAATTTAAAAGCAGCTCTCCCTTACAACCGATTCCAATTAATCCCTAAATCTTTTATACTGTAAGCAGCTCAATAAAAAGCTGCCCACAGAATTTAAAAGAAATTAAATAATAATCTTTAATTTTAAAAATTAATCCAGAAATTTAATAATGTTGCTATGTCCATTTTCTTTTGCAATATCATAAGCAGTTTTCCCTTCATTGTTCTCAATTTTTTTATCAGCACCATTTACCAGTAGAGTCATTACAATAGACTTGTTACCAGTTTTACTGGCTTCTATTAGTGCAGTATTTCCTGAACTATTTTTTTTATTTATATCTGCCCCATCTTTTAATAGCTTTTTTACCAATTTAACATTATTTTCTTTTACAGCAATTATAAGTTTACTTTCAGATGTGGTATCTGATTTTTTAACAGTATCTTTATTTTTTGAGTTACCATTTTTAAATAATATTAAATCTGTCATCCAGTTTGGTATATATTCATTTAAACTGTTTATATCATCACTGTAGACCTTTTTCTTCCACTGTTTATCATTTAATCTATTATTCATTGGCTGTTTAAATTCATAGTAGCTATATGTATATCCTACTGCAATTCTTTTACCTCCATGATTATCATAAAGAGGTACATAAAATCTGTATGGTTTTCCAACAGCCTGTTCCAGAACTTTCCTGCCAGCACTATCAGTAAAAACATCTGCTACAAGAGCCATGCGTAAATCACTTTCTGCAGTTCTTCTGCTCATACTTCCAACATTCTCAAAATATGGAACAACTGATATTTTATTAATCAGTTTTCTAATATATTCATTTTGTTCTCTTGATATGGGTTTGTCATTATTTTCAATCCTAACAATTTCTATGGTATTTTCTAAAATATCTTTAAAATCAAGTATCTTTGATCTAATTTTGATATCAAGGAATCCCTGATTTTGTAAAATATTTTTTAAATCAACCAACATCTTATCAAGCCATGTGAAAAACTCTAAATTTGGTTCTATGTAATTTATTCTATTTTTGATATCAATTACTTCATAGGTTTTATAATCATTATATCCTCCCCCTGCCATTTCACTATATGCCTGTTTTGTATATAAAATAGTAGCATGTTTCAAATCAGCATACCCGGCTGAGGAAGTTAATAAACTTTTTTTAATCCACCCTTCTGTACCTGTAAAGAAAAATTTATCCGGATTATAAGAAGTTAATATTTTTAGAAGTTTTAAATAACTGTAATAGAAATTCTTTCTCCATCGTTTTTCTGAAAAACCATCGAGTCCTTTTTTTAATTCTTTATAATTTTCAATTCCTCCTGCATACTGTTTTATCTCTTCTTTTATCCAGTTTTTAGCATATTCATTTCCAAATAACCCCATCACATCTTTTCCACTTACCATAGTTCTGAGATTTTCTCTTGTTCCAATTCTGGGAGATGATAATTTATGATAAATATAGGAATCAAATGAAAATCTTTGGGGGAACAATCTAAAACTGTTTATTGTCCCTTCTTCAGTTATTTTATCCCAATCACTCATTGTTAAACTTGTATCAGAAATTCTGGATATTCTTTTTTTCCCGGCCATTAAATCTGAAAGACTTGTATTATCAGGTTCCCCAACAACATAAGTAATTGGTTCAAATAATTTTAGCCAGAGTTTATAAAGATCTTCATTTTTTTTATAAAGATAAGAAAAAACCTCAATCCTGTTATCAGTTTCTTTCTGACTGCTGCCTCTTATACTTGTCCTTCCAAACCACATCATGGTTTTAAAATATTTTTTTAACTTTTCAGATTCATCATAGTGGCCTCTTACTTTATATTGTGTATAATCTTCCTTTTCTCCATAAATAATATTATCAGCCATTTTTTTCTTATTTTTTATTTTCTTCAATTCATTAATTGCACTAACAGGATATTTGGACTTATCTGTCAGTTTTAAATCCATTAAATTCCCTGCAACTATGAAATATGAAAGAGCTCTGTCTATAGAATCAGAATCCAGATTATTTGTAGCTATATTTCTTTTTAAATCTTTTAACCTTTTATATGATTTTTTTATGAATTCCTGTAAAACAGGATAAAAATGATCCTGTTCTACCTTTTTTAACACATTGTCAAATAATAAATGCAATGTATGTAAATATAAATCAGTTGTAATAAAGATACTTAAAGTTTTATTATACCCCGGAAGATTATCATAAGCATCAAACATGTCATCATATGATTTAGAAAATTTATTAGATTCCATCCTTTCAAATAAAAGTTTGTTTCTTTTTAATTTATTCTGCATTTTGTTACTTAAATTATAAGGTCCAGCAAAATCCAAAAAATCAGGAGTATAAACCGGATTTTTATAGAAATAACTCCACTTTAAGATTTTTTCGAGACTTCGTAGATATTTTTTCCTAAAGGAACCAAAAACATATCCGGTTTTACCATTATATTTAACTTTAAACCAGCTATTATAATTATAAAATTCGAGATCACTTTTTCCGCCCTTTTTCAGTTTGGGAGTTTTAAAAAAAGTTAACCCCAATGCTTTTTTTAATGATATTTTTTTATCATAAAAATCTGATATAAAATCCTCATCTTCTTTTTTGGGTACAGAACATTTTTTTATTATTTTTAAAACTGTACCGATTTGTAAATCAGTTTCAATATACCTATCAACACTTGAATTTTTGCTATCAATAAATACAACCTCATCTCCATATTCTTCTTTCAATCTCACCTTAGCTTTTGCAGGAACTTCATAATTTACCATTTTTTTATATAACTTAACATCATGATTACCAACCAAAAATAATTTTTTATAATCGATATTTTTATACTCACTTTTATCAAGATCCAAAAAACTAATCTCTTTTTCATCATCAGCTAAAATATTAATTTGAAAAAGAAACAAGATAACTAAAAATATTATCATTAACTTTTTCATTTTAGAAACTCCCCCTTTTTTTATTGATAAATTTTAAACTTCCAATTAATGCTAATTTAACATAAAAATCTCTAATTATAAAGTATTATTTATCATATTAAAATATTATATAATAATTAATTATCCTAATAATTTTATGTTTTTAATCATTAATAATATTATAATTTAAGGCATTAATTCCCTTTGGTATATTTCTTAAATATTTATCATGATTGTTAAAAAATTTTTTCATCCTAATAAATTCAAAATCCTTTTGATGGAATCTGCTAAAATACCATTGAGGTATTACAATAAAATTTCTCTTATTATTTTCTATAGAGCTATAAACATAATTTAAAAAGTATCTGGCATTAGTGATATAGCTTTTATTATTTTCTTTTTTTATTATTAATTTCAATCCAGCCCCGCCTGAATTAGAAAAATCTCCCTGGGCTGATAAAAAATTACCAAGTGAATAAGCTACTACTTGTTTTTTATCCATATTATTAAAAGTTTTAATTTTTTGTATAACATGTGGGTGTGATCCAACTATTATATCAACCCCATTTTTTATACATATATCAGACACAATTTTTTGATAATTTGTTATTTTAGAATCATATTCATTTCCCCAGTGAAAATAAACAATTATAATATCTGCTTCTCTGCTTTTAACTTTTTTTATATCATTTATAAGTGAAGTTTTATTAATAATATTAATTTGGTAGTTATTTTTTTTAAGCGGTATATTCGTAAAAGCTGTATAATTTAATAGTGCAATTTTAATTCCCTTAATTGAAATAATTAAAGGATTATTCTTTTGTTTATCTTTTTTATTTTTAAAGGTTCCAGTATGTTTTATTTTATATTTATCTAAAACATTAATAGTATTTTTAATGCCGTAATTATCTCTATCATTTGAATGATTATTAGCAGTAACAACACAGTTAATACCAGAATTTTTCAATGATTCAGCCATTGAAACAGGAGAACTAAAAATGGGAAAACCTTCATATGGTTTTCCTCCAAAGGTAAATTCCAGATTTCCTATAACTAAATCCTGTTTTTTAAAAAAATCTTTTATATATTTAAAAGAATTGTCAAAATTATATGATTTTGTTTTTTTATTATAAGCGGATTTTATTTGTTCTTCATGTATCATTAAATCACCAAATATAACAATAGAAACTTTCGAATGTGTTTTTTTTAAATTCTTTTCAGGAAAAATATCATTCATTATAAATACAAGAATAAACATAAGTACAAATATTTTATAATTATTTTTTTTATACATATCTGCCTAAATAATATCAAAAAATATTATTATAAAAAAGTTATATTTTTCATAAATTATAAAACTTGACATAACTTTACTCTAAAATATAATAACTCCAGTGAAAAAATTTGTTATAATTCTTTTTATTTTTTATAATATTTTTATATTTTCTGATTCTTTCACAAACAGTTCATCTCAAAACAATTATAAAAATTTCAAGTCAAATTTTTCAAATAAATTTTGGAAAAAAATGTTTGTAATCTCTGTTAAAAGTATTTTAAATGAATTCAAATATAATAATTTCTCAAATTTTCAAGAAATTGAATATGGAGATAAAAATTATGGTATAATTATCAGATTAAAAAATGAAAAAATTGATAGAGGATGTATTGGATTTATAAAAAATCTTAAAACCTTTGAAGAAGCCTGTAGAGTAGCTTCAATCAACGCTGCTTTTTTTGATAACAGGTATAAAAATATAACCAGGAAAGAATTTATAAATCTTGAAATCGATATTACAATTCTGGGTATATGGGAAAAAATTGAAACACCAATCTCATGGGACCCTCAAAAAAATTCATTGATGGTTAAATATCTAAATCACCGATCAATACTTCAGGGACAAATAATGGATGAATATAATTTGAACAAAAAATCATTTTTAAAAATCTTAATGAGAAAGGCAAATCTTGCCCTAAATTCATGGAAAAATCCAAAATATAATTATTATAAAGCTTATTCTATTCATAAAACCTTAAAAGTAAAAAAAATAATCAATAAATATATACCCAAAAATAACTGGTAATATCCTCAATATTTTTATTAAGATACTTAGAACCATTGGTATGACAGAATATAGAAGATTGTTTAAATTTCAAATCTCTTATAATTTTATACATTAATCTTATACCAATAGTATTATCGCACCAAATTTTATTATAATAATTAGTATCAATATTTTTAAGAGCGAACATGTTTTTCTTATCTCTTTTTTCAGTTACTGTTTTTCCTGCATGGTGTGAGAAATCTATGGACATTAACAAGAAACTATTCTTATCATTAACTAATATTTTTTTTATAGAATTCTTTAACTTTACTATCTTCAGATACTGATTTTTTTTCTGTTTTATTAATATTGGAACTATCTTACTATCAGGAAAATATTTTTTTATAAAAGGTAGTAATGAATAAATTCCATGTTCCATATGAAAAGATCTTCTATCCTCATTTAAATTAAGGTGCTTCAGGATATCTGCAATATATTTTTTATTAACTTTTACTGTTATATCACCGAGGTTCCAGGGTAAACTTGATAGTGATATATTTTTAAAACCCTGATCAAAGTGTGATGGAGATATTATTATAAAATTTTTAATATCAGGTTTTAATTCTGATAAATGTTTAAAATATGCATCCATTATTGGATATACCAGTAAATGATGGCTTGAAATCCCAATTCTTGGGTTTATATTTTCACATTTATTGATTTTTATACCTTCTGGAATTGAAATATTCTCTGAAAGTTTTTTATCAAGTTTCTTATCATAAAGCATTAAAGTGGGATGTATTTTATATTTATATTCACTTACTTCACCATATAGAAAGGATGTAAATATAAATATTGATAAAATAAATAATATAAAATATTTTAAATTATTTTTTTTATTTAACTTTTTCATATAAATATTTTAAAATCTTTTCTATTAATAACACATTTAGTATATTAATCAATAAATTTAAATTTAATTTTATAATATTTTAGATATCTGTTTAATTATTTCAGATTTGTTATAATTAGAATTATCAATTATTTCACTTTCTATATCCAGTTTGGAAATTATGTCAAGCTCCCATTTTTTTCTTTTTTTCAAAATTTCTATAGTTCCATTTAATCCATTAAAATTATTTTTTATTCCATAATCATTAGATGTATAATAATCGATAAAAAAATTTTTCCATGCAGTATTCCTTTCTTTAATAATTTTCTTAAATGATTTCTCTATATCTTCCTGATTAATATAAATTAACATTGGATTTAAAGGTTCAATAATACAATTTAGATTATTAATATATTTGTAAATACAATCTAAAGATTTATTTTCTTTTATTTTACCAATAGTAATAGGATTTTGCAAAAAAACACATTCGAAGATATACTTGAATTTATCTTTTAAAGCATTTCTCTTAAAATTAAGCCATTTTTTTTTGATTAATTTTTTATGTAAAGAAAAATTTAAATTATAAATATCATTCTTTTTTATTAAATTATAAAACTCATCATGAAGTAAGTTTTTCAAATAATCACTATTTTTTACATAAAAAATATAAATATCATTTTTATCCTGATATAATACTCCATCTAAAAGAGATATTTTTTTGTTATATAAATCTAAGTTTTTAGAAAATTCTTCTTTTTTAAAATATGATACACCATCATAATCTGCAGGATGATCTAAATCTCCCTCCTGAAAATATCGAGTATCGATATTTTTATTAATTAGATATTCATTTATTATTTTTGATACAGTAGTTTTTCCAGATCCCGGAAGGCCTTCAACAATAATTAATCTTCTATTCATTTATAAAATATCCTTCATTTAACTCATCATCTTTTAAATGACTTTTGTATAAAAGATTTTTTTTAATTATTATTCTTCCCGCTTAAAATATATAATTTTTTTGCCAGTTTTGAAATAGGTAATGATTGTAAATACACAGTTCCTGTACCTTTCAATGTTGTAAGAAATAATCCCTCCCCACCAAAAAACATAGTTTTCATACTTCCTGCTTTATTTATAGAATAATCTATTCCTTCGGTGAATCCTATTAAGCAACCAGTATCTACTTTAATTGTTTCATTATTAAGTTCTTTTTTAACAATAGTACCTCCACCATGTAAAAAAACCATTCCATCACCTGTTAACTTTTCAAGAATAAAACCTTCCCCTCCAAAAAAACCAGCTCCAATTCTTTTTGTAAAAGCAATATCAATTTTTGTACCAAAGGCAGCACATAAAAATGCATCTTTTTGGCAGTAGATTGTGTTATCATGATTACTTAAATCCATTGGTATTATTTTTCCAGGATATGGTGCAGCAAATGCAACTTTTTTTAAATTTTGAGTTTCATTTGTAAAATGAGTTATAAATATTGATTCTCCCGATATAGCTCTTTTACCAGCATTTAGCAATTTTCCAAAAACTCCTTCTTTGGGATTTGAACCATCTCCCATTTTTGTGTCAAAATTTATTCCTTCTTCAAGCCAGTTCATTGCTCCTGCTTCTGCAACAACCTTTTCACCTGGATCTAATTCAATCTCAACTGTTTGCATATCATCCCCGTGTAATATGTATTCCACCTCATGACATTTCATAAAAACCTCCTCATTAATTATAAAATACACTCTATTTATTAGAATTTAATTTCTTTCTTAAATTATCAAGAATTTTTTCACCTTTTTTTATTAAAATTATTCCAATATAAATAAAAATTAAATTCTTCGCCAAACCCGGTAAAATTGTCATATGTTTCCCTATTGACTGTGAAAAAAATATACCGGTAATATTTGAAACAGAACCAGTAAAACCAATAATCATGATAGTTAAACCTATTAGCGATAATACTATTCTTTCAAATTTTATAAAATTAAATTCTGAATCAAAATTAATAGTTTCATCTTCTCTTACAATCCATTTTGAGAATTTTTCAGAAAAAACCCAAAAACATATACTAAATAGCAAATATATAAGTGGAGGCCCTATTACCATGAATAATTTTGGTAAAGTTAATTCAAAATTTTCCGAAGCAAATATGCTAACAAATCCTACTGAATTGAATATATAATTTATAAATTTAATAAATAAAAATATTGAGAATAATCTCAACCCAAATTTAGCAAATTTTCTCATCTTTTCTCCTTTAGTTTTTTCCTGATATTAAAAATTTTTTAATACCATTATAAGATTTAAAAAAACAATACTTTTCATTTACACTTTTAATAATAGTTACAGCTTTCTTTAAATTATTTTTATCATATTTATGATTCCATTTTACTAAATTAATAAAATCCTTCAATGACTCTTTTTTGGATTTAACCAATCCTAATTTTCGTTTTAGAAATCTTCTTGTAATTCTAAAATCTCTGACCCAAACTGAATTGTTTAAAATTATTATTAAATCAGCCGTTTTAAAACTTTTTTTTAACCATGAATAATATACCCCTTCAATAATATATTTATCCATTTTTAATATTTGATTCAATTTTTTTTCTCTCTTTTCATAGGATGTTTTAGTTCCATAAGTATCAGAATTATTATCCCAAAAAA
>Ga0209925_1000993_pt1 | contig 14388 bp, 24 predicted proteins | sample SalPonR2_A_D1_MG_FD_185702 | JGI IMG/M metagenome (GOLD analysis project Ga0209925, IMG submission 185702) | Salt pond soil microbial communities from South San Francisco under conditions of wetland restoration - Salt Pond MetaG R2_A_D1_MG... ...
ACGAAATGAGATAAGAATATTATACCGCAGGAGAGCTTCATTATGAAGATAAAGATATATCAGTTTATGGATGGTGGAACTTTAAAGCAGAAACAGTATGAAATTAAATAGACATAAATACCAATGGACTAACCAGGTTTTTGATATTGTTTCATGGAGAAAAAAGCATGTCAAAGATGAATTTACTAATGATTTTTACCACGAAATACGACAATGGGATGAATCATTAAAAAATATACCTGCCCGGTATTTTCCTTCTATGAATGAGGGGCTATTGTGGCAGTTTTATGATCAAGCTATAGAAAAAATAATGTATAAAACTTATTCAGAAAGATTATGATTACAAATACAATACAAAAAAAATTAAAAGATGTTGGTATAAAAGTTGATAGTAATATTAATCCTACCGATATCTTACATTTACTCGAAAAATATCATTATTATATCGGGATTATTCCTTATCAAAATGATTATCATTATTATATTTATTACAATCATCTCTTAGTGTATAAAAGTATTTGTCAATATGAAGGGTTTAATATTACACTTGAATCGGCAATTTATACAACTTGTGAGATTATGGAAAAGGACCTTAATATAAGCAACGATCTTTCTTTAAATTTTGATACTATTGTAAAATTTAATGAAATTATTGATAATTACGAAAGGGTAAATATAGTAATTGAAGAATCAGAAATATTTTATGAAGTAAATTTTTATAAAGACAATGAGCTTGATTATACTAATGAAAATTATACAACTTCAATAACAAAAGCTATAAAAGAAATTGTTGAACTTTATAAAGCATATAAAAATGAGTAAAGCAGAAAAAATTATCTTACAAGGAAAAGCTCTTAATGAGCAAACAAATTTCATAAAAGATATTAAAGAAAATATTAATCTATTAAACGATCCCTCTAGAATCCGTGTAAACGTATCAGATTCAAAAAATACGTTTAATATAACAACTAAAAATAAAGATTATGATTATCATATTGAAAAATTGTGGAACCTTAAATATGATTCAGAACTTAATTCTAAACTTTTGAGATTAGATGAAGAATTTCATGAAAAAATAACAATTCTTATCAAGAACTACTTAAAAACAATAGAAAGAACTATCAATAATCAAATAGATAACATCTGTGAATTATAAACCACGTTATTATCAAGAAAAAGCTAGTGATATTGGCGCAGAACACCTTCTTGATAAAAGAAAAAAATATAACTATTTAATTTCTTTGCCAACTGGCTCTGGAAAATCAATCGTTATTTCCGAAATAGCCAAAAAACTTGATAAACCATTAATTGTTTTTCAACCAAATAAAGAAATTTTAGAACAAAATTTTAAAAAATATGCACTTTACGATCCTTTTAATGCCCGTATATTTTCTGCTTCTGCAAGGGAAAAAAATATTGGTAAAATAACATTTGCCACTATAGGGAGTGTTTATAAAAAACCTTTTTTGTTTCAAGATTTCAAATATGCTATTATTGATGAATGCGATCTGGTCAATCCTGAAGAAGGAATGTATAAAGAATTCTTTGATAATACCAAACTAAAAATGATTGGGCTTACTGCAACCCCCTATCGAAGATATAGTAATTCCCTAGGAACAGAAATGAGATTTATTACAAGGACCAGAACTAAAGTATTCAAGGATTTAATTTATTATATTAACCCAAAGGAATTGGTTAAACAAGGATATCTTATAAGCCCTCAATACACGAGTATTAAAGGTTTTGATTCATCACATTTAAAGGTGAACACTACTGGCAATGCTTATACTGATCAAAGCATTCAAGAGTATTTTGATAAAATCCATTTTGACAGTAAACTTGAAAAAGTTATTCAGAGGTGTATTGATAAAAGAGATAATTTTCTTGTTTTTAATCAATTTGTGAAAGAGTCCTTGTATTTAGAAAAAAGGTTCCCGGATCATGTAAAACATGTTAGTTCTAAAACAAAAAGAACAGATCGTGATAAAATCATTATTGCATTCCGAAAAAATAAAGTAAAAGGTATTGCAAATGTAGGGGTCCTAGGGGTAGGTTTTGATTACCCGGAGCTTGTTACATTAATAGTTGCCCGTCCAATAAAATCTTTACGTATATGGTACCAAATGGTAGGTAGAATATTAAGGCCTTTACCAGATGGAAAACCAAAAGATGCACATGTAATTGATTTATGTGATAATTATAGGGTTTTTGGAAAAGTAGAAAACTTTGAAATTGACAAAGATCATAAAGGAAAATGGGCAGTTTTTAATGGAAGAAAACAGTTAACAAACATTTATATATGATGGAACTAATTGTTTTAATAATTTCTTTTATATCGCTTATATTAGTGTTATTAATTTTTTTATCACAAATTGATAATAATGAAAGTTTTTGTGATGAATGTAATAAAATAACTAAACATGACAACAAAGGTTGTATTAATTGTCAAATCAGAAAAAACATTAAAAAATGGAACAAAGAGTATTAGATTTTAAAGAAAAGATAGAAAAACTATCTTTAGATGAACTTAAAAGTTCAATTCAAGCCCGTGAAATAAGTGGATATTCACGAACATTGCCCGTAGAACATTTTCAATTATGGGAGGATATATTGGAAACACTTGATAAAAAAAATATCCAATATGATGTACAACATATTTGTGCTGCAGGTGGAAAAAATGCACGACGGATAAAACGGGTAGAAGAACAAATTGGAAAAGATACCCTTGGTGCTACATGGTTACAAAAACTCATTGGTAAAATAATAATTAAAGATCTGGCCAATGATGAATCATCTGCTTCATTGGGAATTGCTTTTCATGACAAGGGCATTCAAGTAAGTTATGGACAAAATATTATTGTTTGTAATAATTTCTCAATAATGAATGCTTCAAATACAGTAACAACATTTGGAAAAAATAGCTTTAATAACTATGGCAATTTCCTTCAAGTTATTAACGCTTGGATTACAGAACACGAAAAACTCCGGAAAAGTGATCTTGATACAATAGAAACAATGAAAACTATTAGTATTGATGAACATAATGTAATGCCAAGTATAATTGGGAAATTGCAGATGAAAGCTGTTGAGGCTACTTATTTAAAAGGGAAAACAGCCCCTTTTAATATTGGACAAGTTTCTACATTTACTAAAAACTATCTGGAATCTAAAAGTGATAATGTTAAAAACTTATGGGAATTATACAACCATGGTACTAATATCATGAAGCCAGAAATAGTCGATATTTCAACATTACAACCACAAATAATTCAGTTCACAAATTTTATTAATGAAGAATTTTCTGTTAATTAGTGAACAATAATTTAGATAGTGAAATTGGTAAATACAAGCGTAAAATCGCTGAAATAAATAAAAGTATACAAAAATTGAAACCCTGTCCAAATTATCACGAGATAAGGGAAAATATAATAAAACAAAGAACATTATGTAAAAACTTCATTAAAACATTACAGAAAATGAAAACAGTTTTAATTCTAGTCATTTTAATGATAGCAATAGATATTTATCCACAAGGATATATAGTTGCCGGATCAGGGGACAAGGTCATTATTGGAGATGAGATAATTCCTGATAGCATTGTCACGGTTCCTTTCTCTAATAATCCTCCTATGTTCCAAAAATTCAGCCCGGACAGTGTTCCTCCTGGCATATTTCTCAAATTTGGGATAGATAAAGAGAAACTTGAATATACAAATGATTTTCTCTTTTATGATAAAGGATTTTATTTGTTTTACAAAAAATCTAAAAACAAAATTTACCTGTTTAGGCTTTAAATCTTTATAAAGTTCCGAATCCTTTTCTTTAAGGATTCGGATTACTTCTTTCGTGTAATCTCTATAATTTTTAACCATACCAAAATAAAAAAGACCATGAAAAAATTAGTTTATTCATCAAAAAAACACAATTCAAAAGATTATTCAAAACATTATCTTAAAAAAGAATATCTTATTTTCCCTGCCCTTAATATGATGGATCGGATAAGTGTTTTTCTCTATTGTTTATATCTAGGTTATAAATTTAATTATAACATAAAAGAAAAAAAAGCTATTATTATTACACATAATAGTGAAAAAGGTTTTATACAAAAAAACGAAAAGGATATATTTATTGTTTATGAAAACAGTAATAATTTCAGGGAAACAATAGATATTAAATATATTTATAAAAATCTTGAAAAAAGATATGGCAGGAATAAACTGGATAAAATTATTGGAAATTATATGCTTAAACTTGCTTTTTCATGAATGATGAATTAGTAAAATTACCCCCTCAAGCCATAGAACTTGAGAGGGTAATCCTAGGATCAATAACCCAAAATCACAAGTTAATATACAAAACATTCGAAATTTTTAAAAATAGAAATGTTTTTTATATAGAAGCACATCAGGTTATCTATGATAATATGATAAAAATTCTAAATGAAGAAGGGATTATTGATTTATATACGGTTCCAGAAATGTTAAGAAAAAACAATGTCCTTGATGAAATTGGCGGGCCTTTATATATAATAAAATTATCTGAAAATGCAGTGTTGAATATTGATTACCATTGCAAAATTGTATTCCAAAAATATATTTTCAGGGAAATGATCCGGGTTTCTTCTGAAATATCAAATAAAGCTTTTGAAGATACTTATGATTGTCTTGAATTGCTTGAAAAAGGTATTGATCAATTATCCGATATTCTTAATTTTAAATTTGATGAAAAAGAACATATTGATAAAATTATTAATGATATCATTGATGAATCAGAAAATATTATCAATAAAGGATCATTTAAATTAGATATTGGTGATTATAAATTACTGGAAAAAGTATTGATATTTTCTGAAAGACAAATAATGTTCCTTGCAGCCCAGCCTAAACATGCAAAAACCCGGTTTATCATTATTTTAATGAAAATTATTTTTCAAAATAATAGTAATAAAGTATCATTATTTTGGAAAGCCATGGAAGATGGAAAAAAAGATATCGTAAGACATTTATTAACATCTTTTTCTGGTATATCATACAATAATCAAAAACAAAAATTAGACAAAAAATCATTAAATAAAATAAAAAATGTAAAAGAGATTATAAATGATTGGGATATTCATATTTCCCAAGAAAGAACGGTAATGTCAATTATTAGATCCCAATTTATAGAGCATGTGAAAAACAGGCCCAATAAGTTTAATATTTTATTGGTCGATAACTTTAATATTTGTCAAGACGAAATAAAGGAAGAAATATCAAATAATGATAAAGAAAGAAAGGTAGCTGCTGAAATACAAAAAACTATTTCAATGGCGAACGAATATGCCCCATCCATGGCCATTATAATTGATCATTTGAATAAATCACAAATGGATCCAAGTGCCAATAAAACAGCATATCGTCCTCGTACAAAACATCTAAAAGGTTCATCACGAAAATATGAAATTGTTACCCAGCTAGTAACTTTAAACTATATATCAAAACATAAAGACATTTTAGCAAAAGAAAGAAAAAAAACAATAGTCATAAATGGCAAACAATATAACAGGGAAGAAATATTGAAAAAACTTTTAATACTTGAAGTCACAGATTCCAGATATTCATCAACAGATGAAAATGAAGCTTTAATACGTATGCTTTTTGATGCAAATCAAATGCGTTTTAAAGAATGGAACAGTAATAATATTGAAGAAAAAAGTTTTGAAGATAGAAATATTATTTCAATGGAAGGAGGATCAGAAAAGATGTTCAAAGAAGAGTTTTATAGTATTTCAAAAATTGGAAGTTGGATTTCATCTTATTCTGCTGTTTTCAAAAAATTAGGCGATAAAACAACAGATGGAAAGATTATTACCTTTGATTACTTAAAACATAAATATTCTCAATATATATCTTATGTTTCATCATTAAATGAGGAAAGGGAAGAAAAATACAAACAAAAAGTTAAATCTATCAAAGAATTCATTGATTCATCTATGTATGAAGAAAATTTTGATAAAAATGATAATTTAAATTATTATCTATATGGAAAATGAATTTGTTTATTATACAAAAAGATTTCTTAAATCCAGACTAGGTACTAAAATAGCCAGTTATTTAAAAAAAGAAAGAAGCAAGAAAAAGGTTTATCCTTCTAGTAAAGATATATTTTTACCTATACAACTAGTAAAACCCGATGATGTAAAAATAGTTATTATAGGGCAAGATCCTTATCCATCTAATGATGCAATGGGAATTGCTTTTTCATCAAGAAATGAAAAAACACCTGAATCACTTAAATATTTATTTCAAAATTTAAAAAAACATTTATATTATTATGATGAAAACATTGATATATTTACTTCTAATGATCTTACCCCCTGGGTAAAAAGAGGCATATTATTAATAAATAAACATTGGACAACCAACAATCAAAAAGAGGGCCATATGAATATTGGTTGGGAGAATTTTACAAAGGGTATAATTAATATTTTAAATAAACGGGAAAAACCAGTTATATATATATTAATGGGTAAAGAAGCCCTTTCATTACAAAAAGACATAAAAGGGCATATAATAACTTGTCCGCACCCTAATATTGAATCCTATCGGCCAAATGAATTCCTTAAGGAAGATTTTATGAATCCGGCTTTTAATTATATTAATGATTATAATTTATGGGAAAACAAAAGATTATTTATAGATCTTTCTTCCTGTAATAACGAAAAAGAGTTGTTCGATACAATTAAACAAAAACTTAAAATTAATAAATGGCCTTTAGAAAAAATCCTGTTGAATTTTGATAATATTGATGAAGCAATAGGCCTATATAAAGATACCTATGGAATTTATCTAAATCAAACAATTAATCTAAATTTGTAAGTATGGTTATTAAAACAAAAATCTTTTTCACAGAAGGTAAAAAAGAATCAAGCAATGATTTTGAATTTACCTTAAATAAAAATATGCCTATTCAGCGGCATGAAAACCCGGAAAGGTGTATTATTTTCTTACATGGTAACCCTTATACAATAAATGAACCTTTTAATAGAATTAAAAAACTTAAAGAAAACATCTCATGAGTGAAACAATTTTTGTAACAAAAAATTACAAAAAACTTCAAAACGAAGAATTTGTAATAGGTGATAATTCGTTAATTATTGTCAATGGAAAAAACCGTGTCGGAAAAACATCATTTTTAACGGCAATAATTGAATTATATACCGCAACAAGGTTATCTTCTAATCCTGTCACAAAAGGTGAAAAAAAAGGGGTTAACACGCTGCATAATATAAAAATCAATGGAAAGTTGTATACGATCATACACTCTTTTGATGAAAATAAATCAACTTTTAAGTTGATAGATGAAGAAACAGAACAAAAAATAACGAAGAAAACAGATATCCGTGAAATCCTGGGACAATATACTAATATTAGCGTAGATGATTTTTTTCAAAAAGCAAAATCATTGCCTGGAAGAAAAGAAATTATCAATAATTTTATTAACCCGTTATTGTCCCCTGAAAACAGGAAAAATATCCTTGATTCTAAAAACAGGATTGAAGAATACAAGGAAAAAAGAAAAGATATAAACAAAATAATTTCCCGAAAAGAAGGAGAGAAAACGGCTTATGAAATAACAGAAAAAGATAAAAAATATTTATCGTCAAAGGATGATATTATTAAACAAATTGATGAGTTAAAAAAAATAAATGAAACCCATAATATAACAGAAACAATTATTTCAATTAAAAACAAGATCAGGGAAATAATTGATTTAATTACAAATTCAGGAATAAAATTTAATTCCCTTAATTATTATGTTAAAAAATCACTTGCAATTGAAGAAGATCTTAACTCAAGGATTACCCCTGATTATAAAAAAATCTTGGATGAAAACAACAAAAGGATCGAAAAAGGGAACGAGTATTTAACAACGATAAAAAATATTGAGGAAAAACAAGAAAAACTAAAAACTGTAGAAAATAAAATAAAAGAAAAAAAAGAAGAGGTTGAAAGCCTTAACAGAAAAATAGAAAAAGAAGAGGATAAAATCAAAAAAATATACAAAGAAGGGAAGCTCCCATCAAATATTGAAACTGATGGGGAAGATTTTGTTGTAGAAGGCCTTAATTTTGAAAAAGAAAATATATCTGAATCACAAGCTTATCTTTTATTACTTGAAATATTATGCAAAATGGACAACAGTCCAATCCGTGTAGTAGGCAATATTTCATTATTTGATGAACAATCATTAGAAGAAGCAAAAAGGATAGCTGATAAAGAAGATAAAATTTTATTTTTCGAAAATGTTACCACAGATGATTTTGTAAACCTTTCTTTTTCTTCTGAAATATTTAATGACTTACATAAAAATGATAATTCAGGAAAAAATCCTGGCCAAACAATTAGTATTTAACTTTTAAATTATTAGTTATGAGTAGAGCAAATCCACAAGCTAGCAAGCTTGTAAATCCAGCAGTTGCATTTGTTGAATTTAATGCAAAAGAAAAATCTTTCTATTATTACGACAAAAAACAAGAAAAACAAGTATTATTAGACACTAATAAAATCAATGGTGTAGTACTTGAAACTGGTTATGCTATTAAAGGTTTTATCAAGGACACAAAACAATTTGTTTATTCAAATGAAGTCCGTTTATTAAACGAGGATACTATGAATATCAAATTGTATTCAAAGAAAGGAGGATCAAAAACTATTGCTTCTGGTGTATATTCAGAAATAAAAGATGAATTAAACAAAGATCGAAGTATCGATTGGTCCCTTTTCATTGTAATATATTACATGACAAAAAACGAAGAAGGTGAAAGAACAATTTTTGCCTTACAATTAAAAGGTAGTGCTTTCTTTGCATGGACAAATAAAGATTTCGATGCTGATATGCCAGGTACCGGTTTTAAAGTTTCTGGTTTTGCTGAAGAATCAAGTGGAAGTATTGATTATTTCATTCCAATCTTTAAAGCTGTAAAAATCCCGGACGAAGCTGAACAAGCTGCCCAGGAAATGGCCTTAAAAATAAAAGAGTTTTATGATGAATATTCAAAACGAAATTCTTCACAAAAACCTTTTAGCAAAAAAGAGACAAAAGAAGAAAATACAATTTCTTCAAAAAATAGCGAGGCTAATTCTCCTGAACAAGATAACTATTATTCAAATAATGATCTTGAAAAAGATTTTGAAGCAGATGAAAATTTTGATCAAGAAGAAGAAGATGATATTCTTCATATTTAATAATTGATATTTATTAATATTAATGGTACACTGTAAAGGTGTACCATTTTTTAAAATATTTAACATGATAGAAATCAGCTCATCTATTATAAAAGGATTTTTATATTATGGGGAATTTAAAAATCATGAAGGTGATTTTTATTATTGTCCACGCAAGGTCTTGGAAACAATCATAAAAAAAAGATCCGGAACATCAACTTTAAGCATGATGAAAGGATCATATTTTGAAACACTTTGTTTAGGAGAAGGGATTAATGAAGAAAAAACAGAAGATCTTCCAAGAAAAAAAATAAGAAAAAAATCACTAATAGAAGAAAACAAAATCAATAAAGAAATGGGTTTGCCCTTAATCAAGGGCGAAAAAACCTCTGATCAACTAAAAATTGAAGAATTGACGACCTTGTTTGATTATGTTTGTACTAAACATAAAATAATTATATGTAAAGAAGGAGATAATAAAAACGTTCAAGTAAAATATAATAAAAAAGCTGTAATCAATAATGATGAAATATTACTTACAGCCAATTTTGATATTGTTTCGCCCATTTATCATTCTAGTAAATATTATGATTCAGCTATTATTGACCTAAAACTTACCCAATCATTAGAAAATACATTTGGTAATTATTCTTGGGGTAAACCAGAAACTATTGATCATGCACAAGCTAAGTTTTATTCTTTCATCACGAAGCTTCCATTTTTTTATTTGGTTTTTGGGATAAAAGAAGGACATTACAAACTATTTCATTATCCTTTAGAAGCAGATAGAAAATCTGAAATAATGGAATCAATACGAAAAGTTTATGAAAGAATAATATTTCATAAAAATTTTGGATGGGAAGAAATACCAAAATCAGGCCGATGTAAAGATTGCCCTTTAAACAATATAAATGGCGGTGATTGTTATTCCGCTGATAATACTGATATTATATGAAAAATTACGGATTTATATATTTCCCTAACGGTTGTAACCATTGTGGATCACCTGTAGAGTTTGTAGATTCATCTATAATATATGGAAAGTCATATGGAATGATTTATAAATGTACAAAATGTGATTCTTATGTTGGTTCACATAAACCAGATTATATGTATAACCAGCCATTGGGAAGATTAGCAAATAAAATAGAACGAGAACTTAAAAAAGAAGCTCATTCTTTATTCGATCCCTTATGGAAAACAGGAAAGATAGATACCTTAATGCCAGATATTATTAAAACAAATTCACGTAAAAAAGCATATATATGGTTATCGAAAAAGTTAAATATTTCATTAGATTCTTGTCATATAGGCCACTTTACGGAAAACACTTTACGAGAAGTGATAGAAATATTGAAGAAAACTTAAAATTTCAAAGTGATCTTTCAGAATGTTGTTTTTCGTCTTTTTTAACCCTTTTCAGGGACGAAAAAGGAAACAGTATAGGCATATGTTCAAGATGCCTTAAATATTCAGAAATAGCTACCCTAAATAATAAAAAATTAATATATGATACAGGATATCCAAGAAGGACTTTTCAACACGAAAAAAGAAGAAATACAAAAAGAAATATTTAGAAAAGTAATAGAAAAATATAAAAAAAAAGAAGCTTTTTATATCCCAGGTAACGTGCCCTCTTCTAAAAACAGTAAAGAAATAATACAAATGCCTTCTAAAAGTTGTATTTGTGGTGGAACTATTATTAAATCTAGATCTGGTATTTTTTGTAATAGATGCAAAAACCCTAAAAGGAAAAAATATCCTAAACTAGTAGATTCAAAGGTAACCCGTTTATACAAGAAAGATCGTAATATTGAATACAAAAAAATAAAAGCTTCTTTTACAAAATATGTTAAAAACCTAGAAAAACCAATTAATCTAGGTTTTTACTTAATAAGAGATTCCAAAAGAAATTTTGATCTAATAAATACTTTACAAGTTGTACAAGATTTAATGGTTGAAGCAGGTTGCCTGGAAGATGACAATGCTTATATAATCAAACCTTACTTTCTTGGCGGACATATTGATAAACAAAAATCAGGAATATTTATTATAATCCTTCATAATTATTTTGAAAAGGTGTTTTATGATATATAAACCAAAAAATATTTTGATCAATGGTTCTATTAAAAGTGAATATGGATGGTATTACTTTAATAATTTGCCAAAAGAATATAACTTGTACAACAAGTCTTGTAAAGAAAAATTTAAACTTTCACTTTTCTATACAAAAATAGATGAAAATAAAAGCTTTAATCAAAAAAATATAAAAATATCAGATATCATATATTTAATCAAATTTACATGGATAAAAAGTAATTTAGATTATTATATGGTATGTAAAACAACAGATGAACTTTTTGTACAAAAAGATTTAGGGTTCGTGTATGACAATAATTGTCTTTTCATGCCTCAAATATTATTACATGATATAACAAATAATTTAAAACCTTGTCATATGACTTCAAAATTTTCTTATATTAGCGATTATTTTCCAAATTCTTTTTTCTTATGAATTATTTAGAAATATCAAGTTTTAAACTCGATAAAAATATTTCTGATACTAAAAGAAGTGCCCTATTAAGAACTTCAAAAAAAGCAAATAAAAAAGAAGTCAAAAAACTAATACATAAAAACTATCCTGATTTACTTGATATAATTACTGATCAATATTTCATAACAGACAATTATATAATTATATCAACAAATATAGATTATTTATTTTTTCATTTTTTATTAAACTAAATTTATGCTCATGAAACTAGAAAAAGAAAATTTTCATTTACGGAAACTAAAGTTTCTTGAAGGAAACTTAATATCAAGTTTTGGTGTTCCACATAGAATGTGCAATATCGATCTTCTAATTCCAGTGAAGGATTTTAAAACAAATATTTATCCTTCTTCTGATTTGATAAATTCTATTAATTCATTATCTCAATATTTGGCAAATTATAATCAAGACGAGAAAAATGAATATAGGGCTACCGGTTATAGTCTCTTAGGAGAAGATCTTTCTATAGTTATTATTACTGGAAAGAAAAAGTGTAAAAACAATACCTGGGTTTCTGTCAATACAACAAGGATTGATCTTGAAGATGATGTTTTTGGTTTTGAAGAAAAACTTCAAGAAATTATTTTAAATATTCAACATGAATATTATGATCATCTTATGAACGGGAAAGAAGCTCAACAAAAAATATTTGATTAATCACTTGAAAAGGCTTGTTTTTACAAGCCTTTTTTTATATATACTATTATGAACATAAAAGAACTAAATATACGTATCCACGCTAAAGACAGTAATACATTGTCAAAGTTTTTAATTGATTTTATGCAAATAATTAATCAAAATCTAATATATGAATATACAAGTAAAGATTCTTCTATTCAGCGAATAAATAAGATTAAAACAAATAAAGGTATTGAAACATATGAAAAATGGAAAACCGAATCTAAAAACAAAATATCTGAATAATATATAATATTATATATTCAAATCCTCCTTGAAAATTTAGTAGCGGAAGGCCATGATCAAGAAAATATGGTTCCTTAGATTATCCTACAATGATAATTAAAGAAATATCAAATACAGCATAGTCGTGCGGATTAGCCCACGGACAATTGAATGAGGTACACAGTAATAATTTTAAAATATTTTTATTCTTATCAAAATGATACACACTATTGAACAAGTAAAATATGCCGTTTCTAAGGCAAAACAATATGATTTAGATACAAATAAAGTTGTATACATAAATCTAATTTTTTATGTAAAAATGCAGGATATGATTGAGCTTCACAAATATTTTAAATTGAAAGGATATTTTTCAAATCCTACAGGGAGATATTTTACTCGTGATTCAAAATTGTTTTTTCATTTTTATCTAAATAATGATTTAAACACATTAGTTGAAATTAGGGCGAATGAAAATTCCTTGCACGATTTTTTTAATACTTTATAACGAATGGCAATATGAAGCTATAGGCTTAATTGCGCCTAATGTTTTAGCTATGTTTAGTAGCGGAATAACAGAATGAAGTTGATGCGAGTTACTAATTAAAAAATAAAGGAGATAAAAATATGATTAAAAAAACAATTGGAATATTAATATTAATAGTTGTATTTGCTGGATTGTTTTATGCAACTGTAGAAACAAGTTCATTAAAAGAAGCCGCGTTAATTTGGGGCGGAGCAGCTCTGTTAGCAGGAGTAATAGTTACGGCTGTTTTTTTAGTAGTAGGCGATTAGTTTTATTTTTTAATTACTGCAATTACAAATAGAAGTTTGAGCGATGGAAATAACTAAAGAACAGATAAAGGAACTTGTAAAAATAGCACAGGCGATTGACGCAGAAAATAGAATTGATGATGATGTAACAGGTGGTTACGTAGAAGAACCGTATAACAGCATAATTGAACGCATATATGCTGTAGTTAACGAGTGCGAGGGCAAAGAAGTTGATGTGGGAGAAAACACATTACCTATACAACGTGTTATCCAACAACGTGAACAGTTAGTTGATTTTATTTGATGGTACAGAGAAACTGATTTTAATGTAGATGGTCATAGTATAGAAGATGTGGTTGATGAATACCAAAAATCAACTAATTGTGGCTAACGGCTGGCGGTATGAGCCTGTATTTTTTAACGGATTTGAAACACTAAATTAAATAATATGGATACATTAGAAAACAGAATTGATACAATAGCGGAAAGAATAAGTGAAAGCAGAATGACACAAAGCCAAATTAAAAAACTACTGATTGAATTATTGAAGGACGTAGTTAAAAAATATGGCTTATTACCGCTTGTTAGGCTTATGTTGCCTGCTACTGAAAAACAAGTGGAAGATAGAACAAAGGAAATATGTTTTAAAACTGACGGCACAATTGAAAACGAAACGGTTAAAGGTGCTTATGAAGAAGGCGTATGGATTGGATTAACAGATGCTGTTTCTGAGTTTGAAGGCAATTAAGCCTAACGGACGAATGTATGGCAAGCAAGCCACGCTCCAAACTTTGAATTGAAACACGCACTTTGATTGGCTTATTTGCTATACTCATTGTTGCCAACAGTACGGGTTATTAAACGATAAATTAACTTAAAAACGAGAATAAAATGGGAATGTACACAGAATTAATATTTGGTGCTGACTTAAAAAAAGACACACCTGAAAACGTA
>Ga0209925_1000994_pt1 | contig 14385 bp, 10 predicted proteins | sample SalPonR2_A_D1_MG_FD_185702 | JGI IMG/M metagenome (GOLD analysis project Ga0209925, IMG submission 185702) | Salt pond soil microbial communities from South San Francisco under conditions of wetland restoration - Salt Pond MetaG R2_A_D1_MG... ...
CGAGATCGAAGCTGTTGTTTCTGGGAGGAGGAGGCATTCGGATTTGCCGAGGTAGGGGGGCTGCGTGGTGGGATGCCGGACGGGTGGGGAGGGCGAGGGGGAACCCGCGGTGGATGAGAGGTTGAAGAGAGTCCAGGAGAGGCGAGGAGCGAGCTCTCTTGCCGTCCTTGCTGCTGTTGCGCGTCGATTTCATTTTGTTCTCGCTTTTCATGGTGCAAATGATCGTGTCGTGGCTGCGGCTGCTCCTCTGATGCTTGCTCTTGTCGGTGTTGCAGCTCCATGGGGGATAACGTCATGGCGGAGGCGGTGGAGCGTAAGGGACGAGCGGAAGCACCCGGGAAGGCCACATTCTTGCTTGGATTTAGGTTCATATCCAGCAAGCATTCGTGGACCAAGTGTACGATCTGGCCAGCAACGTCTGCGACAGGCGGAAAGGGCTCTTTTTGATGCACTTGTCGTATCGCGAGCCAAATGAGCAGATAGTGTTCGCCTATCTCCCCAGCTTTCCTCTTGAGACGCGCCGCCAAGGCTTGGCACCACAGCCTCTGCCCCTTGTCCCGGGCTTCCTGGTCCCTGTCATTTTTATTCCTGCTGCCTGTCCTCTCACCGTCTCTTTCTTTTTGCTGCGATGGCGACAACCCCAAGGCACGATCCTCTTTGCGGCCCTGGCTCTCGGCCTCCTCGTCCAATACCAAGCCTACCATTGAGGACGTGGAGGACGAGGCATCCAAGGATGCAATCGAATCGCAGCTTCGAGACTTCTGCATTGTCCCTTTGCCATCCGTTTGCCCAGATTTCCTCTCTCCTCTGATCTGAGACTCGCGGGGATACTGCTGCTGTTTCTCGGCGTTGAACCGTGTCAGCTCGTGCGCCACCCACACGAAATAGGGGAAATGTGTGCTGTCCGTCACCAACAGGAAAAGCGCGAAGATTGCTTGCCGCCTGACCATGGGACTTACGTCGTCGAAGGCTCGAAGCATGGGAAGGCCAATCACCGACACATCCGTCTTCCGCGCTGCTTCCAAGTCAATAGATGCGGCCCGCCCGGTCGACGGCGACCGCCCCCCGCCCGGCGAGCTCCCTAAGGTCCCCATCTCAGAGGTAGGCGAAGACATCGAGGACAAACTGCTGCTGCTGTTGTGCCCCTGTCCTTGCCCACTTCCACTCTCCCTCCCTGCCCCTCCCCCCGGGTGTCCGCCGCCACTCCCCAAGAACGTGCCCAGCGTGTGCACAGCTGCCGCACGCACCGCGACGTGTGGGGAGCCGAGCAGGCCAAAAAGGTGTAAATGAATGTCTTCCCGCAAACAAGCGACCTTGCCTTCCACGTAATCAAAGGCCAACCGACCAAGACAGAAGCATAACCAGCGCCTGAACTCGGGCATGCCCTCGGTTTCTTTCGAAAACAAGAAATGAGCACACGTCCGGTGCACGCCTTTCTTCAAGCAGTCCCGCTGCCCGGAGCGCGACTCGTCCATGATGGCGCTGACAATGAAAGCGGCCAATACCCGCTGCTCAGGTCGAATGTCCGCGCCGGACAAATGCCCGATGAAATACAAGTAGGCATTGTCCTTGACCAAATCCGAGCGGCAAGACGGGTCAAAGGCAAGTATTCTCGCCCAAATGCAGACGAGGACTTGCCGGAGTTCGGGGGCGGGGCTCTGTAAGAGTTTGAGAACGTAAGGGAAAATCCCCACGGAGAGGGCCAGGTTGACAGCCCAGGGGCCCAGGTCGAGAAAGCGACGGAGGAGAAGGAGGGCGCGGAGCCGATGTGCTTGGGATAAGAGGACCTGGAGCACCACGGGGAGCTGGTCTGGGGGCTTGGACGGAGGGGCTCCGGTGGGTGCCATGGTGGTGTACTCGATCCATACCTCGAAGGCTGTCAGCTGGTCCGCAAAGAAGGTTGTCGAGGAGACCGAGGTAGGAGCATTGGAGAGGGAGGTGGAGGTGCCGGGGGGGGGCGAGGTGGAGGAAAAGGGGGAAGGATTGGTGGTGGAGGCGGTCACCGTGGAATAGAATCCTGGCCCTGCGGAGGCTGAGGCCACCAAGCGTGCTTCGGCCGAGCTCATGGAGACCAGGCTCGGCTTCCTGTTCACGACAAGCTGGTGCAGACAGCACTCAGCCGCCAGGTCCCAGGCCTGCCACAGGGGATGCTGCGCCGTGGAGGGTAGCCGGGGGATGGAGGTGGGCGTGCAATTGAAGGAGCGGAGGATCCGATCGGCCAGGAGGAAATTGCGAAACAGGCTGGCGACAAGCAAGTCTTGGCGGAAGAGGTACTGAAAAACGGTCGAAGGCAAGGTGTTCCAGGCAATCGTGTCCGTAATGGCGGTGAAGATCCAGTTCAACTCGCCCAGAGGCGTCTTCCGGTCGTTCAGTTTCCCCGGGATGTGGTCCACGAATTCCACGTCCACCTCGGCCATGGAGAGAGGGTTCTGGGCGATGAACCAGCGCAGGGCCACCAGGATGGGCGTGGTCAGGCAGGACGTGAATAGGTCCGCGGGAAACTTGTGGTTGATGAGGAGAAGCTCGTTCGCCGCACAGGGTGCCAAGACAATGCAGTCGCGGTGGTGGGCAGCACTGCTGTTGCTTCGGGGTCGCGACGGCGGCACGGGCGGGCCGGAAGGGGGAGGGGGCGGGGGGCCGTCCAAGCCCCCGAGCCCGGCGGTCCGGGAGGACGCGGGCATGACAGGGGTCTGCAGAAAGTGGGGCAACAGGACGCCGGCGCCCGAGCAGTCCAAGACATAGATGGCCGGCGTGCCTACCCAGGCCCTCAGGTCGTAGATGGAGAGGGGAATATATTGCGTGTACGTCTTGTTGAAGACCCAGATCTCCCCTGCCGAGGTAGGACGAGGGACGCCATGACCGTTGTAGTGGAATAGAAGGCGGTCTGTCTTCGCATTCCGTCGGAGAGAGGCGCAAAGTTTTTTCACATCCTCGATCGTGGGGTCCAGGGCTTGTTTGTATTTCGCACGGGCCTGCCACCGTTCGTATTGCTGTTGCAGATTGTTCCCAATCGTTTCGATAGCCTTGCTCTTGCTCGTGGTGCGCGGGTCAAACCAGCACTCCATCCGTGCGCAGGGTGTGATTTTCACCATGTCGGGCGGGTCTGTCCCCACATTCAGGCAGAGGACCAGGGCCACGCTGACCGTCTTCATCCGCTCCTTCAGGCGCCAGGTGATAGGAATGTCTTCGTATGCTGCCCGGACAGAGGCGTACGACTGGCGATAACGCTCCTCGTTTAAGTACTCAGGGCTTTGCTGGGACGTCATCTGTGCTTCGAAGACCATGTACCCTTGCACGGCAAGTTGCTGCTGCGTCAGGGATGATACCATGGAAGACATGACTGTGGAGAGGGACGATGGGGCATCTCGAATTCCCAGAGGAGGACTCGCAGTGCTGCCATTGCTGCCAGTGCTTTCGAGAGTGGTGTTCATGCTTGTATTTGTATCTCTTTCGCCTTGTTTCTTTGAGCCTCGGAAATCAAGTCTCGCCCCGGACGGCTGCTCGAGGCGTCGGGAGTCACCAGCCGGCACGGCCAGGATACGCGAGGAACAAATATCGCAAGCGCTTTAGCATGCATACATCCAGACAAGACCTGCAGATGTACAACAAGAACGCAAGGCAATGCAGCGACTATGGCGCCAAAGGTGACACAATGCTTAGGAATTAGAGGAGTCTGGCATGCTGCTCAGTCGTGAAGTGAAGAGACATGTGCCGCGTGACTACACCCAGAATTACCACTTATCGTCCTGTGGGCTTGCACCAGTGTGGATGGTAGTGATGCCGTGGACAAACGGAAGAAAATGAGAAGGAGCGTTAGAAATGTGGGTATGTCAGGACAGCTGGTACTTATGACGATCACTCCAACATCGACTCCCAGGATGCATGATACTCTTAGCTGAGCTACAGGAATGGACGCAATTCAGCACGACAGCAATTTCCCAGCAATACTGGTCAAAAGGCCGTGGTTTGAAGCTAGAATCCGATAATGACTCTGTCTAGATTCACAGGTAGAGTCTAAGCGTCGTTGGCAGACTTGTCGTTCAAGGAAAAAAACAGAAGTGCGAGTCGATCGCCTCTCGCTCGTCTGGTTGCAGTCGGCGGTAAAAGGTCGTTTGGCAGTACAGGAGGGTCAGACAAACCTTTGCTTTCAGACAAAACCCAAGCGAAAAATTGCCCAAAATGTAGAGGACGAGTCCTAATTGCGTGGTTGACTTGCTCTTAAAGTAAACTTTTGCCTCAAGCCACGGCTAAATAGACGCAAGAACAAAGCCCCCGACATGGTGAAGAGACACACGCTACAAAATTTACACACAACTCTTTTCTGTGCGAGCACCGAAGAAGATACCACGAATGAATAGGGGCTATCAGATTACTATAGGAAGGTGCGTCTTTACCGCTGACGAGTCTGGAACTGATCTCTTCAACGAACTATTGATATGTAACTCAGATGTACGACAAAAATCGTGTTGTTTATCTATGCGGTGGAGGACGACGACAAAGACGGTTTCAACGCGTTCAGAATTTTGCACAAAGGCAATAGGCTCAAGACCAAAATACGTGAGATAATGGGATACTTTGCGCTTCATGGTTGTCCCTCGTTCTTGCCGAGGGTAATTTTCTTTATGACAAGCTGCCTCCAAATCCTGCGGTCCATGCAGGCGCCCCAACTGTAGCGTGTCGCAGGATCTTAATGTATCATCAATTTCACAGACCATGAAGCCTGCTTAGGGAAGGAGCACGATCGAGCGATTCACTATCTTCGAAGTGTGTTGCGTAGAGATCGCATGATGGCACCATACAACTGCCCTGATCGAATCGTCTACAAGGACCATAGGCCCCACATACCTCCGAAAAGATTCTCTATGGAATGATCGTATTGAATGTATAATATAATAATCTGGACCAAGTGGAATGCGAAAGCAAGCCGTTAGTGGGGTTTAATTGGAGGGACCTCAGAAAGATAACTTAACGATAAAGGGAGTGGCAAACCTTTTTGCGGAAGACGAAAAGGTAATGAGTGGAAAAAAGTACAAAATGAGCAACATGATATATTTGTATCTCAAGTCTGATAGAAGCCTTGAGAGCACGGAATTCTGTTCCTTGACAAACATATCTGAAGATGCCGTCGATGAACAGTACACAGGACTTTGTGGTGACTGATACACCTGGAGATGCCGTCCATCAATGGCACACAGGACTCCCTGGTGTTTTTGCAAACTAAATCTCTGTAAAAATCTACCGCATCGATTATTTATCGATACCAGGGCTCATATCGTTGAAAGAGCTTACAGGCAGCCAGCACTCTGGGCTGTCCCTTGTTGGAACATACATCTTCGTCCTCCAGGTTTATGTGTCCTCGCGTCCTCCCAAACGTCCAGGAAATAGGTATCGCCTAAGAGATGTCAAAAAAGTAAAATCGTAAACGTCGGTGATGCGAGTGAGTCCACGACAGTCCCCTCAAGTGTTCGGAAAAGCCTGGGTTCCGGTCCGTGTTTGGCTTTGTGAAGAACAGCAATCCCAAGGCAGACTAGGAGAAGATGAGGAGGAGCGTTACTCCTTTCCTGTGCATGTACACATCCCTTCCTCCCCCACAAACATACGCGCCCAACCGTCTTTCACACGTCTCATACACCACCGCCGTCTCAAATGAAGGGGGAAATTTCTCACGTTTCGCCTGTTCCACATGTTCAGGTCGCGTGCTTTGCGTTGGGGTCGTCGTCCTCAAGCGTAGGAGGAGCTGCCGCCTTTGTCTAAGAAACTTTGGTTGTACTCCTAAGAGGACGAGACACGCGTGTACAGTGTGGGACACAAAAGACTGAATCACGACGACCTGTAGCTTTCTTGGGACGAGGATGTCATCCCGGCAGGGATACCGAGCATTGAGTGAGGAAAGCTACGATGTAGAGGCCCTTAGCGGCTTAGACGGTCAAGGTATGACTTTCGGGACTGGCAATAGGTGGAGGAATAGGGTGAAAGAAAGCGTACGGGGGACTCCACAGAGAGGAACGGCCAACGGACGACGAGACACGTGCTAATCTGTCTCTGCTCCCTTTCATACGCCAACCAAAGCAGATGTCCCTCCCACGACCACATCCACCACCACCACCGGAAACGCCACTACTGCCTCCACGTCTGCCACTTCTCCGTCGCTTTCTGCCCCCCTTCCAAGATCATCTCCAGTTTCCCCGCCTGCTCCCTCCCCAGGGCCTAGTGGACCCCCTCAGTTTCCCATACGCATTTTAGACACGCACGGGAAAGAGCATGCCCTGGATGCCGAGAGCCCCTTGTCAACCATCGGCACACTCAAAGTCAAAGTGCAGGCAGCATCCGGTGTACCACCTGCACAGCAGCGTTTGATATTCGCCGGGCGAATGTTGCAAGACCAGCAGACGCTTCGGTCGTGCGGGGTGGAGGCGGGCTGCGTGATCCATTTGTTCGCGCGCCCCCCACCCCCGCCCCCCGGTGCCCCGGGCAGCATCGCCAGCGTCGTCAACCCTACAAGCGGAGCTGGGACTGAGGGAGGGATGGTGGGTCCGGGCACGCACTTGAACCCGTACGGCCTGCCGTCCTCCTTTGGAGACCCGGAGTTGATCCGGTCCACCCACTCGGTCAAACTCTTCTCCTCTTGTTTGGTGGCAATATGTGCCATGCAATTGTTGTTGCTGGGGCTGCAGATGCTTGCGGCTTGGTCTATGGGTGCGGGAGGGGGAGGAGAGGTGCCTGCGCCTGGTGATGAGGACGGAGGAGGCGGGGAGCCCGGGGCCAAGGGCGCGGGAGGTAAAGGGGGCGGGGGAGTGGACGGGGGCAGCGCTCTCTTAATCCTGCAGGTGTTGATGAACACCTTGGGTCTATACGTGGGCCTGGTCGGTATCCGGAGCGCCAACACTCTCCAGCTGCAATCGACCAAGGTGTACGTGTACGGCTTGCTGGTGGTGGGCACCGCCTGGATGGCCAGTCGGATTATATGGGCCGTGAATAGTGTGAACCTCGGGTATGACGTGGACGTCGGCCCCCAGCCCTCCGCGTCCTCTCCGCCCCCCGGCGCAGGAAACGGCACGGATGACGGAGGCGGGGGAGGCGGGGAGGCGTATCAGCAGATGGACCGAGGGGAACTGATCTACATGGTGTCCCTGTCGTGTTTCCTGTACAGCTTGGTGTGGGGCGTCTGCTTCATGAGAGCCAGTCAGTTTTATACACTGGTGCGCAGGGCGAACGGGCTGGGACCATAGGGTAGAGGGGCGTGCAGGCACAGGATTAAGGGATGTACATTGAGGCGGGAACTAGAAGGGGGGTGACGATAGCGGAAACCAGGCGACTGGCTTCGCACGCAAAGACAGCTGCAGGCTTGTGAATTATATGCATCTGAGACTAAGGTTGTGGTCATACAAAGGAGTGCACGTTCATGAGGTCCAACGTCGGAATGGGCCCACGCAGAGGGTCATAATTGTCGGATAGGCCATCTCCTTTTACCCTGTGGGATTTGGGGGCAAACATAGAACAAGACATCTCGGAGACACTTTGTCCTTCTTTGAGTATGTTACAGTCGTGCTTGGTTGCTTTTTATGATACTCGCACAGTTATCTGAAAGGCTTGCAAACAAGTGTGGCCCGCCCGACGCGGCTACTGCCACGGGCTCCTTCTACGCATCCTTTTGAATATTTTATCTGCACCACGCAGCGAGAAATTAAGCCAGGTGTCGGTAGCCTTCCAAAAATGCCTCTTTCCCCTTCCCCTCCTCCACCAAGGCCGCGTGGCACGTGACGATCTTGTCGAATCCCCAGTCCTTCACACGCTCGTACAGTCTCTTTCCTTCCTTCTTGTTCATGCCCAGCCGGAAAAAGGGAGGGGTGACAAACCTGTCGTAGATCCCTTGCAGCTGCGTGATGCCGCGTGTCAGAGAATTGGAGTACTCCTCGTTGATGTAAAACCCCGAGTCGGCCACGAAAAGAGTCTTGCTGGGCTTGTGAGTCAGGACCATCTCCCGCAGTAAGGGCGTCTCGTAAACCGCCACGTCCAAATCTTTACGCAGCGGGAGAGGTAATTGAGATGGGGCGTCGGTTGACGGGCCTTCCAGAAGAAACTCGGAAATGACATTTATCCGGGGATGTACCGAGACGACTCGTGCCTCAGGAAACACCTCCCGCCACGTCACAAGGGACTCGTGATGTTCGGGAAAGGAGCTGGGCACCATGAACCACGCTGAAGACAGAGAGAGTTTTTCGCTTTTGACCAGGCTTTTAAGCATGTCGATGCATTCCGGTGTGGCAGCCAGGGGAGAATAGAGTGCGAAACCGCCGTCTGAAAGGCGAAGGACGCTCATCCGATTTTTCACGTCCACGACACCAAGGACAAATGGTTGTTCGAAAACCCACAGACCACGCTTCCGATCCGAAATAAGTAGTGTGGTAGGTTTTTTTCTTGGGGGGAGCAGGGACGGCTCGTAGATTTGATCCCGTGCACCAAGATCTACAGCAGGAGGCAAGCTTGATTTGGGAGTGAGGCGCGTTGGTGTTGGAGGGGGAGACTGGGCTGCTTTCCATGGAAACGGGCTTTTTTCCGGGATGGGGTATGTAGAAGGAGGGCTTGAAGAGGAGCGAGGACGTTGCCAAGAAGAGGGCTTGGCATTGGCGGTTGAGAAGGAGGAGCGGGTACCGCCTCTCCTACTGTCACTGCTGCCTCCAGAAGCTTTCGGTCGATTTAAGGAGGACATCGTTGGACATCCATGGATCCGTGCAGTGAAGGCTTCGACGGTAACAGGTAAGAAAAGGGAAACAAATAAAAAGAAACTCAGGAGCCGGCTGCGCTGGTGGAGCTCCAAACGCCACGATCCCCCGATAATTGCGGCCATGTGCAAATTAAGCGCGCCTGTAAGGTATTGAAAGCGACTCACAACTCAGTCCACTACACCGCATCAATCAACATGGTTTTCCACTGTTCACAACCCGCTGGCAGGGGTATTGGTGAATGGAGGTTAATGTTTTTATCCCAGGACAGGGGCTTAGGGGGGGAGGTGGATGGCTGGACCGTCTTGGCGAGATGCATCAGTTACATCCGAGCTTCTACCTGCCTCGGCCGCATTCACGTCCCTGTGGATTCAAGACGCCGTGGTAGGGCTCTCCCACTTCTGCTTACTGTTGTGTCTTTTCGCGTGATGTGTCATGGTGGAACAGTCGGCAGGTCTTGCGCGTGTGAATGTCGACTTCTTTGTCTTGAGGGAGGCCACACTGTTTGAACTGGCGATTCAAATGTAGGACGGAATGTACGTGACGGATTTCTCTTCTTCTTGGTCCTTATCAATACCTGCACGGACAGGAAAAACGAGACCAACAACGGTCATCACGCGGAAAACTGTGCGTAACAGCGCAAGTTCCGGAAGCGGTTGGCTTTCATCCTTGTCTTCGGCCATGAGAAGCAGTTTCTCTCCAAGGGCTGACGAGAGGACTCCTGAAATCGAACTGAAAACAGAAGTCTCGGAAGACGTTGGTCTTGAAGACGGGAGCATGACAGGGCGAGAATCTGAGAAAGAGCGATTGTTAGCGTCCTCCCCCGTTACGGGCAGTGGCAGCCACAGTACGGATGAAAAAGAAAAGCCTGGAGGAGTTCCATCCAGGATGCTTCTGAGTGGGAGCACCAGCGGTGACGACAGCATGAAATCGAAAGCCATTCGTCTCGTGGGCTGCTTTTTAGGCCTTCAAGCCTCTTACATCATCTGGGGCCTGGTCCAGGAGCGGATGGTGACCAAGGCGTACGGGGAGGGCGCTGACGCGGAATTCTTCCCCTCGTCGGCCTTTTTGGTGTTCGGTAACCGTGCCCTGGCCCTCGTTGTCTCCGCCACAATTGTCTACTGGCCATGGTCGAATAGGTCCAATACAGACGCGGTGGTACCCCAGGGTTTGAAAGCCCCTTTGTGGCAGTATGCCCCTGCCTCCCTCTCCAACATTCTGAGCAGCTGGGCTCAATACGAGGCCCTCAAATACGTCTCCTTCCCCACCCAGGTCCTGTCCAAGTCCAGCAAGATCATCCCCGTCATGCTCGTTGGGAGGCTGCTGCACCGGAGGTCCTATCCGTGGGCTGAGTACGTGGACGCCGCGCTGATCACGTTGGGAGTCACCATCTTCTCTCTGAACGAGAAGAAGCCCAAGGCCGGGCACGACGGCGGGGCCGACTCCACGTTAGGATACATCCTTCTGGCCATGTATCTCATGTGCGACTCCTTTACAAGCCAGTGGCAAGACAAAGTCTTCAAGAAGTTTCACGTGTCCCAATTCCAGATGATGCTGGGGGTCAACCTGTGCTCTATCATCTTTACAGGCGCGAGCCTTCTGCAAACCGGGCAAGGCGCTTCGTCACTCGCCTTCATGATGCGGCACCCGGATGCCGCACAGCATGTCTTCATTCTGTCCCTTTGCTCTGCCTCGGGACAGCTTTTCATCTTTTACACAATTAAGCAGTTTGGTGCTATCGTCTTCACCATCATGATGACAATACGTCAGATGCTCAGCATGATTTTGTCGTGCGCTTTGTTTGCACACCCGTTGGCATGGCAGAGTTTCATCGGCGCACTCCTTTGCTTCGGAACTATTGCCCTCCGCATCAAAAGAAACTTGCGGGGGAAGCAGCGGGCAACAAGTGGAACGGGAAGTTGAGGGAGGGAAAGGCACGCCTGTAACAAGATGAGCAAATTTTAATGTTTTCAAGTTGCTGACAGAATCGTTGTTAAAGTGTCACAGTATAATCTCGAGTGATTTCCACGGTTTGCGACCGGCAGGATAGCTAGGAAGTCGGTTCATGTGACAGGAACACCAGTATTCGTAACGTGGTTTACAAAGTGTGTCATACGTAGCAAACTACGACCAAAAAATGTTTTCATAATCAGGAATGGTTTTTCGAAATTTCTTGCCTGGAGCCTCCAAATTTTTGTTGCATACGAATTGACCAGCCGTGACACCCGAAAGACTACGATCACGATAGGCAGGGCATAACCATCCTACTTGTAGATTAACCTCCCCCTTCCGTACGACGACCTGGTGGCTTTGCCAGTGGCAAAGGCACAATTGATTTAGGCGCTCCTTCAAGGGTGTTACAACCATTGCTATGGTGTCAACTAATTGCTCGAGTCTCAATATTGCTTCGCTCCTCCGCATCATCGCAATCCTCCTCCTCGTACTACATCCAAACCATGCCTGGTTCTCCTTCTCTCGGCTTCTCAGTCGCACGGTCAAAAATGCACCAGGTCACCTTTCAGTTCTAGGGTCTGGCTCCTCCGATATTCACCAGTCATGCACTATCACTGAAATGTTGTGCAAGAACTGCAAAACGTACTATGATCCCTCCCGCAACCACGAGCGCGCTTGTCGCTATCATCCGAAGCATTACTCAGGAGACACTAAACGCAAGGCGGATTGGAGTGCTTCGGCGGATCGATTTGCCACACAAAAAATGTATTGGTGCTGTGGAGAAGAAGATGAGAATGCGCCTGGATGTAAGTACGACAGGCACCGCAGTTATGACGATGAATGAGATAGCAAAAATCTGATGATAATCATGAGTATTTGCTATTTTGCCACTACTACTTTGTTGCGCGTGAACGACTAAACTTTTCACGACACTCTTGTTTACTCTGCTGAAATATGTACAACCGATGTTGATCAGGAAAGTATCCTAGATTGGCTTTGTGCCCTCATACAATCGTCAACAAGTTTTCTTCCTCTTCATCTCCCTCTCTTGTCCTTTCTCTTTGACGCGAAAACCTCCCAACGGCTTGGGCTTTCCCACCATATATGTACGTCTCTCCATACACAATGCGGGCTAGAAAGTTCTGCCAAATTCCTTTGTCGAAAGGATTGCGATTTCTTCCTGTCACGGGATCTCGGAAATAGTCGTACCGCCAGTAATTCTGATGCTCGTTCGTGGTGAAATTTAGAGCAACCAGCTGGGAATGATACCCGGCCAGAGCACCTACCATCAGACCGAGGGACAGCACGTAGAGGAGCGTCAAGAAAACGAGCATGTCGAAGCCCGCACGCTTGAGGTAAATCACACATGTGGCAATGTACAGGAGGGCGGCCAGGAGGAGGTCGCAAACGTACAGAAAGAACCACCGGTAGTTTCCCGCCCCTACGCAGTTGCCGATGAAGGGACAATGATGGTCGAAGACTTGCACGCATCGACGACAGACGCGGCAGTGCTTTGACCGCACGGGACGCACTACATGACAAGCATGACACAGGTTCGGCAGAGGGGGCTTAATTGCGGCTGTGGATGGCGCGAGACCATTTTGTTGTCGGTGATGGTGCTGCGATCGTGCCGCAGCTTTTTCCAAGACCCGTGCCATTCCCTCGCTGGAGAACGTTTCGAGAGCCTCCTCGTATTCTTGGCTCCGGCCCTCCCTCTTCCCTTCCACGTATCCGGGATCCACCCGCCAGGCGAGCAGAAAGAACGCCCACATGCTTAGTTGCAGCGCCACACAGCATGTGTTCAAACGGGTGTGGCTCGACAAGGCCAGGAGACCTCGCTCGGAGAAAAAGCGGAGAGGGTAGAGCCCGAGCACCCACACATTGCTTGCAACCACCAAGTAGAAAGGCCAGGCCGAGGCCTCTGCGTTTCCTCCCCCTTGAAGCCACACTTTCCAATGCTGAAGGGACAAGAGCTGCCTCCAGTTGAATTTTTCCAAACCGTGCGAGGCCAGAAATGCCGCCACTTTCCTCTGCCCCTTTTTCAAAGCCAAGTCGGCCGATGTGCTTCCATTCCTATCCTTGCGGTCCGTCCATGCGTCGGCGTCCAGCACCAAGTACTCCACGACTGAGAAATTTCCCCGTAGAGCCGCCAAGTGGAGAGGTGTCTGTCCATACCCGTCCACGTCGTCCACGGGAAGCCCCAGGTGGTCTAAGAGCTGCACGATCGAGAGCTCGCCTTTGTAGGCTGCCCAGTGCATGCTCTGCAGAGAATGGAAAGAGAGGAAATGAGAGCATGGGTCCATGAATCTGCTGGTTGGTCGAATGGTCGCGCCCATACAGGCAGCGAAGGCACGGGTCTACCCAGGACTACCTCTCCTTCCCACGCCACGAGCCCCAGACACTCACCGAGTCGTCGTTCATGTCCAACAGCTTGGTGTTTGCGCCATTCTTCACCAGGTATGCTACCACTTCTGTCTGTCCGTATTGGGCTGCAATCAAAAGAGGGGTGCAAAGCTGCTTATCTCTGGCGTCCAGGTCCGCGCCGTTGCGCACCAGGTAGTGCAAGACGTGCAAATGGCCCTCTGTGACCGCCCAATGGATAGGCTGCATCCCCACACTGTCGGTGCTCGCCTCAAAGAGCGGCGCGCCTTTGTCCGCCAGAAAGGAAACCAACTCGAGGTCTCCGCGCTTGGCTGCCCAGTGCGTGACTGTGTGCCCGTCCCCGTCCCGCTCCCACAGGTAGGCACGCAGCCTGCTAGAGGGGGACAATGCTCGTCTTCTTCCTCCGTTTCCTGGGACTTGCTGTGAGTCTGATACCTCGTGCTCGCGGACCAGGCGCTTGACCACGCTCACCAGCCCCATTTTTACTGCCTCGAAGAGATCAAGGGGGGGAGGCGAGATTTCAGGGTCCCTGTGCGGGTACGCTTCCGCCGTGCTTGTGGTCGCTGTGCCCGAAGACATGGCAAGCGGCGCTGGCCCCACCACTTCGTTTCCACTGTGTGCGACACTGGGAGCGGATTTTGGAACCGCGGCAGGAGCGGCGAAGGTAGTATCCGAAGACGAAAGGATTCCACTGGTCTCAATCTCGTCTTGCGTCGCGACCACAGTCGGGTTTGGCAGCTCTTCGTAAGCGCTGAGTTGAGCTGCTAGTCTCTTCGACAAGTGTGCGTGAAGAGTTGCAAGTTCTGAGGGAGGCAAAGATTCCAGGTCGGCGAGTGTCATCTTCGACTCTTTAGTGCCCGCAGAAGGCAAGGGCTGATTCGCCGTCATTCCCTTTTGCTTGCAGCAGGCGCGGTGGCTTTGGACGCGGTCATTGCTTGCAGACGTGCCAGCCTGTTTGAACAAATGTATGTTCCAAACGGACGCGCACATAGAATATCACACTATATGAGGTGCTGCTCTGGTCGATCCCACTTTTTCATAAAAGAGAAAAAGAAGCATTTCTACCCACCTGCTTCGGAGCCTCCGGCAACATCTTGAGGTCGACTTTTCTTGTCTCCTTGTTGCTGTCGCTTTTTTGAGGACGTTGTTGCGAAAGACCAGCCGCTGGGCTCACGAATTTGGAGGTCATACGCTGTCTGTTCCGAGTGAAAGCTGAAATCTCTGACAGAAAAGGAAGGGGAATGTCTTCAATGCCAGATAATACAGAAAAATCCTCAAAATGCAGAGGAAGAGCCCGAAGACACCACCACATTGCCAATACTATCGT
>Ga0209925_1000995_pt1 | contig 14378 bp, 13 predicted proteins | sample SalPonR2_A_D1_MG_FD_185702 | JGI IMG/M metagenome (GOLD analysis project Ga0209925, IMG submission 185702) | Salt pond soil microbial communities from South San Francisco under conditions of wetland restoration - Salt Pond MetaG R2_A_D1_MG... ...
ATTAAGAAAATAGATGTGAACAATAAATCAATTGAAACTGTATTTGATATTTTAAAAAATATTATTAAAGAGAAGTTTTATGGATAAATATTTTAAATTATTTTCAAATTTAATAAAGGGTGAGAAATTTTCTAATTCTACTATTTTGATTTCTAATTCGAAATATAGAAAAAAGATATTAAGTAATTTTATTGCGAAATCTGTTATAAAAGAAGATTTTTCAAAAGATAATCTTGAAGAATTTGAACACCCCAATTTGAAAATAATCAAACTTGAAGATGGCAAATCTCAGATTCCTTTCAGTTCAATTGAAGAAGGAAATGAGTTTCTTATTAAAACACCTTATAGTGAGAAATCAAGTGTTTTAGTTATAGAAGATGGTGAATACATGAATAATACAGCAGCAAATATGCTGCTCAAAATATTAGAAGAGCCACCTGAAAATTCATATACAATTTTATTAATTTCTAATCAAAAACAGCTTCTTTCCACCATAGTTTCCAGATGCCAGATATACAAAATAACAAAAGAACCTGTATCCAGCTTAAAAGAAAGAATAGGAAATTCAGATTTTAGTGAAACAGATTATGTTTTTCTACACTCACTTGATAATATTAATTATGATAACATAATTTCTAAAGAGTATATTAAGATGAAGGAAGATTTTTTTGATTTTATCAGCTCAAAAAGGAAGCTCAATGAAATAGTAAAACATGTCGAAAGCATAAGTAATAAATATAACTTTAAAGACAATAAAATTAATTATAAAATATACATGGCAATTTTTTATTCTTTTTTAAAAGATATATTGTTCTGGAGAAAAAATCAGAATAAAAAAATATTGTTATGGGATAAACTTTTAGAAAAAGATAAAAATCTTGATTTATATAACAATGTTTTTATAATAACACAGGAAATTGAAAATAGAAAGAAAATGGAAAATTTAGTTAATAACAAAATATATTTTTTAATTATGTTATTTACTTACCTATTTTATAAGGAGATATAGATTTATGATTGAAGTTTTAAAAGTACAATTTCATAATGCTGGGGAGTTATACTATTTCAAGCCACCTGATAAAGATTTGAAGAAAGGTGATTATGTAATTGTTGAAACAGAAAAAGGTCAAAGTGTGGCAGAAGTAGTTACTCCAAGAGAGAAAAAATCAATAAAAAATATAACCCTACCTTTAAAAAAAGTAGTTAGAAAAATGAATGAAGAGGATTGGGAAAAATACAAGAAATTACAAAAAGAAGAAACGGAAGCTTTGAAGATTTGTAAGGAAAAAGTAAAAAAACATGAGTTGCCAATGAAATTGATAGATTCAAGGTATGCATTTGATAAAAATTTTTTGATGTTTTATTTTTCTGCAGAGGGAAGAGTTGATTTTAGAGAATTGGTTAGAGATCTTGCGAAAGAATTCAAAACCAGGATTGAATTGCGCCAGATTGGTGTTAGAGATGTTACCAAGATGATGGGAGGTATGGGGATTTGCGGGAAAAAGTTGTGCTGTAGCCAGTGGCTTAGGGATTTTGACAGTATATCTGTCAATATGGCAAAAGCACAATATTTATCCTTAAATCCAAGTAAAATGTCCGGATTATGTGGTAGATTAAGATGCTGTTTGAAATATGAAATGGAACAGTATGAAGAAATGTCAGAGAATTATCCCGAAATAGGGGATAGTGTAATGACACCAAATGGTAAAGGAGAAGTGAAAAATATAAACATTTTTACAGAGCAGGTTTTTGTTGTACTTAAAGATAGTGGAGCTGAAATAATGGTAGATAACAAAGAAATAAAACCTGTAAAGAATAAATAAAACCTGGAGGATTTGAATGAAAAAAAATGATAAAACTTTTTATATAACAACACCTTTATATTATGTAAATGGTAAACCTCACATAGGTTCTGCATATACAACTATAGTAGCTGATATTCTGGCAAAATATAAAAGAAAAGCAGGATATGATGTATTTTATTTAACAGGTACCGATGAACATGGATTAAAAATATATGAAACTGCAAGAAAAAAGGGCATAGATAATATACAGGATTTCGTAGATAATGTAGCTTCTGAATTTAAAGAAGTATGGGATAAACTGGATATAAAATATGATTATTTTATTAGAACTACAGATGAAAAACATGTTAAAGCAGTAAAAAAATTCTGGAATGAATTATATGAAAAAGGAGATATCTATAAAGGCAAATATGAAGGATGGTACTGCATTTCCTGTGAAACTTATTTTACTGAAAAGGAACTTGTGGGAGATAATAAATGTCCCGATTGTGGAAAAGATGTTGAGTGGGTTGAAGAAGAAAATTATTTTTTCAAACTATCCAGATATCAGGATGATTTAATCAAGCTGTATGAAAATAATTCAGATTTTGTATTACCTGAGTTTAGAAAAAATGAAATGCTTTATAGATTAAAAAATGATAAACTGGAGGATTTAAGTATTTCCAGAAGAAAAGAAACATTACCCTGGGGTATTTCACTTCCTTTTGATGAAGAACATGTCTTGTATGTCTGGGTTGATGCATTGTTAAATTATATTACTGCTCTTGGGTATGGTGAAAATTCTAAATTGTTTGAAAAATACTGGCCTGCTGATGTTCATTTTATTGGAAAAGAAATTAACTGGTTTCATTCTGTAATCTGGCCGGCAATGCTGATAGCTGCAGGGGTAGAGCCCCCAAAATCTGTTTTTGCTCATGGTTGGTTAACTGTAAATGGCGGTAAAATATCTAAATCAAAGGGTAATACTGTTGATCCCATTGCAATAAGTAACAAGTATTCTCTTGATATAATGAAATATTATTTGCTGAGAGATATTAAATTTGGTAGAGATGGAGATTTCTCTTATGAAAAACTTGAAAATAGGGTTAATTCTGACCTTGCTAATGATTTAGGAAATTTATTAAATAGAACATTGCAAATGATAATTCAATACTGTGATGGGAAAATACCACCAGCAGGGAAGAATTTAAATAAATATGACAAAGATCTTATATCAATGGCAAAGAATTTATATTCAAAAGTTGATAAACAAGTAAATAATTATAATTTTACAGATGCTTTGAGTATAATCTGGACTTTTATTAGAAGAACTAACAAATATATCGATCAAACTGAACCATGGATTCTGGGAAGAGAGAATAAAGAGAAAAGATTGGGAACAGTACTATATAATTTATCTGAAGCTATTAGAATTATAGCTGTTATAATTTCTCCATTTATGGAAAATACATCCAAAAAAATATTAACACAGTTGGGATTAAACAGCAAAAAAGAATTAGAAAAGGGTTTTGATGCACTTGAATGGGGATTAATTAATTCTAAAACTAAAGTTAATAAAAAAGAAGTAATATTTCCAAGAATCGAAAAAAGTGAAAAGAAGGGAAAAAATATGGAGAAAAATAAAAAAACTACCTCTGTTAAAAAAGATAACAAGTCTGATGATAATCTTGTAGATATTAAAGAGTTTGGAAAAATTGATTTAACAGCCGGAAAAATTCTGAATGTTGAGGATATTGAAAAAGCTGATAAACTTTATAAAATAAAGGTTGATATCGGTTCTGAAAAAAGACAAATTGTTGCCGGTATAAAGAAATATTATAGTAAAGAAGAATTGATTGGTAAAAATATAGTGATTGTTTCAAATTTAAAACCTGCTAAATTAATGGGAGTCAAATCAGAAGGGATGTTACTGGCAGCAAAAAGTGAAAATGATTTAACATTAATCACATATCCAGATGATGATTCCAAATTTTTGGGTTCAAAAATTCAATAGTTAATTTCTAAAATAAGGGAAATTTTGTATTTCCCTTATTTATTAAATATTACAAAATACTTGATATTTTGCAAAATTATAGTAGAATATAAAAAAGGAGTGTATGATTTGAATAGGTTGGTGTTTTTACCTTCTCGTAATTATATTAAGTATGTTTATTTTAATCACAAGGATTATACTATTCATGATCTCGGAATAAAAAAATATTCAGGAGATATTAAAGAAGGTGCAGGATTTATAAAAGAAATATATGATGAGGATACTTTTGATGTATCTTTAATTATTCCTTCAAACAGGGCTCAGGTCAAATCAATTGAAACGAATAAAGTCGAAAAAAAGTATCTAAGAAACGTTATTTATAATGAATTTGGTGATAAATTACAGCTCGATGAAAATTCCCAAAAATGGGATTATACAATTTCTTATGAAGGAGAGAATAACTATAAAATATTGGTTTCTATTACCAATAGAGAATATCTGGAAAATTGGATATCACAATTAATATTAAATGATATTGAGCCGTCTGTTGTTTCATGTGAACAACTATCATTATTAAATGGTTTCTATTTTTATAATGGATACAAACCTATTATAATAGTGGATATTGGTACTGTGGATACAAATATTATGATTTATGATAGAGAAAAAGAATATTTTCAAATGGATATTCAAATTGGGTATAATGACCTGTTAAATAATATCCAGGATATTTATGATATACCTCCAGATAAAGCTAATAAAATTTTGATGGAAGAAAATTTAAACAATAATATGGATGAAAATCAATTTAAAAACAAACCAAAGTTTTTCCGTTCAATATCAAATCTTTTGGATAATATTATTTATGAGATTAAAAGGTCGATTATTTTTTATGAGAATAGATATAAAGAAATTAATTTTGATGAAATAATGCTTTCAGGGGGAGTTGCAAATTTAAGCAATATAGCTTTTTATATAGGGTATGAAGTCGGAGCAAAAGTAAATAAATATAATTTTTACAAAAATATTAAACTGGATTTGCCCTACAAGAAAAAAGAGATTTTGAATAATAATATATTAACTTTCTCCAACCTTTTTGGAGGATTGTTGTAATGAAGCTATTTCAAACAAATTTATATGATAGAGGAAAAAAGAATTTTGTTAATAAGCTTATTGATAACAAGTTAAATAAAATTCTAAAAATATCAATAATTGTTACAGTAGTATTGTTTCTAATATATGGATTAATTTTAATAAATTTATATATTAGAAAATCAAAATTTAATAATAAATATCAAAGAATTAAAAGGGAATTAGGTAATAAAAGACTAACTGATTATGAAAAATCCAAGGTATTATTTATTCTTCAAAAAGCTAAAAAAAATATTTATATTGATGATTTTTTTCTTTTACTTATGAGAGAAAAACCAGGGAATTTTGATATATTAAGTTTTGAAAGCAATAAAAATGATCAAGAACAGATAAAATTCAATGTTGAAATTCAGGTAAGGGGAGTTCGTCAAAACGAGATTGATAAAACGAAGAGAATGATAGAAAGGGTATTCGAAAATAACAATTACGGCATGAATTTTTTTAATACTGATATACAAAATATTTCAATAATGAATAACGATCAGATGGTATTCGAATATTCAGGAATGGTGGAAAAAAATGAATAAAATATTAGTTTTCCTTTCATTTGTCATAATCTTTTCCAATACAATTCTTTTAAAAAATATAAAGAAAGATATAATAAACAAAAAGGAAAAAATTGAAAAACTGGAAAAACAAAATTTTGAATACAGTTACATAAATGAAAATGGTAAAGTTCAAAAAATACTTAACAATAACAAAGTATTAAAAAAATATACTTATTTAGAGGCCTCCAAAGAAATACTTAAATATTTTCAAATAAGAGAGGTGACTCTTAAAAATGCCGATTTTAAAAAAGAAGGAGATAATAAAATACAAATAAAACTGGAACTTGTAGCAGATTATTTTTTAATAACAAAATTAATAAGACAAATTGAAAACAGCCAGGGTATAATTATTATAAAAGATGTTCAATTTAAAAAAATTAGAAACAATATTTTTTCCTGGAAAATTGTCTTAATAAGGATATTTAATATATGAAAAAGAGAATATTCTCAATAATTGTAATTTTAATATTTGGTATAGCTTTTTTTGTTGGTATTCTTAAGATGAGAGATATAATACTTCTTGAATTGCACAAGACAAAGAATGTTGAGGATACTCAGTTTATTACGAATGTGAAGGAATTGTTAAAGAAAATTGATATTAAAAAGGAAGATAGAGAATATTTTGAAAAAGAAGAAGAGAAAGATGAGTTTTATGTAAATATTTATTATATTATGTTATCACCCAAAAAAGAAGTGGGATTATATTATAATAAAAAAAGATATTTACTTAATGAAGGCGATAAAATTGGGGGAGATTTTCAGTTGTTGGAAATAAGACCTAATAGTATTGAGGTTTTATACAAAAAAGATAAATACTGGATAACTAAATAAAGGGGTTTTTATGAAAAAGAAGATATTAATAATTTTATTAATATTGTTTTCGGTAAATATGGCTTTATTTGCTCAAAAAATTAGTTTTAAAGCTGAGAATGCTCCAATTTCAATGGTTTTAAAGAGCATATGTAAAAAGCATGACTTAAACCTTGTTTTTGGTTCCGGTGTTGCTAATAAAAGAATTACTCTTGATTTACAGGAAGTATCTCTGGATATTGCTCTTGATATGATTGCAAAGGCAGCTGGTGTAGCATATGACAAGCAGGGAAACACTATACTTGTTGATAAACCCTCTCATATAAGCGGAACAGGGAGTAAAAATTTCAAATTATTTAAATTGAATTATGCAAAGGCAGATGACCTTTTAAATACAATAAAAGGTTTCAAAGCAGTTGAAGCTGAATTGAATGAATCAGAAAATGCTGTGGCTGTACATGCACCTGTAAATACTCTTGTTAAAATTGAAAAGATAATAAATGAATTAGATATACCACCAAAACAGGTTTTAATTGAAGCAAAATTGATTGAGGTATCAACAGATAAACTTGACAGTCTCGGTGTGAACTGGGATCAACTAAACTCCTTAACATTTAATTTTGCAGAGGGTGCCTCCGGACAAACAGCTGATAGAGATGCATTACCGAGTGATATGGGATATGTAGATTTGGATGAGTTTCCTTCTTTTACAAGACAGCTAAAAAGCTTTAGAATGATTTTAGATTTAATTCTTGAAAATGGATATGGAAATATACTTTCAAATACAAAGCTAATGGGAATGAATAATCATGAAGCATCGGTTCATATTGGAGACGTTATTCCATATATAGTCAGAACAACTGATGATGGGCAGATTACTGAAAGTGTTGAAAAAGAAGAGGTGGGAATAAAATTAACAATAACTCCACAGATATCTTCAGAGGGCAAAGTAACTGTTAATGTAGTTACTGAGGTCAGTAATATTTTTGGATGGAAGGGTGAAAACAGTGATATTCCATGGATTAAAACAAGAAAAGCAACAACAAATGTAACCCTGGATGATGGCCAGCCGCTTTTTATAGCAGGACTAAGAAGTCAGGAAGAAGTTTACAATACAAAAGGTTTATTTCCTCTGTCAAAAATTCCACTATTGAAATATTTATTCAGCTATAAAAAGAAAACAAGTAAACAAACAGATCTGGTTATTCAGATAACTCCTAAAATTGTAGACAAAAATGATAAAGATATAAATGTTGATGTTGAAAATATCATGAAAAAACTTAAATCAAAAATTAATGATGATAAAGATGAAAAGACGGAAAATGAAAGCATTCCTGAAAGTAAAAGATAGAAATGAAATAGGTCAATGAATTTATTAAAAAAACATAAATATTTGTTTTTTTTTCTTTATATATTTATTGGAATATTAACTTTTTCCCCGGTAATATCTTTTTTAGTATCTTTAATTAGTCTTATTCCATTATTTTATTTTTTATTTTTGCAAAAAAATCTTAAAAGTTCTATAAAAATAAGTTTCTATGCTGGATTTGGATTTTATCTGGCGAATAGTTATTGGATGTTCAGGTTTACTGTTGCAGGGATTATAATGGTAGCTCTTTATTTAAGTATTTTCTGGATTTTAATTTCGATAATATTTTATTATCTTAAAAATAAAAGATATTTTCTTTTTTATCTTCCCCTGGCCTGGACAATTTTGGAAATTATTAGGGGATATGGAAAACTTGGTTATTCCTGGGGAGAAATTGGATATGCTTCGTTTAATTCTACTTATTTTCTTAATTTGTCAGCAATAGGCGGAGTTCATTTATTAACCTTTATCATAGTAACAATAAATTTATTAATAACTATATATCTATACAAAAAAAATCCTAAATATATTTATTCGGCTGGAATTATTCTTCTGGTTTCTATAATACTTGGATCAATTATTTTTTATAATAAAAAACCTAAAAGTAGAAAATATTTGAATATTGCCATGGTTCAACCTTCAATTAATTTATATGAAAAATGGGATAAAGAGTTTATTGATGCAATGATGAAAGAATATTACAAACTTGGGATTGGACATTCTCAAAAAACAGATCTTGTTATATGGCCTGAAACAGCTTTTGTTAATGGGATATTAAATTACAAACTTGATAGAGAAACGATAAGGAGTATTTTAAAAGATCAAAAAAGTAAAGCAGCACATCTTGTTGGAACTTCACTGAGAAAAAATTATAAAAATTACAATTCATTATTTCTTGTAGATAGATTTGGGAATTATGATTATTATTCAAAGATAAAACTTGTCCCGGTATCAGAATATTTACCTTTAAAAGAGCATTTAGATTTTTTGCTGGATATTTATCCCATTCAGTATCTTCTTGAAAGAGGTGAAAATTATAAAGTTTTCAAATTAAGCAATGTTTCTTTTTCTGGGATAATTTGTTTTGAATCTATTTTCCCACAATTTTTTAATAAATTTATTGAAAATGGAGCGGAATTTTTTGTTGTTAGTACAAACGACGGCTGGTTTTATAATACCCTTGTTCCATATCAGCATTTAATGATTTCAAAAGTTAGGGCTGTGGAATATAATCGTTATGTTGCACACTGTGCTAATAGTGGTATTTCTGCTATAATTACGAATAGGGGGAAAATATTAAGAAAATTGGGTGAAATGAAAAAAGGTGTAGTTGAGGGTAAGGTTTACTCAATTAATAAAAAATCATTCTATTATTATATTAAAGATTCTTACTGGTTAATATTTTTGTTAACTGCCTTTTTTTTATTTTTGTATGAAAGATATTTTTTAAAAAAGGAGTAATTATGAAAAAATCCATCTCTTTAGTATTAACAGGTGCAGCCGGTCAGGGAATACAAATAATCGAAGAAATTTCAGTGAAAATGTTCAAAAAAGAGGGATTTAATGTTTTCGCGACAAAAAAATATATGTCCAGGGTCAGGGGAGGAATTAACTCTACAGAAATCAGGATTTCTTCTGTGAATAAACCAAGAGCATACTGCAATAATATTGATATATTAATACCGTTTAAAGTAGATGGATATGAGAAAAATAAAAAAAGACTCACAAAAAATAGTTATATTTTAATGGATAAATCATTTAAAAAAGATATAGAGGAAGATTCAGGGCATTTTTTATATATACCTTTCAATAAAATGTCCAAAGAAGCAGGTGGAACTATCTATACAAATACTATTGCTGTAGGTTTTCTAAGTGGGATTTTAAATTTAAATATTGAATCAGCAAAAAATATTATTTCTAAAAAATTTAAAAATAAAGCTAAAAAAATTATAGATAACAATCAGGAAGCTTTTAAAATTGGATTTGAAGAGGGTGAAAAATACAATTTAAAATTCGATTTAAAATTAGAAAAATCGAAAAAGAGTAAAGATATTGTTTTGAATGGAAGCGAATCAATAGCCCTTGGTGCAATAGCAGGTGGTTGTAACTTTGTTTCAGCATATCCAATGTCCCCTTCAACTGAAGTTCTACAAATCTGTGCTTCCATGGCGGAAGATTTTGGAATAGTTGTTGAACAGATTGAGGATGAAATATCAGCTGTTAATATGTCCATAGGAGCATGGTTTGCAGGAGCCAGAGGATTAATTACAACATCGGGTGGAGGATTTGCATTAATGTCTGAGGGGTTAAGCCTTGCAGGAATGATAGAATCTCCTCTTGTAATACATTTAGCACAGAGACCTGGTCCAGCAACTGGATTACCTACACGAACAGAACAGGGAGATTTAAATCTTGCTGTTTATTCTGGACATGGAGAGTTCCCAAGAATTGTTTTAGCACCAGGAACTATAGAAGAAGGGTTTGATTTGACACAAAAAGCTTTTAATTTAGCCGATAAATATCAGGTTCCGGTAATGATTTTAACTGATCAATATTTTGTTAGCAGTTATTATAATTTAAAAATACCTGAATTTGATAAAATTGAGAATAAAAAATATTTTATTAAAAGCAAAGAAGATTATAAAAGACATGAAATTACTAAAAATGGTTTGTCAAAAAGAGCTATCCCTGGTTTTGGTAAAGGAATTGTAAAAACAACAGGAAATGAACATGAAGAAAATGGTTTTATAACAGAAGATATGAATATTAGAAATAGTATGCAGGAGAAAAGATTGTGCAAATTGGAGTTGCTGAAAGAAAAGATGATAGAACCAACTTTTTATGGAAATAAAAATGCTGAATTTTTATTTTTAAGCTGGGGATCAACCTTTAATATTATAAAAGAAGCTTTTGAAAAATTAAATTCTAAAAATGTTGCTTTATTACATTTTTCTCAGGTTTACCCACTATCTAAAAATATATATAAATATTTTAATAACTCAAAACAATGTTATGTAGTGGAAAATAATTCTACATCCCAGTTCAGAAAATTATTAAGAACCGAATTGAATTTAAATATTGATGGTTCAATATTAAAATATGATGGAAGGCCATTTTCAGCAGAAGGTATTTATTCAAAAATAAAGAAAATAATAAATGGATAAAGGGGGATGAATATGAAATTTAAAAAAAATAATGAGGATATTCATTGGTGTCCGGGTTGCGGTAATTACAAAATATTAGAAATATTAGAAAAAGCGCTGGAGCAATTAAATATTAATCCCAAAGACACCGTAATGATATCAGGTATTGGACAGGCAGGTAAAACACCTCATTTTATAAATTTAAATGGAATTCATTCACTTCACGGAAGAGCACTACCAATTGCAACAGGAGTAAAAAGTGCAAATAGAGAGTTAACTGTAATTGCGGAAGGTGGAGATGGAGATATGTATGGGGAGGGTGGAAATCATTTTATTCATGCAATCAGAAGAAATCCGAATATAACAAATATTGTACATAATAATATGGTTTATGGTTTAACAAAAGGGCAGGCTTCTCCTACAAGCCCTTTAGGTTTTAAAACTCCGGTACAGGTTAATGGTGTTTATGAAAATCCATTCAATCCTTTATCTGTAGCAATTTCTCTTAATGCTTCATTTGTAGCAAGAATATATGCAAATCATAAAGAAAAGTCAATTGAAATAATTAAAAAAGCAATAAAACATGATGGGTATGCACTTGTTGATATTTTCCAGCCATGTGTTGTATTTAATAAGGTTAATACTTACAAATGGTTTGAAGATAATACATATTATTTAGAAAATAATGATGCTAGCGATCGTCAGGAAGCTTTCAAACTTTCTATAAAAAATGACAGGTACCCCCTCGGTATATTTTACAAAACAGAATCAAAACCGGTTTTTGAAGATAAGAATGATGGCTATAAAAAATATTCTAAACCTCTTTTTAAAAGAGAGGTTGAAAAAGATAAATTAATTGATTATTTTAAAGAAAAACTATAAAGGAGATAATTTTGAGTTTAATTTTAAAAAATGGGATTATAGTAAATCCGGACCTACCGCCCCATAGAGCAGATATTATGATTAAATCCGGAAAAATTTCTAAAATTGGAAAAATTAAAAACGGTGATGATAAAAATATTCTGGATATAAGTGGTAATTATGTCTTTCCCGGAGTAATAGACATGCATTCACATTTAAGAGAGCCGGGAGATTTTAAAAATATTAATATAGAAAACCAGACTTATGCAGCAGTTTCATCCGGAATAACACGAGTTGTAGCAATGCCTAATACCGCTCCGGTTTGTGATAATTTAGCAACATACAAAAAAATTGATAAAATAATTAAAAAAAAGGCTTACTGTAAAGTTAATCAGGTAATTGCAGGTTCTAAAGATTTAAATGGAGAAAAATATTTAGAATTTGATAAATTCGATAATTTACTGGCTGTATCTGATGATGGTAAAAGTATTGACAGGAGTGATATTTTAGAAAATATATTTGAAAATGTTAAGAAAGAAAAATTAGTATATCTTTCACATGCAGAAGATATGAATTTGAGAAAAAACGGGGTTGTTAATAGTGGAATTGTTTCTAAAAAATTTGATCTTGATGGAATTGATGGGGAAGTGGAAGATATTAGAACTTACAGGGATGCTGCAGTTGCTGGGATAGTTGATAATAAACTTCATTTTTGTCATTTATCAACAGAAGAATCTTTAAAAATAGTTGAAAGATTTAAAAAAAAGGGGCTTAGGATTACCTGTGAAGTTACACCACATCATATAGCTTTATGTGAAGAAGATATTGATAAAAATGATGGAAATTATAAGATGAATCCCCCTTTAAGAAGTAAAAGAGATCAAAAATATTTAATTCAGGGAATAAAAAAAGGGAGTGTTGATGTAATTGCAACCGATCATGCTCCTCATCCAATGAAAAATAAAAATATAGGATTGAAAAATTCTTCTTTTGGTATTATCGGTTTTGAAACTTTTATACCTATAATACTTGATTTATTACATTATAAAAATGGAATTTCCTTATCCAAAATAGCTAAATTAATTTCTTTTAATCCTGCTAAAATATTAAGTTTAGAAAATAATGGATTATTAAAAAAAGGATACAATGCGGATTTAACAATAATCAATATGAATAAAAAATTTAATTTCACAAAAGATAAGGTAAAATCTAAAACATATAACTCTCCTTTTATTGGAAAGAGATTTCAGGGAACTCCAATTTATACTGTTGTTGATGGGAAAATTTTTGATATAGAAAGAGGTAGCTGGTATGATACTAAAGAAAGTTCGAATTGATGAGAATAAAAAAATAGCTGAAAAAATATTTAGATTATCCGTTTACTGTCCAGAAATGGCAAGAGAAACAAAACCAGGGAATTTTTTTGAGATTAAAGTGGGGAAGACATTGGACCCACTTTTAAGAAGACCAATTAGCATAGGACTAATTGAAAAAGATAATTTAATTTTTTATTATAAAGTAGTGGGACGTGGTACTAAAATGATGAGTGATTTTGATCCGGGAGATTATATTGATATTTTGGGGCCTTTAGGAAAAAGTTTCCCTATAAAGAAGGGCCAAAAAGCCCTTGTAATTGGAGGTGGGATAGGTATTGCACCTTTAATTTATTTAGCTGAAATATTGAAAATAAATAATAATAAAGTAAAATTTTTGGGAGGCTTTGAAAATATTAATCAAATTTATATTGAAGATCTATACAGCATTTTACCTCCTGAACAAATTCAAATATATACTGATGATGGAAGTAAGGGTAAAAAGGGTTATCCAGTTCAAAATCTTGATACTATAATTACAGATTTTGATGTTGTATATTCATGTGGGCCTGAAATATTAATGAAAAAAATAAATAAAATATCGTTAAAAAATAACAAAAAAGTTTATCATTCACTTGAGGAAGTAATGGGGTGTGGAGTTGGAGTCTGTATGGGTTGTGCTGTAAAGACAGTAGAAGGATATCAACTTGTTTGTAAAGATGGACCAATTTTTAATGGAAAGGATCTATCATGGTAAATTTGAAAATAGAACTGGCTGATGTTAAATTTGAGAATCCGATAATGACAGCATCCGGTACTTATGGTTATGGAGATGAATATGAAGATTTATATCCTCCTTCCAAACTTGGTGCAGTATCCAGTAAAGGATTAACATTAAATAAGAAAGAAGGGAATCCTCCTCCAAGAATTTATGAAACCCCATCAGGAATTTTGAACAGTATTGGTCTTGCCAATATGGGGATAGATAGTTTTATTCAAAAAAAATGTCCCGTATTAAAAGAAAAAAATATAAAAGTTATCGCGAATATAGCAGGAAAATCGTTTGAAGAATTTGGTATTATGGCTGAGAAATGTTCTGAAACAGATATAATTAAAGCAATTGAGGTTAATGTTTCATGTCCAAATGTAAAAAAAGGGGGAATGGCTTTTGGAGTAGATTTTGATAATATATATAAAATAACAAAAATTGTAAAAGAGGTTACAGATAAACCAGTTGTAATAAAACTATCCCCAAATGTTACAGATATAACTGAAATGGCAGATGCTGCTGTTTCAGCAGGTGCTGATGGATTAACTCTTATTAATACACTTTTGGGAATGGCTATAGATATTGAAAAAGGTGTTCCTGTAATGAGTAATAAAGTTGCAGGATTATCAGGACCAG
>Ga0209925_1000996_pt1 | contig 14370 bp, 7 predicted proteins | sample SalPonR2_A_D1_MG_FD_185702 | JGI IMG/M metagenome (GOLD analysis project Ga0209925, IMG submission 185702) | Salt pond soil microbial communities from South San Francisco under conditions of wetland restoration - Salt Pond MetaG R2_A_D1_MG... ...
CGGGATAAGGGATGGGAGGAGAAACACGTGGAGAAACAACGCGGCCATCGCCGGGAGGAGCGGGTGCGTAGTGCGGGGCCCAGGCACGAGGAGGAGAAGGACTCGGCGAAAGACGCGGCCGCCGCCACGGCTAGTGCCGCGGCCTTATCGGTAATTGCGCGCTTGAATCAAAAAGTTCAGCAGCAACCATCGACAATATCCCTCCCTCCCTCCTCCTCCCCCGCCGCTCCAGCTCCGGCTGCGTCGGCCTTGGCACCTTCAGTGGCGGCGCACCCCGCCTCGAAGCCATTGCCGTCTGGCATGGCCGTCACCACCACACCAAGTCCAGCGCCGTGTCCCTCCCCCTCCACAGGGGATGGGAGCGACGGCCGCGCCCCGTCGCCCACCACCAGTGGTGGGAGAGTGGAAGGGGAGGACAGGGGCGAAGAGGGGCTCTCCGTGTTGGATGCGGAGGCCCATGCCCAACGGGAAATGCAAAAACGAGCCGAGCGAGTCCGGGCTTTCCAGGAAGAAAAACGCGCCAAAGAGGCCGCTGCCGCCGCCGCCGCTGCGGCTTCGGCCGCCATGGGCAATACTAAGATGCGCCTGGCGCAAGCGGCGTTGGCGTTGACAGGGAAAGTGGGGATGACGGCGGCGAAACAATGGTCGTTGGAAGACGAGGAGGAGGAGGAAGTCGGGGAGGAGGGAGGAAAAGGGAAGACACTGGAAAGGGCAGAACGCGCGAGCACAGACACGCCCTTGAGCATGCTCTCGGTGGAGAACCAGGCCTCAGTGTCCCGGGACGAGGAGGAGGACGAGGACGGGGATCCCCTGGACGCCTTCATGAGTTCGTTGGAGAGGGGGGGCGGGGTGGAAGGATTGGGTATCCCCGAGCAGGCTGACATGTACGGTGCTTTTGCTGCAGGGGATGGGGGGGTGGGAGGGGGGACAGGGAAAGGGAGGGGAGGTGGGAAGGGGCGGAAGGGACGGTTGGATGGGTATGATCCGTTGGGCAGCAATACCATCACAGCCGCGGAGCTTTTCGGGAAAAAATCGGTGGAAAAAGCCGCATGGGAATCCGACACGGATGGAGATGGGGAGGAAGAGGATGGGGAGGAAGGGATGATGGAGGATGAGGAGGACGAGGAGCAGCTGGAAGCGGATCGTCAGGCTTTCTTGGCCGCGCTCCGTGGCGAATCGACGACCCAGAAGCCTTCCGTGGGAGATCCCGTAGGCTCTGTCCCGCCTAAGGCAGGGTTGGATGCGGAGGGTCCCGAGGGTGGGAAAGGCGGGGAAGGAGGGGAGGGGCCATCGAAGGAGCCTCGCAGCCGGTTGGGCAGACTCTTCCAGTCGGACGGGGACCTGGAGGAGGAGGACGAGGAAGGCCCGAGGGAGGGGCCCAAGACAGCCTTGGAGATTTTGCAGGAGCAGGTGAAGAAAAAGGAGCTGAAACCCGTGGACCACGCCCGAGTTGACTACCTCCCCATCCGTAAGAAACTCTACATTGTCCCCCGCGCCCTCCACGGGCATTCTGACGCAGAGCTGAACCGACGGCGGGAGGCCTTGGAGATCAAAGTACGGGGGAAAGGGTGCCCTGCCCCTTTGGAAACATGGGAGCAATCGGGTCTACCGGACCGCGTCCTGGGGCTGTTGCGGAAATACAAACTCGCGGAGCCCTTTCCGATCCAACGGCAGGCCCTCCCGGCCATCATGGCGGGGCGGGATATCATCGGGGTGGCTAAGACGGGGTCGGGGAAAACGCTGGCCTTCCTGCTCCCCATGCTCCGGCACATTTTGGACCAGGAAGCGAGCTTTCCCTTGGGCGAGGGGGAGGGTCCGATTGGCATGGTCATGGCCCCGGCCCGGGAGCTGGCTGTGCAGATCCACACGGAGGCAAAGAAATTCTGTCGGCCGCTTGGCTTGCGCTGCGTGGCTGTGTACGGTGGCGCGGGCATTGGGGACCAGATTGGGGAGCTCAAGAGGGGCGCCCACATCGTCGTGTGCACGCCCGGGCGGATGATCGACATCTTGACCATGCAGGCGGGGAAGCTGATGAGCCTGTCCCGCGTCTCTTTTGTGGTGATGGACGAGGCGGACCGTATGTTTGACATGGGCTTTGAACCCCAGATCAAAATGATCTTGACCAATATCCGCCCCGACCGGCAGACCGTCTTGTTCTCGGCCACTTTCCCCAAGCAAGTAGAAAGCTTGGCCCGGAAAGTATTGGCGTTCCCCTTGGAGATATTGGTGGGGGGCCGGAGTGTGGCCTCCGACGCCATCACGCAGTATGTGGAGGTGCGGGAGGAAGGGGAGGAGAAATACATGCGTTTGCTGCAGCTCCTGGGGGTGTGGTACGAGAAGGGGAACGTACTGATATTTGTGGACACGCAACAGAAATGCGACAACCTTTTTGCCGATCTGATGCGCAGCGGATACCCGTGCCTGTCCCTCCATGGGGGCATGGACCAAATGGATCGTGACTCGACCATCCACGATTTCAAGTCTCGGGCGCGGACCTTGATGGTGGCGACGAGCGTGGCGGGCCGGGGCTTGGATGTACCCGAGTTGTGCTGTGTAATCAACTATGCCTGCCCCAACCACCTGGAGGATTATGTGCACCGTGTGGGTCGAACGGGGCGGGCGGGCCGAAAAGGCACCGCCTACACATTCCTCACGTCCGAGGAAGAACAATACGCGCCTCTCTTGCTCAAAGCATTGACTCAAAGCAAGCAAGAAGTGCCTCCTGAATTGCGGGCGATGGCAGAAGCATTCCAACAGAAAGTAACGGCCGGGACGGCGCACTGGGCGGGGAGCGGATTCGGTGGGAAAGGATTTACCTTCGAGGACAGCGAACAAACGGATGCCCAACGGACCGCGGCATTGCAGAAGAAACAGTACCAGATCGAGCAAGGCTTGGTGGCGGAGGAGGGAGGAGCAGGGGGAGGCGGGGACAGCAGCGACGAAGAGGCCGAGTTGGAGGAAGAGAAGAGGAAGCGCGCGACGACGCCCACCACGGAGGGAACCGCTGGTGGAGCTGCGGCTGTGGTGGAAGGCGTGGCACCCAAAATTCCTTCGCAGGCAGTGTCAGGCTCACCAGGGGTGGGAGAAGGGGAGAGCGGTGTCAGTACAGGAATTTTAGCGGCAGTGGAGCGGGCCAAGGCCCTTGCTGAACGGCTGAAACAGGGGGGCACAGGGGCGTCGGCCAACGTGCCATCCACCACACCGTCCCTTCCTTCCCCGCCTGGGGGAACTGGCGCTCCTGCTCCTCCTCCATCCACCTCGGATGCGTTGGCACGTGCGCGGGCATTAGCCGAGAAATTTGGTGCCGCCCCATCCACAGCGGCCGCCGCTGCTGGGCTTGGTGCTGGCTCTACTGTCACTGCAGCGGACGCCCTGAAAGCGGCCCTGGCTATCGCCGGAGGTGTCAGTGCGGAGAAAGTTGAGAAGAAGGAGCATTTTTTCGAAGAGCTGGAGATCAACGAGTACCCACAGCAAGCTCGTTGGAAAGCGACGCAAAAGGATAACGTGAGCCAGATCCAAGAGCGGACGGAATGTTCGGTGATCACGCGGGGGCGCTACGTGGCTCCAGGGCAAGAGCATACCCTGGAACCTGGAGAACGAAAATTGTGAGTGCGGGGGGGAGGTTGGAGGGAGGGAAGGAGATAGGATGGAGGCAGCAGATGCCCTGTGCCCCAAGACTGTTGACTCAGGCCTTATTTCTTCATTGATCTCACCCTGTGATTTACAGTGTGTTTATTAAAGTTCCTCTCATGCTCGCTTTATCTTCAACCCTATTTTGACTAGGTATTTGCTCATCGAAGGGAGGACCGAGCTGGCTGTTCGCCAGGCGCGACGGGAATTTCAAAGGATTTTGGACGAGGAAACCTTGCGTGTGGGTTCTCGACCCCAGTTTGGTCGCTATTCCGTCTTGTAAAATGGAGAAAACTCGGGAAGAAAATTAGGAGGAGAGGGGAAAGAAGGGAGGAGGAAATTGGGGGAGGAAGGAGGAGCGACGGGGTGGGCGAGACTGGATTTTGTGTGCGAGACGGCTCAAGAAAGGAGGAGAAGGGAGGGAGCGACGGAGGTTGTGGAGGAAAGAGGATGCGTAGGGAGGGTTGATTGCCGTGGCACAGCTCACAATTGGCTTGTCATGTGACCTGGACCGATAGTGGTTGGAAACCCCATGTTGATGGCTAGCCAAGTGCAGTCATGGGGCAAAGTCCTTCCTGCTCCTACCGCCCCACTTTTTCACGCTTTCGATGCAATGTCCCTTCGATCCCATTTTGCTTATACCCCTGTCTATCACGTTAGCAGGATCAAGCGACTTGGCCCACCTCTTCTACGAGACGGCGGATGTTTGACGCCAGGTACACGTCCGTTTCTTCCCGTCCCTCCCCAGCATTGTCTCCTCTTTCTTCGTTTTTGTGGCTCCATCTTGTGTCCATGTTATTGGCGTGACATCTGTGCCGGTGGGTGCATCCACGTAAAGTGAGGCAAAGCAATCGAAATCCGAGAGAAGGATTCGATTTCGACCCACGTCCTTTCTACCTTTCTCTCCCTTGCCACCACTTTATGACCGTGGCGGGGCCCTACACCACTACCAACTGCAACACAACTTTCTACCTCGTGACACCCGCTTTAATTTTCTTCCACGGCTGCCCATTTTGACATCGATCCAGTCCTACTGGTGTAGTTGGGATACCTTTCCGCGCGCTACCTTTTCCTTCTACCTTTCCTGCCTCTGCGCGGGGTTCTAGGGAGAGATAGGAGCAGGGGGGGGCAATAGCGTCTAGGCAGAAAGACAGTCAATAGAAATGGAGTGTGGAGAAGGGGACAAGAGATGGAGAGATAGTGTACACATGTATTGGGTGACAAAGGTGAAGATAGTCGCTTGTCAACTGTATGCAGGCTCGCGGAGCGTGTGAATTTGAAATTGGACGGCGTTGGCTACTTTTTAGTGGTAGACCAGTTGGATACATACGTATCCTGCTATGAGAGCGGAAGAATCAGCAAATATGATAGGTAACAGAAAGACATCTTGAATGCGACAAAGCGAACGTGAAGCGACGAAAGAACACGGAAGAGATCTGCAGGTGGTTTTGGTAGCCATTGGTAGGAGCGCATGCGTGTGTGCCGAGTGCTGATTTCTTTTTAACTTCGCTTCTATCTACTTTTGCAATTGGTTTGTGAAAGGTGGAAGGAGGCACTCAACTGATTCTCCACTCTGATCAAGCTATGAGTACTCTGAAGTACGAGCCCTCAAGAGCTCTTGACCTTAGAGATAACATCTCAATCCAATCTTTCAAACTCGCCTCCCTCTCTCCGACGAATCAAAAGTATTCCTATGCTTTGTAGCCCTTTTTCATGATGTTTGCCTGTACAATATCTTTGCATTCCCTGCCAAACGTTTTATACATCTTTCATCTATTTTTCGCTGTTACTCATGGATTGGTTCCTTCGCATTCCCAGCTTCGTCCATTTCGTTGTCTCTGTTGTACCCCATTCCATGGGAATATTGGATATTTATAGCTCGCTCGAGACAACCATATTTTTCATAAAGATGACGGGCACTGACCACCATTATGCCGCAACGATTTGTCTTCTTCCGACGCAAAAACTTACGGTTCCACGGCCACTACCCCACTCTCGCTCCACGCAGTGCTTTGCCCGACATCTTATTTGCCCCGTCTTCCTGGTTTCCATCCGCCTTTGCTTTGAGGCGACACTGTGCCTCCTCCAGACAATTTTCTCCGTCCCAAATCGGCTTGTCGTGTGGGCAGTGACAGCGCGCGACACACACCGCCGGACACACCGGTCTTAGATGCTCGCAGGTGGCGGTGCAGGGGCGACCGCAGTCGCTGTAAACCATTCCACCCGGGCATTCCGGCCTGACCTCCTCCACTGCGTTTCCTGGGACCTGGGCTGCCGCGTCTTCCGCCTCCACGCCCTCCTCGTCCTCGTCCCCCACGGCCCGTGCCCGGATCTCCTCCAAATCTGCTGGGTCAATGTCCCCCCGTTCTCGGCCTGGTTCCGCCGCCCTTTTCCGAATTCGCTTGGTGACTTCCTGCACGTTGTGTTTGGTCTCGTCCGCCATGCCGGCCAATCCATTCTTTGTGGGGGCGGACTCGGAGGGAACGGGTGACAGCTCTGTTCCTTCCGTCGCAGCTCCCTCTCTAGTCGAATCCACCGGGGACTCGACCTTATTGGGGGAAGGCATGCTCGACAAGGACTGCGTTGTATGAGTTTTCATCGCCGGTGTCGTGGTTCTTGCGCCCGCCTTGTCCGTGGCTGCTATAGATGCTGCGCCAGGACTCTTCTGGTTCTTCCTTCCCCGCCTTCCTTCCTCTCCATATTCAAGCAAATATTCCTTGAGAGTCATGCGATTCAAGCCTGTTTCAGATTCAGAGGCCGTATCAAGGATCTCGTTATGGTTGTTATCATGAGTGGCTCCCCCAATTCCTCGCTCCTTCAGCTCGTCCTTCGCCTCCCGGACGTCCGCTCCCTCTTGCACCCTTGACTGCATCGTCCGCTGTTGGAACTCAAAATGTGCGTGATGAGTGTGGTGCTGAGAAGCAGCAGGATTAGGTTCTCCGACAGCAATACCGGTAGCGGGTGGCTCTTCAAGTCTCTTGACCTCCATCTTATTTACGTACACGTGGTGTGTTTGATGCCCTTCTTCTTGCAATCCGTTCTGTGCTTCTTTTGAGGCGTCTTTGCGTCGGATGTTTACGCGGACTTTCGTTTTAGGAACCCCGTCCTCATTCACGGTGGTGGATAAATCAGCACTTGAGGGAGCTGCGTCCTGGACGGGGACGGCAGGGCCTGCCGCCGGGATAGCATCAGCTTTCTCCGTACTAACACTTCCACGAATGCGTTGAGCCTCGGCTAGGGGAGCATTGTCTGTCAAGAAAGCCCCCATGGCTTTACGAACATATTAAAATTCGAATCGTGAGGAACATGCCTCAGGAAGTGAGGGGTGAAGGGGGGAAGATACGGGGAATGCGCATGCATGAGGTTATGGGAGACTTACCCAATAGGGCCGCGAAGCAAGTGAGATGCCGGCGGGCCTTCATTTGATATTTACTACCAATTTAGACGCCTAGGTGGCACATAATGGTATGTTAAGCTGGTAAAAATAGTTTGTCACATTTACGCGGACACCCATCCCCAAAACCTCTTCGCCTCTTCCAGGATCCCTCGCCGTGCTGGGGGTGGACGGGCCCGGGCATTATTCAAATTCTCAAAGCAGCCGTTTCTTCCAACCGATTTTTTAAAAACAATCTCACGCCATCACCTCTTCATTTTTTGTCAAGTTCCATGTGTGATTTTACGCTCGTTTGAAATTTTTAGATGTATATTTCAAAAGTAAATGTTGTGAAGAACTTGCACATACGTGAGTACTTTGTTACTCAGACACAGACCAGGCTTGCGATCCTGTTAGAGAGCCTCGCAAATCGTAAGTGCGAGCTTAATACAGAAATGACGTTTCAATATTTCCTATGGCATAATTAATTGTAATGAGTACATTCTCATTGTATAATTCAGAGGATTTTATCGCTGAGGTAATGTTCTTCTTGCGGATCAGGACATGTTCATCTTTTCTTTTCCCACGTGCAGCCTCTTTAGCAAAACAAAAAAGTTGCTTTCTGCCGAAGAATCATATAATTCTACAAGAGCATCGAAGATTTGAAATTTAAGCATAACATCATATAATGTCGATTGTTTTTATCCGGTATTGCCGAAATGAAAGAAACTTGCAGACTCAGCGTGTGGCGCCGATTGGTGTCTCGATTTGAATTTTATAATCGTACAACGATCTCCTTGTCCATTTCTATGTGCATAATCATGCTATTTAAGCGAAGCACTTTACAAGAAGGTATGGCACTCCAGCATACTCTAGGAAGCTTCAAAATAAACCAATACAGACACATAATTCCCCCTAAAACGTGTACAATTTTTCTTTCCACGGGTTTAGCAAGTGCTTTGCAAGGGAAACAGTCTCTACTTTCGTCTCTTACTTTTCTTCTCTTTTCTTTCTCGGTTGCATTTTGCTGTCCCAGAACACCGTCGTTTGCCGCGTTTCCTTCAACTCCTTTGCTTTGTGTCGCTGTCTCAAGCTCGTGATTCAAAATGAAGAAAAAGCCCTGAGAGAATCCCAAAAAAGGAACATGGTATGGCATGATCTCGATTTATTCATCCTCAACTTTCAAACCAGAATCTTTTAATGCAGCCGACACAGGACCCTCTTTTAATCCTCATCTTGTCTCGATCAGCCAATTGTATCTGTTGCCTCCTATCCCTGTCTCTTTCATTCTCTTTTTTTCGTTCCTTTTCGAGTACTCTACAAAGTGCTTGGAAGAAAAATATACTGGCTAAACAAAAGAGACCGTGGTGATATGGCGCGTAAAGCCGCTCGCGCGCTTCATTTTCCTGTAGATTCACATCAGTCTTGCACAGACGAGTTCTATTACGCTCCCCCCTCACTTTTTTCATTTCAGGCCTCACATTTGTAGTTCTGATTCTCCTGTGTGAAAGAAAACAACTTCCTTTCCATACGTATGCATTTCCTCCGCCCAAATTACATGCATAGTTTTTCCGCCATCTTTGCAATGATTCAAAATCTTACAAGAGATGTTATTCCAATGACGGATTTTTTTCCCACTTCCACCATCCTCCTGCCCTGTATTATCATTTTTCCACCTCTCCGCCTCCCTTCGCCCCCCAGGAGGAACCTAAAGCGCAAAGGCAAAGGCAGCTGTCAGAGTGACCACAAAGGCGACGGCCTTGGAAAGAGCGCCGGCTCCGCTGGTAGCTTCCTCCTTGTCGCTGGCTGTGCCACAGTACTGGCTGGAGCAGGTCGTCAAGCAAGATTTGCCGGCCGCTTCCAAAATCTCAGTGGAGCAAGTGGAGCATCCGGAAGTCAAAAGCTGTGAGTACGCCCCGCACGAGTCATCTCCAAAAGGAGCGATGGCTGCGGTACAAGCAGGGGTAATGAAGCATGCCGACGCCGAGCTAAGCACGCCATTGTCCACTTTAGGCTTCGTTGTCGGTTGGACGACAGGGGGAGGCGTAGCGGGGCCGTTAGGGCACGCCGACCATCCCTTCAGAATGTCGACGACTGGCTTGTTCTCCGCAATCTCGTTGGTCCAGGGCACGGCTGCCTCAATCGCGATCTCGGCCCCCTGAGGAATGCCTTGGGGGAACGCCTCCTTCGCATCCGGCAGCCAGGCGGGCTTGAGTCCCACGGCGTCTGCCAGATTGATGATGTAGAACTTGACGTCGCAGAGGCCTACGCCATAGTTGGTGAAGGTCGCACTCACATTCGCCATCATCTTGTCCCCAAGAGTCCAAATGGCCGTGGGCCACACGCACAGGGTCATATCGACGGAGGTGGAGTTGTCCTGGAAATTGGCGCAGGTCACGTTGGAATTTCCACCCGCCATGATTGAGGAAATGGTGCCCTTGCTGTCCTGGTAGGTCGTGACGACGTCGTCGAAAGCGGCGTTACACTCGGTGGTCAAGGACGAGTAAGCCTTCTCCTGGGCCGTGGTCAACGCCTTGCCCGTGTTGGCATTTTGGTCCAAGTAAATCCGGAAGAGCTGGTACATGGCGTTCTTTTGCGACGTGCTAGCGGCTGGCGACGCCATGATCAAGGCCTTACCCACCTCCGAGGCCGCGGTGATCGAGTCAGAGCTGACCATGCTCGTGCCCAAGGAGAGGAGGGACTTGCTGATGGCGTCCTCGTCTCCTTCGATGGAGGCGTAGCACTGGCTCATGCTATTGGCAATGCTAGCAGTGCTTTGGAGGCCATTGATCAACGCACCGAGCTCCGGGTTGGCGGCTTTCGCTCGGTCAATGCTGTTGGTGGGGATGACGCCCGCCTGCTTCGCCATACTTCCGATCGAGCTCGCAGCCTGCAATGTTGGGTTGTTGGACGCCTGGGCAGCATTCGTCAACAGATCCATCCCGGGATTGGCGCTCGTCGATGCCTTGCCTGTGCTCGAGGCGGCGCCGGAATCAACCTGTCCTGCGACGGTGTTCAGTAGGTCTGACGCCTGCATTGGTGTGGTAAGTAAGAGCCCACGGATGATTATGAGTGAATGATGGGCAACTTCTAGTCCAATGTCCCTATCCTTAGGCCTTCTCATTTTCTCTTGCTTCAGAGACTCTTACCCCGTTCTGTTTGGCGGCATCGCTGTTGGCCACCTGCTTGATCACGTTCCCGGCTGCGTCTTTCATTTCGGGGGAAATGTTGGGAGTCTCCAATCCGCTCTCCTTCACAGCACCTTTCACCGCCTCGCTGTTGGCTACTTCTTTGATAACCTGGCCGGCAGCATCTTTCATCTCAGGAGGGATGGCAGGAGCCTTTTCTTCGGAGTCATTCACGATCTGAATAGCGGGAGCTTGTGCGTCCGTTTCGTTCACCATCTCACTCACCGCCGCGCCGTCGCTCACTTTCTTAATCACGTCTGTGGCAGCATCCCTCATCTCCGGAGAGATGGGCGGGGTGGTAACACCGCTGTCAGAGACAGCTCCCTGGATGGCCCCAGCGACGGCTTCGGTGTTTGTAGTAGAGACGGTGTCCTCTGCGAAGACCGTCGCAGCCAAGGACAGGGTAAGGACCAGACGGAAAATGCGCATGGTTTATTTGTTTGAAAAGTTGACGGGGGAACGATGAGGTTCTCTTTGTCTGTGTGCGGGTAGTTGAGGAAGGCAAGGCAGGGTAAGTATTTAACATATAACTGTGCTGTAATAGTACTTGAGTGTAGTTGCGTTTCAGGTGTGGTGCAATAAAAGGTGCGGAACAAGCATTATCCTGGAAAATTTGCATATGCACATGAGATCAGAAGTTTGCTTCCAACGTATGCACACTGGGCGAGCACCAGAAAGATCGTGTGGAGCAATAGAAAGAAAGGATCGATACAAAGTTTGTGGCCCACGAGACAAAGCTGGTCTTTTTTAAATGAAATACCAAAGACCCCTTCCACGAAGAAAATGAGAAAATTCATACAATAAGGTATATAGAAAGGAGAGAGAGGGACGAGGGAGCTGTAGTAGTCGACGCCATGCTCAGCAACTCAGTCGCATGCATAAAGCCGTTGAGGGCTGAATTTAAACGGTTTTTTGAGTTTTAGATTTGAATTTCGTCAGAGCATGTTTCGGGCAAGGAGCTCGAGGAATGCGCAAGTAAGTACAATCATTCACCAGGTGAATATTAATGTTTCAACATATTATGATTGGAATCAATGTGCTTGCCTTTGTAAACTTGGGAGCACGACAATGTGATCTTATCACGGCTTACGACAACTAAAGAATTTAGGAAGTCAAGAGACATATGTAGAATGCTTTATTGCACCCCGCTTACACGACGACACCTATTATAACAGCATACTTGACGCTGACTTCATATGGAGAAAAATCCGCCTAGAAGAATGGCAGTTTTGCGAAGATTGGGCTGGGCCGCTGGACTAGTTATAGCTCTGAATGACGTGCCGTCTGTCCGAGCTCTAAGTGGCATGGGCGGAAGCGCGGCTCTTGGAATGGCTATTTCTGCCGCCGGAGACAAAATAAGTCTACGAAAAGCAGCAGGTTTAGATAAAATTGACGTGTCATCTGTCGTGGAGACACCGGACTCTCCCTACGCAACTTTTAATGAAGTGATGCAAATGTCCTCTTTCGTTGCTGCCTTGGAATCATTAACAGCGAATGAAGAACTCAAAAAGCAGGCAGAAGCCTATTTATCCGCATCAGAGTATGCAGCATACGTCGACCTGGCACGCCATCTCTCAAAATGCTACGGATCGCTGTCGCCTGCCGGAGGCCCTTTGGCTGATACTTGGACCTCGGGTGTGAGAAGCACTACTCAGGGACAGGCCGCCGTTTTAGCGGTGGATGGTTCAGTTAATAAACTGTCAACCACACCTGTTCGAAAGCAGCAAGCCATGAAAGCTGCGTTGGGCCTGTATGACACTTGGATCAAAACGGGTTCTCCCTCCCGGCGTCTGAAAAGAATTTCGCCACGACATCACCGGGCACAACAAGGTTTGAGCGACGGAGGCTGGAGCCAGCTACCCGCCCCTTTGACAGGAGCTTATGATGCTCTTAAAGGATATGGTACAGTAGAATGCCGTACCGCCTACCAGCGGATGAGCGAGATGTACAATTCTGGGGAAATAGGAGGAAACAATGGCGGGTTGAACAACATCCCAGGCACCGGGGGTAATGGGGGAGGGCTTCCAGGATCTGGAGGGAGCATGCCGGGGTCTGGGGGTGGAATGCCTGGCAGTGGAAGTCAAGGAGGCTTCCCCAATGCGGGAAGCTTGCCCGGCAACCCCTTTGGGACGTCCATGAGCGGGAAGGAGCCAGGGGCGGAGGGACCCCCAAACCCCTTCGATAACCCTGACGTGGTGACCGATCCCGAGGAAAATCCTTTGGACGGGGCTACCACCACCGAGGGCAAGGATCAAGAAGTCCCAATGCCCACTTCCAAACCGACCGCCACCCTGGCCGAGGTGGGCACAAATAAGTGCGAGGTGTTGGAGAATGGGGCGGTGAGCGTGCAGCTTTGCCAAGGGTCTACGGTCACTGCGTCCTCCGCCACCATTACGGGCTCGATCATCAACGTCGGCAACCAGACATTATGCGGACTCAAGCTTATTGTCGACAATTTTGAGCTCGCGTCTTCGTTCTATCCGCCATGGCTGCCCTCCTACGCGGGCGAATTCCAAGCCGGAAATACCATCACCTTCGGGATAACTGTGCCTTATACAAGTGGAGCCCCCAGGCCAGAGGCAGACATTGACCAGTCCATCGCAGCATGTGTGGCACTGACCATGCCGCCCACTGATGCCCCCACCTTGGTTACTGCCTCCCCCACCCGAAGTCCTACGGCCAGACCAGCTCCGACGGAGCCTCCCGGACCAGTCTTTGACTTGCTTGCTCTGGACGGGCAGGACACCAAGTGCCTGAAAGGCTGCTCCAACATCGTACATGGACTCACATCCTGCGAAGCATTCGACGCCATATTTGCTTTCCGTTGCGACGTTTGCGACAAGGACACGCAGGCCCAGGTGAAGGAAATCTGCCGGAGCACGTTCGAGTGTGGAAACGCCATGTGTCATTTGGTTGGAACCGAGCAGCAGCACTTGAGCTCGGGGGCTGGACGGCTGCGAGGGGACTTGGGCTCTGTGAAGACATCTTTGTCCCTGATGCTGGGGCTTGCGATGATCTTGATGATGCTGAATATGCATGACGGATGAGCGTGCTGAACCGCGGGGAGGATCATCGAGTCAGTGCGCAGCAAGGAAAGCGCAGGATGATGGCTTTCCCAGTGAGTATCGATTCGACCTGCGACCAGTTCAAAGAGTGCGTGTGTTGAAGTACGGGGAGAATCCTTGTCATTATTTCGAGTTATGCGTGCTTTGGCTGCGAATGTATCTGTGCATGTGCCTTCGACGACCAAGACAGGGTTGCGAGGAAAAAAGAACATCCTTAATCGCACGGAAAGAAAATGTCGGAAAATATTACTGGCAGAGAAGGGGCAATTCTGCGCCCATATTATTTTCTCGGTGCTTCGTTTCCCACTCTTGTCCTCCGTATCACGTTGCCCTTCTTACTCTTTTCTCACGGCGGACAGGGAGGGCAAGACAAAGAGACCGTCGAAAACGTCTCCTGCTTGAAAAAGCTTCCCTGACCTTGGCTTTCTTTCATGGGCAAGGGCCACACCTTCCTCTTGACCTCCCTCCAGACCTTTCCTTCGCCGTTTCCTGCCCGCCATCTCCTCCTTCTTCCCCCTCTTCCAATACTTCCCCTCCAGGGTGAAAAGCTCTGTGTACGTATACGAAGCCATCGCCTCCATGTTCATTGAAAGGGGCTTTTTTGGATCCTCTGGGGTGGTAATCTCCAGTCCTTTCGCAAGCGAAGCAACGGCGTGGTGATAATGCATCTGCAAGGCCGCCACTTCCCACAGGGATGTCTGAATCCCCCCCATCTGAGCATCGTTATTCCCGTCTTGGTCCTCTCCCTCGTGTTTTCCCGCGGCAAACTCCGTCATTTGGAAAGCAGCAGCCGGATCCTCGACGCCCGGGTCGAATCGATCTACGGCCTGAGCTTCGTCGATCCCCTTCAGCGCTCGGGACCGATGCAAGAGGGCAAGGCAGCTTGGGTGGGCGCGAAGGACTACCGTAAGGAGAGAGAGGAAAAAAATGACGGACGGGGCGGGCGCACGCAGGGAAAGTCGGCCCAAGCGCTTCAGGAAAGCAGCGACCACGTGGGCGGGGACCAGGGTGGAGATGAGGCAGAGACGGAGGAGGCGGAAGAACCGTGCCCGGTGCCGGGAGTACAAGACTTGAGGCCCGGGGCTCAGGAGCCGGTAGAGAGAGCAATAGAAGC
>Ga0209925_1000997_pt1 | contig 14363 bp, 9 predicted proteins | sample SalPonR2_A_D1_MG_FD_185702 | JGI IMG/M metagenome (GOLD analysis project Ga0209925, IMG submission 185702) | Salt pond soil microbial communities from South San Francisco under conditions of wetland restoration - Salt Pond MetaG R2_A_D1_MG... ...
CGAAAATGATTCCCGAATTTAAAACCGGTTTTTACGATAAGTCCCCTTTTTTTAAGATCGCAATAGACAATGAATCTTTGGTTGATATCGTTTTGATGATGTTCTATGATTGTTTCTAATTTTTTTTCAGAAATTTTCCTTTCTTTTGAAGTATGAATTGATAGAAAATTGTTTTTAACTAAGTATAATGCTTCGACAAGTGAGATTTGGAGGCCTTTGCCAAATGTTTTTCCAAAAAACTCTTTTTCGTAAAGTGTTTGTGCGATGGATTCATTGAAAATGAGAACTCGATCTCTGAGTAGGATGCCTGTGCTTTTGTTAAATGACATCGGTTTTTGTATGCCAGTTAATGGATGGCTATTTAGATCGTAATACGTGATATCTCCTTCTTCGTCAGCGATTGCAAGCCAGCATAATGATTTTTCCTGATTTGTATGATTAAGAAGGGTGGATAAGAGATTGATGGTGCAGAGTTCACGCTCTGAAAAACATGCGATGAATGCGGCAGGTTGATCTGGTTCTTGTTGATTTTTTGTAAAAAAAGTAAATAATTCATGGTCCTTCAAAAGTTTTAATTGATGGCCTCTTCGTCTCAAATCTCGATAGATAAGATAATTTGTTTCAAAGGTTTGTTGATTTACTGCTGCCACAGAAATAAGGTCTTCCCAGCAAATCCGTTCTCCTTCATTATACACGATTAGTTTGTTTTCTTCAACAAGAAAGCATGCTTCAATAAAATCAAGATGCAGATGGTTTTTTGATTGCATTGATCCAAATCTGCTTTTTCCAAATACTCTTCCAATGTCTTTAGATTTTGTTACGAGTACACCATCTTGTTGCAGGGAACCGGCGGCAGGTTTCATAGAACTGACAACTTATCCGGCTTATTTTTGTTTTTTGTAGAAATCGTTAATGGTGTGTGGCAATGATTCGAATTCATAATTATTTGTGGATTTATTATCGAAGGATTGATTATGGGATAAATCAGTTTGTCGGTAAGAGGTAATGGGGTGACTCGGTAGTTGTTTTTCCTTCTTTTTCCGGGTTCCCGAGGGTGAAACAAAACCAATGACAAAACCAATGACTGCGCCGCCGATGATACCAAACGTGAGAATAATGATGAAAAAACCATTGATGTTCTCGAGATTTAAATTCCATGAGGCACGTTGAACTGGTGGGATGCCAATGTATCTGCTGGTCCGATCACCACAATCCCCTGATAAGGTTAACACTCCAGTGATAAGGTCACTATATTTATAATAGAATAAGGCATTTTCTACATTGTCTTCGATCATGCTTTCTGCGTACTCATAGTAGCTTACTGCTAGTAGTGGTTCGATACCATTAGATCTGCTTTCGCTGATCCCTGCATTTGCACTTTCATTTGCTCTGGCGAGTTTTTGTTCGATTTTTTGTTGGGAAGTAACATCTACTAGTTCTAATGCAAGATTTGCTTTGGAAAGTGCTTCTAATGCTTCGAATAATGCAGCGGCGTAGTATTCATTATTATAATCGGTTTGTGCACTTTCTAGCATTGTTTGAGCTGAAGAGAGAAGGGGTGAAGAAGCACCAATTTCTTGAAGGATAACTCCAGAATAGGTTATGGATTGTTGAGCATCTTGGATGTAATCGTTTGAAATACTTTCTAATTGTGAATCAGTGAAGTTTCCGGTATCATTAAAAAACGTGGACAATCCAAGCCACCAGCCAATGCTTTCGGTGCGTTGATTGGAAAAAGCGATTTGGTATAATGCGTTGAATTCCTCGTTTTGTTGAATGGATGCTTCTGCTGATGTTAGGTATTCTCCTGCTTCTGTTGCTCGTTTTTGGGCTGCGCCAACGCATTGAAGTGAAATGGCTCCGTTTACGTTTGCATTCTTTGCAATATCACTTTGATTGTTGTATTTTGCTTTTGCTTCGTTGAGTTCATCTAAAATGAATTCATCAGGAGTTTCAGATGAAAAATAATCACAAGCGAGTAGGATGAAATTAGTGTTAATTAATGATTGAAATGATTTACTCGTACTGGTATAGTATAAACCATCTTCAAACCAGTTTTCACTCGAGGTGAATGCATCATTTGCTGCATTCAGATAATCAGTTATTCTATTTCGATAATATGTTGGAAATTGATTAGGGATATTTGTTGTATCGAATGCTTCTGTTGCATTTTGAAGGGTTTGGTTTGCATTGCTCAAAAGGTTTGTTGCAAGTGGTTTCATAGAATTGATGTATTGTTCTGTTGAAATGCTGTCTGTTGATGTTTCTGTTTTTATTTGATAACCGGTGTAATAGTAAACAACGTCATTGAGGTCTTGAATTTCGATGACTTCAATGCCATGGTTTTCCATGGCGTAATCAGAAACATTTCTAGTTACTTGGTGGGTGACGGTTCTTGTTCCCCATTGTGTTTTTACGGTTTCATAGACGGTTTCAGTATAAGTTCCTTGTCCTTCTAAAATAAGAAATCTGTTTGCACCAACTGATGCTGCTGCATCTATTTTTTTAATTATTCCACCAACAGGACCGATGCTTCCATCAGGATTGATCATACCAGTCATTACAGTTTCATCGTCCATATCCCATCCTTCCAAGAGGGAGACAACGGCAGCGGTCATGATTCCCCCAGCCGAAGGCCCACCGATGATTGGGGAGTTTGTTCGGATGACAAAAAAGTAGTCGTAGTTATCTGGGTTTACTTCGCAGTTTGTATCTGTTTTGACAATTGATGATGCGACTTTTACTGCTAATCGGGCTGATCCTTGCATATCTATTTGTGCAAGCGGTAGCGTGTCAACAAAAACCCTTCCGCTTCCATTGTTTTGAATGGTGACGGTGATGGTGGAAATTACACCTATGTATCCTTGTTCGGTTTGCCCAACTGCAGGTGCATAAACAGTGACGTTTCTATATGTTAAAGAAAGATCGTTTTCGTATACGGTTCCTGGTGTTTGTGTTGCTTGTATGGTGGTTATTGCTGTTGCTTGAAAAAGTAATAAAATGAGAGAAAGGGTTATTATTAGATTGAGTTTTGGAAGTTTTTTTATTATTTTTTTCATGGTAATAATGCTCCTTCATTTGGTTTTCTTAAGATTTATTATGTTTATAATACGTTGATATTATTGTTTTAAGTCGAAAGATTATTTTTTAGTTTTTGTGTGTTTATGTGTGGGAGTATATTAAAGGTTTTTAGTTTGAAAATGAAGGGGGTAGAGAGGGAGACCATTTTATTTAAGGGAAAAAGCAAAAGGGAGGTTATTAAATATAAGGGGGCAGGTCTCCCTCTCTTTTTTTTGCTTTTTTTTGAGTGTTTAGTGTTTAACGTCATTCCTCTGAAGAAAGGTTTCAAGGAGGCAGAAAAGGCCTTTCTTCTGTGTTGATTTGTTTGTCGTTGTTTTGGGGTTTTTTTCATGAGCGTCACACTTATTTTACGATATTAAGCGTTACACACCGTAACACTACAAGCATACATATGGATGGACTAGTATAAAAACCTTGTGGATACCCTCGGATAAACCTAAATGAATCAACTATGTTACCTATTGTAACGCGACAAAATATAAATACTAAGAAATCATTAGATGTATACTGATGACCCGAAACGTCGGACCCCTCGAACGTAAAATCCTTACCATCCTTTGGCAAAAACGAGAAGCAACAGCAAGAGAAATATGCACACACCTCGAAGAAAACGATGAACGAAGAGCTTACTCAACAATTAGAACAATCATAAAACGACTAGTGCGAAAAAAGATCATATCTCAACATAGACATCCAACAAATAGACAATATATCTATACACCATTAATAACAAAAGATGAATTAGAAACTACGATAGTCCGAAAAACACTCTCCGATCTTTTTAAACGATTCGAGCAAAGCACCATAAACTATTTAGCCGAGGAACTATCTGATAGTAAGGAGGACATAGAAAAACTTAAACAAAAACTAAATGAGATGAAAAAGGATGAATGAAATACTGCTTGCAATACTACTGCCCATTATTCTTTCCGGTATTGCTTATGGTATAGCAGAGATCCTTATGAAAATATTTAACATCCAACATCCAAAAAACACATTTTTTGTTTACTTGCTGGTCTTCATTATAGCATTTTCATTTATTCCATTAACATACATGGCGGTTTCAGAACCAGCAAAACCCGAATCGATGAACTCATCAATGAATCAAATAAATGAAATGCAAAATTCAACAATTCAAAACATTTCCACCACATCAATTTCATCAAAAATAACGCCAATTTCCGGCAATAATAGTCACATCAAACCTGGATCAATACCTTCCAGATATATCCTGGAAATCTCCTGGTATGATTATATCGTAGATGAAAATCAAAACGTAGAAGAACAACAAACTACTGTTGAATCCCAACCAACTGAATCAACTAATGAACAGGTTGAAATTTCATTTATTACTTCATTTCACCAAAATCTAGAAAAATTCCCCCCAATTATCCTTTCATTTACCGTTCTTTTTCTTTTAGCAACAGTGTTTTTAACGTATCATTTGTTCATCGGAAAAAAACATTATTTAAAGAAAATAAATGCACATAAAAATAAGAATTCATACCTTCAAAAGATTGTTCAAACTCTTTCAAAAGAACTCAACATAACGGTCCCAACACTTTACAGTTACCATGGTAGTCCAAATGCTTTCGTTCTAGGTCATCCGGCAACTCTTGTTATCTCCGACCGATTAACTGAAGTACTCACTGAAAATGAACTTAAAACTACAATCCGTCATGAACTCACCCACATCAAACACCATGACATATTACTTAAAGCATTTATTCAAGCTGGAAGAATCCTTTGTTTTTACAATCCGTTTGTTCATCTTGCTGCAAAAAAGATATTTAACAAACGAGAATTGATGGCTGATTCTAGTTATAATACCAGCCATGGTGACAAAGTTTCCTTCATGGAAGCACTCATCAAAATCGCTGAATACACTCAATCCCTTTCACAACATGAGAACAAACCAACTCCTGCGATTTCAGTTTCACTTCTCAAACTTAGTTCATATAATCCAACGTTGACTGAAAGATTCATAGGTTTATTCAAGCAATGCCAAAAGAAAACAATACTTACCATTCTTGTAAGTCTTGTCATTCTTTTTGCGAATGGATCAGCAATTCTTTTCACTCATTCATTTTTTACTGATTCCCTTCAAGTTGAAGATTCATCTTCTGATGATTTAGTTTCTGTTGAAAAACAATACCTTGTTGAAGATGTAACCTATGCGACCTTTTACAAAGACAATCAACAATATGAAGGTAAAATGGTTCATAAAACATTATACAATGTGATTAGTCTTCCCACCTTTTCAAATAATAGTAATATTCGAGAAATAATCAATTACCTTATTTTAAAATATTATCAAAATCAACAATCAGTTTCAGCATTCTAAAATCCATTTTCTCTCATTTTTTAAAAGAATAAATATGTTTTTCAGATGTTAAACATTGTATTTGACTCACGTGTTTTTCTAACAAAAGCGAGTAAGTTACTGAGACACAAATAACAACTTCTGAACAATGAACTTCTTTGACGAAGAACAATAAAATAGTAAAAAAGGAAAGAAATTTTGAGAGATATTGAGGTTACTCACAAAAGATGTTCTATTAACGAAAACAAATGTGGATGAACGTGAAATAATCGTGCTAGAAACGAATCAAACAATGCATCCTTATTCTTCGGCATACTCACCTCTGATGTTGCCCAGTTACTCTCAGATCCCTCCGAATCCCTTACTTTGGCTTTAACCATATATGATCCTCGTTCGGACCACGAATGAGATAACTCGATACTGGTTCCAGAATCGTATGGTCCCTGCCAACCGCTATTGGAACCATCTCCCCAATCAACGAAATAACTGATCATATCATTATCAGGATCAGTTCCACTGATCGTATACGTATAGGTTTCACCAATTTTTCCATTAGTGTCGCCTTGTATGGTTGGTTGATCCGGTGGATTATTCAATTCCCCAGGACCAAATGCGTAAAGATGCCCAAAGAAATCGGTACTATTTGCTTCAGAGGAGCCAATGTATACGATACCATTCGCGTCGATACATGGTGATGAATCTACCCAACCAGAATTTGATATTCGATGTCTCCATCGTAAGGTTCCATCCGGATTCACCGCAATGATATCACCACCATCTACCTCCCCAATATTTGTACCGACATAAATCGTACCATCTGCAGAAATCGCAGGAGATGACTGAAAAATATCTTGATCTGCTCCAAGATCAAATGTCCATTTCACGGTCCCATCTGGATTAATCGCATACAACTTTTCCCCTCCAACATAAATAGTGCCATCTGGACCGATCGACGGATTCGTTTCAGCTCCATATCCTATTTTACATTGCCATTTCAAACTCCCATCAGGGTGCAATGCATAAAGATAATCATCATATGATCCAACATAAATGGTGCCATCGTCATCAATGGATGGTGGACCTTTAATGTAATGATCTGTTTTGAACCGCCATTTCAATGTACCATCCGGGTTCATCGCATACAAATAGGTATCCCAAGAACCAATATAGATTGTACCATCATCACCGATCGCAGGATCGCCAATAATATCACTACCTGTTTTGTACTCCCATTTTACTGTACCATTTGGATATATCGCATAAATCTTATTTCCCATGGTACCGGTATAAATCGTACCATCCTCACCAATTGCTGGAGAAGATGTTATTGTTCTCCCAAGTTCAACTCGCCATTTCAATGTGCCATCCGAGTTCAACGCATAAAAGTAATGATCCCAAGAGCCTATATAGATCGTACCATCCTCACCAATCACAGGAGACGAAGTTATCCTACCATTAAATTCTTCAAACTTCCAGCTTAATTCTCCATCGGGATATAATGCATACAAGGTACCCCATGTATCACCAAAATAAATTGTGCCATCACTATCGATCACTGGACCACCCTCAACCCAACTACATTTAAACCTCCATAATTCTGCGCCATTATTATCACTGGTACTATACGGACTCAAACCCGTATGACAATTATCATGACATTTCATCGGCCATGGCGTATCCTTCGGATCAACAACCAAATCCATCAATGATAACGTACCATACTCATCATTAGCTGAACCTAAAACATCTACTGGATCATGCAACCCCTCCTCACCACAATTCATCATCTCCCTCAGTACTGCTTCCTTCATAGAAGAACCATGATCACGACCATCATAACACCAGAAACCAATGTCATCCAACAACACACTATCAGACTCCGTATCAACGGACAAAACACTCACAGACAACCCAGAACACAACAAAATAATAACTAGGAGAAAACTCACGTATTTCAAAAAAAACCTTTGCTTCAACATAGATCAATACTTCCAACAATTATATTATAATACATTTTATTATATAAATACTATTAGCTGAAATAATGTTTTTTTTAAATATAATATGTTTTAAATAGGTTTGTTTTTGACTTTCAGATCGAGTGTCAATATAGGTTTTTTAACTATTTTTGGTTTTGTTAAAAAGATAATTAACACCTAAACATATGAATCAAAAATAAAAAGAGAGAAGAAATAGCAGTTTTTTTATCTAGAACAATGGCCAAAGATGAATCCAACCATCATTAACGTATACATCAACTGATAAGGATAAGAAATCAACAGTTCCACTTTTATGAACATAAAACTCAGATAACGGCCAAATGGTCCATTCTAAATGAAAATCATCAGCCGAAAGAGTCTCACCAGTGACACTCAGCCCATTTTCTGGCCCTTGTACCAAAAGATCAATATTACTTAACGGAAGTTGATCAGTATCAAGAGTCATATACCCGGATATATTTGATTTCCAAGAGAAATAAATATGTTCAGCAGTCGGCTCAGCATCTAACTCTGCTTCCCAATCTTCAAATAAAAGATCCAAATCAACTTGTAACGATGGATCCTTAAATATTTCAAAATCACCAGGATTTGTAAGATTCCAAAACGCGGTCATATCCACTGTTGACAACTCATTGACTGATAGATTAATCGTTGGATTAGATAATGAATTAAACAAATATATGCTGGTTCCATCTGAATTCAAATCAATATGATAAAATCCATTTTCCCTAGAAGGAATCCATTCTGCAGAAAGAAAGCGTGGTGTATTTTTGATCAGTGCAAATTTACAACGACCAATATCTGAAGTTTCAACAAGGACACTTACATCATACATGGAATCACTCTCATATTCGATACTTCCTCCTTCAGATGAAAACGGTGTGAGGGCAAGACTAAAAGATATTTCATTTGGAAGTGAATCAATGGTTAATTTTGTCTCTTTTGTTATTCCATTTGAGATTTTAGAAATTTCAGCAGTAAAAACCGTATCAAACGGGGTGTCTTTAGTAAATTTGTATGTCCATTTATCAGGATCTATTGTTGAACGCAGAGTTATTTGTGTTTCAGTTGCAGGTTGAAAACCAAAGGTATACGTTCGTTTTACATTTGAATCATCAAATCCAGCAAATAATGAAATCTGTTTTCCTTGTTCACCTGAATCATATGATGGATCCATAGCAATAGTAAAACCCGTGGTACCAACTAAAGGTTCAATAAAAATCATAGAGGATAATTGAACCCGTCTTGGAATTTCATTAGATGCATCTTCTGGTGATTCATAACCAACAGAAACTAGATTATCAGATAGCATTGCAGATAATGAAAAAGAATCATCCTTGATCTCATTTCCAATTAGCTCAACTGATACTGAAAACACCGCACCAATAGTTAATTCAGGACTTGGAAGAATAACAGGTAAAACAAGATATTGCACTTGAATATCTTTTCCATTAACGCCTGTATTCTGGTCATTATCCACATCGATTTCATTCACCATTCCAAAGGTTATTTCAGATGTTTTTTCAACGTCATCACAAACAGTTTTGATTGTACTTGTAAAAAAATTCAGTTGTAAATCCTTTGAATCAGATCTTCCAAAAAACATATTCTTCATTATTGATTTTGCATTAATCTCCGGTTCTTCAGATTGAATAAATGACTCATTTGTTGGATAATGTTTTTCTTCAAAAAACAAATCAGGATTTGCCAATGCAAATCCATTTGTAAAAAGCAACATAAAAGTTGCAAATAAAACCCCCCAGAAAATGAATTTCTTAGTCATAATGAACAAATCACCTCTTTACTTATATATTTGTCCTTTCCCTCTTATATCATTTTGCATGCTGGCCTAGATTATTGTCGAACTTTTACAGATAATTAGCGGTGGAGACGGATACAGATACCACAGAAAAAATTCACAAAGGCTTGAAAAGTATTCATACTTTATTAATTAGTGAATGTGATGCGAAAAAAACTTTTACATAACGAATCCCTTTTCTCCCGATATTCTTAAGTAGCATGATAGGATACCAATCTCCCATTTAGGAGTTAATAAAGGATATCCTAAAAAACAGACAAAAGAATGGTAAGAAATGGAGGCACGATGAAATGGTCCAAATTCATGAATTAATATTAAGAGATGCTCACCAATCAATGCTTGCAACTCGTATGCGAACGGAGGATATGCTTCCCATCGCAGAAAAACTCGATGAAATCGGCTACTTTTCAATGGAAGTTTGGGGTGGTGCAACCTTTGATGTGCCAATTCGCTATCTCAATCAAGACCCTTGGGAACGAATCCGGGAACTAAAAAAAGCAATGCCAAACACCCCAATGCAAATGTTAGAACGAGCAATGAACATTGTTGCTTACTGGAATTTCCCTGATGATGTCGTTAAAAAATTCATGTATCTTGCTAAGAAAAACGGTGTTGATTATTTCCGTATTTTCGATGCATTAAATGATTTAAGAAACATGGAAGTCCCAATTAAATCCGCTAAGGAAGAAGGCGGCCATGTTCAAGCATGTTTAAGTTATACGATTTCACCAGTTCACACCGTTGATTATTATGTTGAAAACTTTAGTCAATTAGAAAAAATGGGTGCCGACTCTCTTTGTATCAAAGATATGGCCGGAATGATTTCACCAAAACGAGCATATGATATTATCAAAGGAATTAAGGATGCGGGTGTTAAAATCCCAATTGATTTACATTCCCATTGCACCAGTGGTATGACTGGAATGGCTTATCAATCTGCTGTTGAAGCAGGAGTTGACGTACTGGACACTGCTATCTCACCGATTTCAGGTGGAACCGCTGCCCCCCCAACAGAAAGTATTGTTGCAGCACTTCAAGGCACTAAGTGGGACACGGGTTATGATTTAGAAAAACTTATTGAAATCAGAAAATATTTCCTAAAAATCTGGGATAAATATCGACATCTTCACCGATTCAACGCATTAAAAGTAGATCCAAGTGTCACCCTTCATCAAATCCCTGGCGGCATGCTTTCAAATCTGATCTTCCAACTTGAAGAACAAGGAGCACATGGCAAATATCAAGAAATTCTTGATGAAACAGCTCGCGTACGAAAGGAACTTGGTTATCCTCCTTTGGTTACTCCAACTAGTCAAGTGGTTGGTGTACAAGCGGTGATGAACGTTCTTCACGGTCGATACAAAGTCATTCCAAAAGAAACCAAGGATTATTGTAAAGGAATGTATGGCCGTCCACCAGCAGAAATTGATAAAAAAATCATGAAAAAAGTGCTTGGTAGTAACTGGAAGGATCAAGTCATTGATTGTAGACCAGCTGATCTTTTAGAACCAATGTGGGAAAAACGTAAATCAGAATTAAAATCACATGATGATGTTGAAATCACTGATGAAAACGTAATGACCTATGCGATCTATCCACAAGTCGGCTTAAAATTCTTACAAGGAAAAGCCCAAGCTGAATTTACTTCTGATGAATTACCATTGCCGATGGATCATAAACTTATTCGCGGAATGGTAAAACAATCATTCCCTGAAGCTGATGACCTTTATCTTGAAACTGAACCGCCAGAAAAACGAAGTGGTCCAGCACAAATTCCAACCGATTTTGAAGTTGAAGTTGACGGAGAACCTTATGAGGTTAAAGTCACTCCTCAAGGAGGATTTTTGGTTGCTGGTGCTGGCGATGAAGCAGCTCCCCCAAAAAAGGATGTTGAAGGTGGTATTAAATCAAATATGCAGGGAACAATTCTTAAGGTCAAAGTAAACAAGGGAGATAAGGTCAAGAAAGGAGATGTGCTTGTAACCATTGAAGCTATGAAAATGGAGCAAGAAATTAACTGTGAAGTTGATGGTGAAGTCAAGGATGTCTTTGTTGGCGAAGGCGATGCAGTAAAAAGCGGCGATTTACTCATGCAAATCCTGTAACCTTTGTGAATAGATGATTGTTTAGGATGTGAAAATGAAATGTTAAAAAAAGTTCTTATCGCAAATCGAGGGGAAATCGCTCTTCGAATCATGCGGGCCTGCAAAGAACTTGGTATTGGAACTATTGCAGTGTACTCGGATGCAGATCAAAAAGCATTATTTGTCAAATATGCTGATGAAAAATACAATATCGGACCAGGACCGGCTAGTCAAAGTTATTTGAATAAAGATAAAATCATTGAAGTAGCTAAAGATTCTGGTGCTGATGGAATTCATCCGGGATATGGGTTTATGGCTGAGGATGCAACGTTTGCGGAATTATGTCATAAAAACAATATTGAATTTATTGGTCCTCCTGTTTCTGCAATGAAATTAATGGGGTCAAAAATTGATTCTAAAAAATCAATGATGAAAGCAGGAGTCCATGTTGTTCCTGGTGTCACTAAAGCAATTAAAGATCATGAAAAAGCAAAAGATGTTGCTCATGAAATCGGTTATCCAGTAATGCTTAAAGCGTCAGCTGGTGGTGGCGGTATCGGCATTCAAAAAGTTGACAATGAGAAACAAATGGAAAAAGCACTTGCTAGTGTCAAGCAACTTGCAAAGAACAGTTTTGGTAATGATGCCGTATTCATTGAGAAATTCATTGGTGATCCACGTCACATTGAATATCAAGTAATTGGAGATAAAGATGGCAACATCATTCATTTGTATGAACGTGAATGTAGTGTGCAACGTCGTCATCAAAAACTAATCGAGGAAACACCATCTTGTGCGTTAACTTCAAAACTTCGTGAGGAAATGGGGAAACAAGCAGTGCTTGCTGCTGAAACCGCAGATTATTATAATGCAGGGACTTGTGAGTTCATGTTCAAAGATGGAAAATATTACTTCCTTGAAATGAATGCTCGTTTACAAGTAGAACATCCAATCACTGAAGCAACAACTGGAGTAGATTTAGCTCGTGAACAACTTCGTGTAGCATCAGGGCTTCCACTTGAAAACACTCAAGATGATATTCATCCTCGTGGACATGCCATTGAATGCCGGATTAATGCTGAGGATCCATTGAATAATTTCGCTCCAGCACCGGGTAAAATTACTCGGTATGCTGAACCAAGTGGCCCAGGAATCCGTATTGATTCTGGTGTATATCGTGGTTTTGAAATCCCACCATATTACGATTCAATGATTGCAAAAATGATTATTTGGGCTGAAGACCGAGACCGTGCTATCGAACGGGTGAAACGAGCACTATGGGAATTTCAGATAGGTGGCGTGCGTCATAACATTCCATTCCATCAAGTAGTGATGGATAACCAGCAATGGCGTCAGGGAACATATGACACCAGTTTTATTCCACGATATCATATTCTTGATCAAGTCATTGAACATGTAAAAACGTTGAAATCTCAATCTTCCGGTCCAAAGGTTGCTGCAGCAATGGCTGCAGTGCAAGCTGTGAATGTGGCGATGAGCAGTCAAAATCAGCCTCAGCCACCAACACCATGAAATTTCTAGAATTATAGCCTGAACTATCCAGGCTCATCTTTTTATTATTTTTTTTATGATTATTTTATATTAAGTTATTTTGAAAAATAGAATTGACATATTCAATGTAAGAATTAAATTAAAAATTATAACCTCAGATTTAATTATAAAAAAAATGAAAAAAGAATTGAAGAAAAGTATTATTTTTCTTCTTATTTTTTGATAAGATCAAGTGCTGCAAGTTCATCAGCAAGCTTTTGTACAGCAACGGAAACATCTTCAGTTTTCCGAGCACCCGTACAAACAATTTTTCCTGATCCGAAAAGAAGCATAGCTACTTTAGGATCCTGAATACGATAAACTAGACCGGGGAATTGTTCTGGTTCATATTCAACGTTTTCAAGACCAAGTCCCATAGCTACTTCATTAAGATTTAATTCAGTTCCTAAATCAGAAATGGCGACAATATTTTGAATTACAATCTTTAACTGATCATTTGAGTAAACTTCAATTCCAAGTTTGCGGAGTTTATCAGCGATGATATCCACTGTCTTTTTCACGTTTTCAACATTTTTCGCTCCAGTACAATTTGCTTTTCCGCTTCTGAATAATAAGGTGGCTGTCTTTGGCTCAGCTAATCTATAGACAAGACCGGGGAATTGTTCTGGTTCATATTCAGCTTCCTCAAGAGATTGAGCAATAGCATCTAAATCAAGTTTTTCAGCAAATGATGTAGACGCCACGATATTTTCCACGATAACTTCTGGCATATATTTTCCTCCTATTTTATTCTGAGATTTTACATCCTATTGATGTAAGTCTATCCTCCATGGTTTCGAAAGCAGTTTTGCTTTCCTCAAGTGATATATTCCCTGAGCATACAATGTTACCTGAAGGGAAGAGTAACATTGAATACGATGAATCATGGTATTCAAGCCAGGGACCAATTGATGGATCATAGGTGCATTGATTAGCGGGTAACTTTTCCTTAATACTTGCAAGCGGTAAGGAAACCCGTAATTTTTTTGAAATCACCACAGATTCCAATTCATAATCTGAAATCTTTGATGCATTTTTGATAATCTCCTTTTCCTTCAATGCCTCAATAGTTTTAGATAATGCTTGCTTAGCATCTGCTTCGGTTTTTGATCCAGTGCACATCATTATTCCTTGTGTTGTAATGATTACAACTCGAGAAGGATTGCGATAATAAAATAACACTGCAGGTAGTTGTTCAGGTTCAAAGGATGCATCAGGACAGGCCATATCTATTTTTTTTAAGTCTAGTGTTTGCTCTAGTTTTGTAGATAGAACCAGGTTTTCGACGATAAGATCAGCCATTCAACTACCAGCCTTCCCTTCCGAGAGTATATAAAGAGTATTTAAAAGGTTTTTGATGTAAAACTTGTTTTTCGCCTTCGTTCTCATGATAATTAGTTATAAACCGTTCAGAAAGAAGAGGGAGGTAAGGTGAACTACACATGTATTTTTTCAAATTGTAACTGTTTTCAAATCGGCAATATAACAAATAAATGTTTTATAAT
>Ga0209925_1001000_pt1 | contig 14353 bp, 12 predicted proteins | sample SalPonR2_A_D1_MG_FD_185702 | JGI IMG/M metagenome (GOLD analysis project Ga0209925, IMG submission 185702) | Salt pond soil microbial communities from South San Francisco under conditions of wetland restoration - Salt Pond MetaG R2_A_D1_MG... ...
TGAATGTACCTAATGCATAGGCGTCAACGTTAAGGCCGGATGTGGCCTCTTTATATATTACATGGACCCCTTCAGGGTGCAGGGTTTCAACCTCTACTCTGATATTGACGGGTGTCCAGCGGTCGAACTCAAAACTGCCTAGTAACTGAGCTTGCCGTCCTTCAGTACTTACCCTCACCGGTTGAACAGTGGCTTTTTTCCCCTCAAAATTAATCTTAGTACTGAAAGGATCGATTGGCTCTGCAACAAACTTCACATTCCCACTTAATCCCTGCAGTTTAAGGGCACCGTTGAATTCAGGGTCGTTCATAGCCCCGTCTATCAGAAGGTTTCCGGTGAGAAATCCGGAATTAAAAGCTATAGCCTTTACTCCAAACATTTCTATCAGGCTCGCATCGATATAAATATTATTAATTTCTGTAAGAAAATCTTCCTCCGACAAGTTTCCACTTCCGTCAAATTGAACAGGCAGAGGTTCCGAGAGGGAGAGTTGATATGCTCCGGTTTCTTCAAATATTCCATCTACCGCATTCTCAGGGCCGCCGCTGAAGCGTAGAGTACCGTCTTTGCGTAGAGCTTGAAAATACCAGCTGTCTCTCTGCTCACCAAGCAGCTCAATTTGTTCAATAGCAAGCTCTGTGGATATATCTGCAGAGTCGAGCTTTTGTAACTCAAGAGGGTGTTGTATTTCCTTGGCGTTCCCAGTAAGCTTAACATCGGCAGAGGCTCTTTTACGGGAGAAGATACTACGGTATTCTCCCTGTAAAGCGAAATTCCCAGAATTAAAATCAAAATTGGCTTCAGTTCTTTGAAGCAGATGCGAGTGGTATTCAGCATGGATATAGTTGAGCTCCAGCAGCTCCTGATTATAGCGCCCTGCTATCTCCAGAAGCAGTGGTCCGTTACGAAACTCTCCGTCATCAAGGTTCATAGAAAAGTCGAGTTGAGGGTTCTGCAGCGTTCCGCGTACATCTACACTGCCTGACAGCAATCCTTTTATTGGGAGTTCACGAAACCTGGACAGTGGGGCAGACTCTACTTGCAGATTTGACTGTATTCCCGAACGATTTCTGCGGGCAATTAGTTTGTATATTTCCGTTTCATTTTCATTTGCTAGATTCAGCAATACATCACCGTTAAACGGCTCCAATGAGTGATAGTCGACATCAATATTTCCATATAGAATCGATATACCGTCGGAATACTGTAATGTATTCATTTGGAATAGTCCCGGGTGCATACTGCCGGACAGGATAAGCTGGTTGTCCTCCGGCAGTTGGGGTAAGTTACGCATATGCAGCTCTTTTACCTGTAGATTCCAATTACCTGCTGAGCGGTACACTCCTCTTCCATTAAAAGTCAATTCGGAAACCCCTTCTTCGTAGAGAGGCAGGGGGATCCTGTCCATCTTCAAGGAAAAAGCTGTAAATTGTGGTTGCATCACCAGACCTAGATACACACCGTAGTTTCCTCGAACTACCAGGGTATTTCCCTGGTGCAGCATCCCTTGTAAATCATAGTTGACCGAATTTACAGAAACTGAGCTGTTGAAATTATAGGTAACCTCAGTCTGCTTAGTGAGCTCGATATCTCCCCCAATATTATACCTTTCAAGGTTTAGAGTTGCATTTTCTATCTTTAAGCGTTCATTATTTCCATTTATAGAGCCGCGGGCTAACTCATCTCCTTCTGAGTTTTTTACTATGACAGGCAGCAGAGAAAATGAAAAACGTTCAAAATTAGTGGTTAAATACACCTCTGTAGTTAAAAAGAGAGGTGTATTGAGCATAGATTGTTTGATTTGTTCCGGTACGAACTCTTGTAAAACCGCTTTCGTTGACACATTATCGGTTGACATGGAGAGTTCAAGAAAAGGGTTCTTTGCGAACACATATGTACCATCTATTTTAATATTTCTTCTCTCCTGATCAGCATCAGGCTCCTGTAAATGGTGTCCTGCAGAAACTTCAAAATCTACTTCCTCAGAATCTAAAGATCCGTTAATAAGAATGTCTTTGATTTCTATTGAATCTATCGCCACTGAGGATGAGTTGATAAAAAACTCGTCTCGAGTTCCTTTAATTGATGCATTTCCCCGTAGGGTTCTCTCCCCCACAGCAAGTTTTTGAATATTTATATAGCCGGTAGCAAAGGGTCTTTCAAATTGTACTGTTCCACGGTAATCCGCGTCAATTTTTGAAGATCGCAATGATAAATGATCAAACATTGCATAATTGTTGCTGCCGCTAACCTTTGCACTTATATAGACGGGAAATGGGAGAAACTCATTGTCGGTGCTTATCTCTAACTGACTACGATAATTGAGGCTTTGAGCTGCAAAATTATAGGTTAAATTGGCTGTACCACTTACAACTGAGTTCAGCCACACCGAATAAGGATAGAGGTCCTCCCGGGGCTTAATGTTTTTGACAGGAGAGAAATCTATTGCGGCAAACTCTATCTGGATGCTTTCAGTATGTGGCAGGTAATCAATCTTAAAATCCCAGGGGGAGCGGTCCTCAATTTTACGGATACTTACTTCTTGCCCATTTGTGTCGACCTCTAAAGTAAGACTGCTGAAGTCCAATAAGTTTGAAGTAAAATTATCAAGGGACAATTGGGATAAAGTTTGACCCTTCCCGGCAGAATAGCGGCTGTTTATCTTAAAATCGCTCTCTGCTGACTTCAAGCTGCTGGCTCCGACGGAAACATCTTGGGTAAACTCTGCCGTGGATCTCCCCTGAGCCTTCAACTGAAGGAGGGTATCCCGACTGGAAAGGTCAAAGGAAAGATTGGAAATAAATAGTGCAATTTCAGAATTTCGATAGCTGATGTCTATGTTATGGCCACTGATTTTTAAGCGGTCGGGGAGGTCAATTGCAACCTCCTCTTGTTCTTCAGCTACACCTAATAGTGTGCTAACTCTTTCGATTAAACCTTTATCATTGATCTGGTCTAGTGAAAAGCTTGAATTGATGAGCCTGATTTCTGTTACTGCGGAAAACATTTCGCCCTTAATCAGGGACCAGAAATCGTAGTGCACTCTTATTTTGCCAATGTCCACATTCCTGTATCCATCAGGTGTGAAGGTCTCTATAACGACTCCTCTCACCTCCAGATAGAGAAGCAGAGATGGGGAAATACTTTCATAGCTGATTGATCGGTTGAGGGTTTTCTCCAGCGAAGCGATCGCATCCTGCTTTAACTCACTCATGTACGCATCAATTTCAGATTGAACAGGCAGCAGAACTATCACAGTAAGTATGAGCAGCAGTAAAAATATCAGTGTAGGCAACGGCTTGATAGTCCGTATATGCAGTTTCAGTTAAATCACCTCGCTTTAGCTACTTCAATAGTTTCGCATGGCCCCCTGTACGGCAACCGAAACGACTTTCTTAATAGGTTATACTCGCATTTTTGAATTTACATTAAAAATACCATTTTTTGCAATAAAAGATGACAAAGAGATATAATTTCATTAGTATAACTTATAATTATGAAAACTGAGTTACCGCTTTTTGAAGTTTTATCAAATTTTATTGTTCTTGAAGGCCTTGATGGTTCAGGAACAACTACACAATGCCGTTTGTTACAGCAAAAGTTTGAAAAACTGGGAGTCCACAGCAGATATACCTGTGAACCCACTGAAAGCTTTATTGGCAAGGCTGTGCGACAAGTTCTACAACACGATCAAGTGGTTGCAGAGGGGACCCTTGCCAAGTTATTCGCGGCAGATAGGCACAACCATATTTACCATCCCGAGGATGGAATCCTGACACAGCTTGAGCAAGGAAATAAAGTTATCTGTGATCGTTATCTGTTCTCATCGCTGGCCTACCAGTCCGTAGACTGGAACTTTGATGCGGTGTGGGAATTGAACCGCTATTTTCCACTGCCCCAGGACCTTGTGTTTCTCGATGTTCCGCCGGATGAAGGGTATCGACGGGTTGTGCAGCGGAACACTACCCAGGAAATATACGAACGGATGGAGCTGCAGGATGAAATACGCTCCAACTACTTTCATGCATTTACTCTCTTTGAACACTCTTCAATGAATATCCATATATTCGACGGCACACTGCCGGTGGAAGAGTTGGAAGAATTGGTATCGAAACGGCTCTCTCCTTCCGATAATTAGAGTAATGTCAGGATGCTTCAACAATTTTTTCCAACGTAAATATCTCATTGCTCTGTGTGCTGTTTTGCTGTTAGCAGGAACGCTTATACAGCCATACAATGGGAATGCCTACAATATTTACTATGCCGAGCAGTACTACAAGCTCTACCATCAGAACTTTTATCAATACCCTGAAGATTTTAAGGAGAACATTTGGTACCTGGAACGTGCCTTGAAACGGCCCTTTGTAAACCCTCTCAATGCAATGGCGACCATCGATGACCAGCAGGAGTGGAGCCGGTACCGCTCATTATTTAAAATGCACGTGAATCTGGAAATGGTGAAACAGTACCGTTTATGGGGTGCCGAGTATGATAAACGGGTCGCCTACTTTTATAATCAGCCATGGAAAGATCAAAATTTGGAAAGTCTGGAAATTGCAGAACACTATTATGAAACCGCCCTGCACTACTGGGAAGAAGCCCTGCTTTGGTGGGCTCAGCTGGAGAAAATGCCCTATATGCATATAGAGGAAGTTCAAGCCTGGGAGGACGAGCGCTTCCGAATCAGTTCCGGCGACCTGGATTACCAGGAGATTATCCTCAACGACTTGCAACGCTTGAGCAAGGTACGGTTTGATTTTGAAGCCATGGATGAGAATACATACTAAATTGACATTGCATCATTGAATCAGCATTGCATCGCCATAGGAAAAAAATCGGTACCTCTCCCGAATTGCCTCTGCATAAGCTCGCTCCATAAACTGGGTTCCCGCAAAGGCCGAAACCATGACCAATAGGCTCGACTCGGGGGTATGGAAATTGGTCAGCATCTGATCCACGACTTTGAATTGATAACCTGGATAGATAAACAGTTCGGTGTTTCCATCTCCGGACTGGAGAGCTCCGTTTTTCCAGGCTGATTCGAGGGTTCGAACCGAAGTGGTTCCCACTGCACATACGGGACGCCCCTCCTGCTTAGCCCGGTTTACCAAATCAGCGGTTTCCCTGGGAACCGTATATACCTCGCTATGCATTTTATGAGCCTCTACCTCTTCGGTGCGGATCGGCAGAAAAGTGCCGATTCCCACATGCAGGGTAACATGGGCTTGCTCTATTCCCTTTGTGGCTAATTCCTGGAGTATCTGATCGGTAAGATGCAGTCCGGCGGTAGGTGCTGCTACCGAGCCGGTTTCGGATGCATAGACGGTTTGATAGCGACTGCTGTCTTCTGTTGTATCTTTACGATGAATATAAGGTGGCAGAGGCATATGGCCGTAACGGTCCAGATACTCATCGCCAATTTCCGGAGAGAACTCAATTATTCTAAACTCATCTTCGACATCTATGATCTGCGCATGTACTTCTCCCGGAAAATGATACCTGCGTCCGGGTTTCTGTTTTTTTGCTTTGGAGACCATCGCCTTCCATGTACTTGTACCACGGGGTTCGATTAATAAAAACTCAACCTTTCCGCCATGCTCGGTAGTTCCGTATATACGCGCCTTCCGTACCCGGGAGTTGTTCATAATCAATAAAGCGTTCTCCGGAAGCAGATCGGGAAGTTCCTGTACGTTATGATGACTAATAGTTTCAGTTGGGCGCTGTACCCGCATCAAGCGACTGCCCCCCCGTTTTTCCGTCGGGTGTTGTGCAATCAGCTCCTCCGGCAGCTCAAAAGAGAAGGTCTTGGTCTTCATTATTCCTCTTGTTCAGGTTGAGATGTGAATAAGCTAAATCGGTGACCATACGGCCGCGGGGGGTTCGCTGTAGGAAACCGCGCTGAATTAGGTAAGGTTCGTAAAAGTCCTCTAAAGATTCAATTGCTTCTCCCACAGAAATTGCAAGGGTTTCGGCCCCCACTGGCCCGCCGTGGTAGTTTTCGATAATAGTTCGTAGAATTTCCCGGTCGTGCTTCTCCAGGCCAAAGTGGTCAATTTCAAGGCGTTTCAGCCCCTCCTTTACTACCCGGGAGTCAATTTTACCGTCGGCTAACACCTGGGCATAATCACGCATTCTACGCAGCAGCCGATTGGCAACTCGCGGAGTTCCGCGGGAGCTGGCGGCCAGCTGCTCGATGGAGCTTTCTTGAATATCAACGTGCAGGATGGAGGCGGTTCTGCGGATAATCCGTGCTATATCTTCGGGAGTATAAAAGTCCATTCGTACGGAGATTCCAAAGCGGCTGTAGAGGGGGCCTGCCACCTGTCCGGCCTTGGTTGTTGCTCCTATCAGCGTAAATTCGGGAATCGGAATACGCATGGTACGTGCGGAAGGCCCTTGCCCAACTACCCAGTCAATCTCATAATCCTCCATGGCAATGTAGAGCATCTCTTCCAGGGCCGGTTTAAGACGATGAATTTCATCGATAAAAAACACGGAATTATCGGTCATAGTAGTGAGGATGCCCGCCAAATCCTTCGGTTTCTCCAAAGCAGGTGCGGAGGTAACCTTAAAATCCGCTCCCATTTCGTTAGCCATAATTCCGGCCAGGGTGGTCTTTCCAAGGCCCGGAGGGCCGCTTAAGAAAACATGGTCCAGGCTTTCACTCCGCTCACGGGCGGCAGTGATAAAAACCCCCAGATTCTCCTTAAGTGCTTCTTGCCCCTGAAAATCGCGTAGATAGTGGGGGCGCAACAGCTGTTCCTGCGAGTCTTCCTGGCTGTCGAATGAACCATCTAAGTACTGAGTGTTATCCATGCTGCCTGTTTCCCTGTAAAAGTCTCCCTGTAAAAGGCCTCAATTGTTGAGCCGCTTAACTGGAGCCGCTTAAATAGACAATTGCCTTTCTAAAAAGCTCATGCTCCTGTTCGCTGTCTGAAAGTGTATCAGAATCCATGGTTTTGGCAACCTCCTGCAGCGCCTGTCCTGCCCGTTTGCGGTCAAATCCCATATCGGTAAGGGCGTTTACCAGCTCCGGATGCCGCTCCGCCGCCTGGTCTTGTTTTTCGGTAAGGATTTTCCCACGCAGGGATAGAATAATTTTTCCGGCAGTTTTTTTGCCGACCCCTGGAAGCTGGGAGAGGCGGTCGACCCGGTCGTTATCAATGGCGTCGATGAACTCCTGAGGACGTAAGCCGGAGAGCATTCGCAGGGCCTGTTTTGGCCCGATTCCGGATACCTTGATAATCTCAAGAAACAGATCCCGCTCGTCTTCGGTGGAAAAGCCGTACAGCTGCATGTGGTCTTCGCGATGGTGCAGATGGGTAAACACCCGTACTTCGTCATCCTGGGCTACTAGATCTTCTAATGATTGGAGGCTTACCTCGATTGACCACTCTATACCGCCCTGTCGCAAGTAGAGAAAACGTCCGTTTTGTCCACTTATGCGTCCGTATAAGCTATGAATCATCCCTTCCCCCTATCTGCGCTGCGATCAAATTGATAATTATGATAACCGCAAATAGCGGCTGCCAATGCGTCTGCGGCGTGGTCCGGCGTGGGAACAGCAGTCAATCCCAGCATAAGTCTTACCATCTCCTGAACCTGCTGTTTTGATGCCCGGCCGCTGCCGGTCAAAGCCTGTTTTATCTCCAAGGGTGTAAAAGAGCGGGCCGGTAGTACAGCGGCAGCGGCAGCCAGTAGAATCACCCCGCGGGCTTCAGCAACCGGTATACCACTGCTGCGGTTCTTTGCAAAATAGAGAGCCTCAACCGCTACAAAACCGGGGGAAAACTCTTTTATCAAGGACTGTATCTCTGTGTAAATTGTCAGCAACCGTTCTGCGTGCTCGGTATGCGCCTTTGTCGCCACGCTACCGTGCTTAACATGGTACAACCGGTTGTTCTGCCCTTCGATCAGTCCCCAGCCGGTATGTGCTAACCCGGGGTCAATCCCCAGAATACGGATCATTCGATAGAGTCTGGATCAAAATCGTCGGGTATATCAAGATTTGTTGATACCGACTTTACATCATCATTATCATCGATTCGCTCAATCAGTCGTAGCGCCTTGGCGGTAGTTTCGTCGTCAAGCGAAAGGGTAACCTCCGGAACCATTGCTACCTCGGAGCGTTCAGATGTATAACCGGCTGCTTCAAGGGCATCTGAAACGGTGAAAAAATCATCAGGGCTGGTTACTACTTCGATCTCCTCATCAGAGCTGGATACGTCCTCGGCTCCCGCTTCAAGGGCGGCTTCCAATATCTCATCTTCCGAGTAGTTGGCTGCGTCAAAAGTGATAATTCCTTTGCGCTGAAACAGGTAGGAGACACAACCGGTTTCACCGAGGTTACCGCCATGCTTGCTGAAAATGCTGCGAATATCGGCGGCGGTACGGTTTTTATTATCCGTAAGAGCTTCAATCAATATGGCCACTCCACCGGGCCCGTAGCCTTCATATGTCAGCTCAACATAGTCTGCCCCGCCAAGTTCACCGGTACCTTTTTTAAGAGCCCGCTCAATATTGTCCTTGGGCATATTCTCTGATTTTGCTTTTGTGATTGCGGTTCTAAGGGCGGGATTCGTCTCCGGGTCGCCTCCGCCTGCACGGGCGGCTACCGTAATTTCTTTAATAATTTTGGAAAAGATTTTACCACGTTTGGCGTCTGCGGCGCCTTTTTTATGTTTAATGGAAGACCATTTATTGTGGCCGGACATGGCTGCTCCTTTATATTTCAATGAATATTAGGAAAGTATCATAATGGACGTTGACAGTCAAGATTGCCTATTTTTCTGCTGAGACGCCGCGCCATGTCGCTCCGCTCTGCCCTAAGTGACAGCTGCTTAAAAGCTGAGCGGCCATTTCAGGTCGGGCTCAATATCTTCTATTTCACGAGCAGCTTGAATGAGGATGTGGTCGAGCAGCATCATGCCTGCTTCGGTTACACTTAAGTAGGTCTTGCCTTCAACCTCGTGGATGCGAAGTCTCCCGAGGGCAGTCTGTTGTCGGATAGTTTCCGACAGAGTTTTACAAATATCTAAACCAAAAATTCGGCGAAACACAGCTGTATCTATTCCGGGAATAGTTCTTAGGCCCATCATCAGATATTCGAGCATGAATTGGGATGGCAAAAGCTCTTCCCACGTGAGTTCAGTAAAGGGGGTGCTGCTTTGGGCAAACCTTTTTATGTCTTGAGGAACTTGTCCTCTGGAGGGAAATCCCCTTGAGTTTCTAAGGGTTGATACCGCTCCCGGACCGATACCGGCGTAGGGTTTCATTCTCCAATAGTATAAATTGTGCCGGCTTTCCTGCTTCGGACGAGCAAAGTTGGACACCTCGTAATGCTCGAATCCATGCAGCTTGAGGATACTCCACAACAATGTGAGAATCTCCGCTGTATTATCCGCAGTTTGAGGGGAGAATCTCCCAGCCTGTACTCTTTTTTCTAAAGGAGTATGCTCCTCTATGGTAAGCGCATACAGAGAAATATGGGTGGGTTCATACCCAATAGCAGTTTCAATATCCCTTTGAGCACCTGCTGCAGTTTGCTGGGGCAATCCGGTTATAATGTCCAGATTCCAGCGCTCCTTCCAGTGTTTAGTGACTAATGCAAGGCCGGTCAGGGTTTCATCCAGGCCGGCGTTTCTCTCTATGACTTTTAAAGCCTCCTCTGAGAAACTCTGTATGCCCACGCTAATTCGGTTCACCCCTGATTCTTTTAGAAAGGAGATTTGTTCGGATGTAATGAGCTCGGGATTTAGCTCTACCGTCCATTCAAAGGTTGGATTAAAACCTAAGCTCTCTTTCCGGAATGGAATAGTAAGAGCATCAATGCCGGAGATAAGTTTTTTAAAAAGCTGTGGGGCAAGCGAATTCGGCGTGCCGCCTCCGATATAAACCGATGGAACCCGCATGGGCTGCAGAGTATTTAGAAGCACTTCAAGCTGCACAAGTACGTTGTGTATCACTTGTTCCTGCAGCTGTACATCAATCGAGCTAAGGGAATAGAAATCACAATAGCCGCATTTGCGACGACAAAACGGAATATGTACGTAAATAGGGAGTTCCGGATAACGGTAGCCATCTGTCATACTATAAAAAACGGAACTGGGGCCAATAGACTAAAAGAGCTTTGGCTACAATTTTTTTCATAGTAGCTGGTTTCCAATAACGGGAAAGAGCGAAATGAGTTCTATCATCCGGAGCCAACAGGTACTCTCCCGGTGCGAGTCGCAGAGTCTCCTGAGAACCGGATAATCCACCAGATTGACTATTTTCTGTATAGCTTCCACCTGTAACCTGAAGATTAGGAATAACTAATTTATAATCAGTCTGCAGAACCTCCTGTTCATCAATAAAATAGCTGGAGGTCGCTGTTTTAATCTTTATTCGATAGGTATCAAGCCTTACCTCATCGCCCGGCATTCCAACAACCCGCATAATTTGATAGCGGCTTATGTGGGAAAACTCATTTTCATCAAAGGGGATAAAATTATTAAAAGTAAAAAATTTGGATATGCTGTTAAGGCCGTGGGCATACCAAGCTAACTCAGGCGGACGGCCGAATTCGCTTACTACCACTGCTCCCCGTTTAGGGGTTCTTAGTAAGGGAATGCGATAGTCAAGTATGTTTAATCTGGGGCCGTAGAGTAAGGGGCTGGCAAGTATACGACCAGCATATACTGGTTGTTCGGACTCTGTATCACTGCTGTTCTGTAAAGAAACTTGGTATGAACTGATTAATAGGGTGCTAATAAGTAAGTGAAACAGAAACACTACAACTATTAGTTTGAGGAAGAATCGGACACTCTTCTTAAACGGCCCCTGTGGTTTGTAGCTGCGATAGTAGCGTAGTGCACGTGTCCTTTTAGACATGATTCTCCCCGTATATATAAATATTAGTGTATAGTGCCAAAACGGTCTAAGGGCCAATAAATAAACATTGCTCTTCCTAGTACATTATCTAAAGCAACCGGGCCGAAATAACGTGCATCCCTTGAATTGTCCCGGTTGTCTCCTAACGGAAATATGTAACCCTCAGCAATATACCAGCCGGTATCGAACTTTCGCCATAGGGCTCCGGCCCGACGTTCTTGCGGATAAATTTTATACAACATTTCGTTTCGGTATTTCATCCAGGCAAACATATCTGTTACCTGGGGCATTTGTTCGGCTTGTCGGCTTATCTCCGCCGATGGCTGAAGACCGGCACTCTGATACGCATCATGAAAGGCCGAAGCCCTAATATATTCATAGGTAGAAGATTCTATGAGACGCCTATTCCTGTCCTGGAGTCCGGCCAACTTTCTAAAGGATTCCTCCGAAAGCCATTCTTCAAAGCCGGGAGGACGCAGTTCTAAATTACCCTTCTCAAACCGGAGTCTGTCCTGGGCCATTCCTACTCCGCGCTTGATAAGAAAGTGGGGTTTAGGATTTCCCTCTGCATCGCGGTCAATATCAACCATCGAAAAGGTGAGCATATAAATCAGGCGCTGCAATGTATCGAACAGGGGGCCTTTTGATATATAGGTTGGACTTTCGAAGATAATTACTTCATCCCGGGTCGGAGAGACAAAACCGGGGAGTTTTAGTGCCCCGGGTATGAGCTCTGGGCCGTAAATCATTTTATTTACAAAGATGCGATCTTGTATTTTTAGGGTATTTTTCATGGAACCGGAAGGAATTTGATATGCCTGGGCTACATATTGGTTAATGAGCAGTACTACAATTGCGGCCCATAAAAAGGCTTCAATCCAGTCAATAATGGGGTTTTTTGCTTTCTGCTTGGCTTTTGTATAGGCTTTTTTTTGTTTCCTTCGTGTGAGATATCTTTCAGTGAAACCTTGTACAGTTTCATACCATTTTTCCATTTAGTCTCCTTATATAACACCACTCAATTATTAGCATAGATGTGTTACATTGACAAGTTAGAACCGAAACTGTACATTTTCAATCATGAAAAAGAAAAAGAAACACTTCGAGATAGAAGAAGTCTCTGATGTGAAATTGAAACCTATATTTGGTATTCAACCTGGTTTATACCTTACAGTTTTATATGCTTTCCTCCTGTTAGCGGTTTTGTTCTCAATCTTTATAGTGCCCGGAATACGTAAGTATGGCTCTAATATAGAGTTTATTTCGCAGCCTGAAGGGGTTGCTGTATTCGTTGATGGTGAATATTTAGATTCTACTCCTTTTACCCGCTTTGTTCCGGAGGGGACACATACGGTTCGTTTTGAGAAACCCTATTTCGATACTGAAAGTGAAGAAATTCGAGTGCCCGGAAAAATATTTGGAACACTTTTATTTAATCGGGCAGAAACTCATCTGGTGAATATGAATATGGCAAAACCCGGGGACTATCTCAACTGGAGATTTGGGCAGATATCTGATTGGTCACTGGTTGGTTCTTTTTATGATCATTATCCTTACCCCTTTCGGGGAGTGCAGGCGGTATCAGAGTTTCTTGCTTCAGAGGGTTCAGAAGTTTCTGAAGGGGAAATATCCGAAAGCATGTACGATTTTTCACACATGCTACTAAATAATATTACTTCTTTTGAACAACTCATTGATGTAGCAGCGGCATTACACTCTTTGAACTCTCCGAAGTACCGATTTTTGTCTATAAAAAAATACACTTCTATTGATGTATCAAGACAATTGATTAGGTCAGTGCAGGATTTGATGGTCAGCAGGGGCGCTTCGCCGATCCTAGCAGCCCTATATGTTGAAGCCGCCCTTCAGGAGAACTCCAGTTTAGCAGAGGAACTCCTTCCAGAATATAAGGTGGATCGGGATGATTTAACAAAGCATATCAAGGGTATACCCTTCTCTGAAATGTATGCTGAAATTGAATTAGAGTCAGTTCCTCTGAGGGTGCAGGAGCATACTTTTATAGAAGTTACACCTCCTGCCCAGGTGGCTGTGGGTAACAGTGATTTTCCAGTGAATTCAGCTGAGTATGATTTTTCCCGGTTGAGTGAGTTTCCCCACCTCGAAAAGCTGGAACCTTACTATATTTCCAGCGGCGAGGTAACGAGGCGCCAGTTCGACCGTTTCTTGCAGGAAGAGCCTGACTGGAATGCAGAACACATAGATAAGCTAATTCAGCAAGGAAAGGTTGATGAACAGTATCTAAGCTATAAAGATAGCTACCCGGTTGAAACATCTCAAATTTTCTCTGTGCCGGTGACGCACGTTTCATGGTATGCAGCCAAAGCATACAGTAAATGGTTTGAGTCAAAGCTACCGACCGAATTAAAAGGGCGGTTTAGCGTACGCCTGCCCACCGAAACAGAATGGGAGTTTGCCGCTCGTAAAAACAGCGACGCCCAAGTTATAGACAGTGGAAGTGGATTTGATGGTCCACAAGCTGCAAACTACAGCCGTGAGGGACGAATTGGCCTGGCTGATATGCAGGGAAATGTATGGGAATGGAACGAAAACTGGTATTTTACCTCGGATGTACTCGATGGAGTCTATGGGGCTGCAGTACCGGGTTTTGATGGAAGTGAAAAGGCATTACGCGGTGGAAGCTGGGCGAATCGAGCTGCTGAGGTACCGGTATGGCGACGCGCCTCCCACCCGCCTCAATGGTGCTCTCCATTTGTAGGGTTTCGAATTGTCCTAGAACCAATTGTACTGGATTCGAGAGAGGAAGAGTAGAATGTCAGAACTTGAAACTAGTGGAAAAAGCGGAATTAAGGTGTTGGCCGATAACAGAAAGGCCCGCTTTAACTATACAGTAGAAGATACCCTTGAATGTGGAATCGAGCTACAAGGGACTGAAGTGAAATCCATCCGTGGAGGCAAGTTCTCTTTTACCGATTCCTATGCGCGTGTAATGAACGGTGAGTTGATCTTATTCGGTTTTCATATCGCCGCCTATAAGTTTGGGAATATCCATAACCATGAACCCCTTCGGGAACGGCGTTTATTAGCCCATAAACAGGAGATTAAGCGTCTTCAACGCCGGGTAGATGAGCGGGGATATACTTTGGTTCCATTGAAAGTGTATTTGAAGGGGGGTATTGTAAAAGTACTCATCGGCATTTGTAAGGGAAAACAGACCCATGATAAACGCAACTCTATAAAGGACCGTGATCTAAAGCGTGATGCTCAGCGGGAGATGCGGGATCGCCTAAGATAGGCCGTATAAGAAATATCCTAACAAACACTTATGGGAAGACCTGTGGTAAGTTCGACAGAGCATCAGTGCATATTGATTTTAATGGTATTAAATGTTATGTTCTATATAGCCGCGGGGGTGTACCGGATTCGACTGCTGGTCTTGCACGGCTGTAGGTTGCAAGTGGAGCTGCCACAACTCCATAAACTGGACATTAATTTAACTGCG
>Ga0209925_1001001_pt1 | contig 14347 bp, 10 predicted proteins | sample SalPonR2_A_D1_MG_FD_185702 | JGI IMG/M metagenome (GOLD analysis project Ga0209925, IMG submission 185702) | Salt pond soil microbial communities from South San Francisco under conditions of wetland restoration - Salt Pond MetaG R2_A_D1_MG... ...
TTTTAATAATTTTCTTATTTCTTTTTGTTTTTACAGGATATTCATCAATATTAAATTCAGTTATATATGAAAAAGTTGATAGTGGTATTGATATAAAACTGAATTTTGATAATAAATTTAGGTATCAGATATTTAAATTAGATAATCCTAAAAGGGTAGTTATAAATCTTCCTTCTATCAAATCTAAGGATAATTTTAAACAAATACCTGTTGAATCCAGTAAAATTAATGAAGTAAGATATTCCCAATTCAACAAAAATATGGCAAGGGTTGTTATTGAACTCAAAGAGTGGTTAAAATATTTTCCAGAAAAAAAAGGCAACAATTTAGTTTTGCATTTTCTAATAAAAGATCAGGATTTTGTAAAGAAAGAACACGATACACCAAAAAAACTATCCAGTTTAACAGAAATAAATATGAACAAGATTGATAAAGATAAAATAAAACTTGATTTTAAAATTGATGGAGAATTAAATTACACAATTAAAGAAGAAAACGGAACTCTCTCTCTTGAGTTATATAATACTACGAGTAATCTTAACAGAAAAGAGTTTCAAGGTGATGGTGATATAGTTAATGATTTAATGGTTAATAAAATTAATGATGAAAATATAAGTGTTAAGATTAGTTTAAATAAACAATTTCCATATGATGTTGATAAAACAAAGGATACAATTTCATTAATATTTGAACCTGGTAGAAAAGTTACCAGAAGTAAAATTACTTCCATTGATAACAAAATGGAAAATGGAATAGTTTTTATTGAATTTAAAACGGATGATTGGATTAGGTATAATGAAAAACAGATTGGAAACGAAAATAAAATAAGATTAACTTTTGAAGATGCTGTTCTTTCTCAGGAAGAATTAAATATTCCCGTTAGAAAGGGGCCTGTTGTTGAAATAAACAATAAAATTGCAAAAAATGATGTTGTATCAGATATTATTTTGAAAGAAAATATAAAATATGAAATCTATCGAAATAATAATAATATTGTAATGGAGGTTGAGCAACTTGAAAAAGAAAATAAACAAATTGCTGAGGATACCTCTAAAAAAATGACTAGTGGCAGTAATCAGGAAAACATAAAAAGAAGTGGTCAGATATTGAAAGATATTTCAGTACAGGATGCAAATATAACTTCTTTATTAGCTGAAATAGCAAGAATTGCTGGATATAATATTATAATGTCAAAGAGTGTACAGGGTAATGTTACTATTGATTTACATAATGTGTCATGGGAAAAAGCTCTTGATATTATTCTTAGAACAAATGGATATTCCTATAAAATTGATGGAAATATTATAAGAGTTGCTACTCTTCGAGAATTGAAAGAAGAGGTACAGGCAAAAAAAGAAAGACAGGAGTTGGAAAAAGCCGGTCCTAAAGAAATTAGAATTATTCCAATTTCTTATGCTGATCCGGATGATATATCTAAAACCGTAACAAATACTTTATCTGAAGATGCAAAAGTTACTATCGACAGCAGAACAAATTCTCTAATTATCACAGATGTTAAAAATAAATTAGAACAGGCAGAAAAACTAATTAGTTATCTGGATAAACCTACTTCTCAGGTAATGATAAAAGCTAAATTTATAAAGGTTAGTACTACTGCCCAGCAGAATCTTGGAATAAGATGGCAGTTAAATAATAATTCAACATTTGAATCTTCAATGACAAATGAAGGAGTAGATGGAGGAACAGATGTAATTGTAAATCCTGGAGGTGCAACAAATTCAGGACAGGTTGTAACTTCTTTGCTTGATACATTTAACTTAAATATGAAATTAAATATGATGGTTACAGAAAATAATGCTGAAATACTTGCAAGTCCAAAAGTTACTGTTCTTAATAATGAAACAGCTCATTTCAACGCTGGTAAAAAAATACCAATAACACAGTTAGATGAAAGTGGAAATACTGTTAGTCAACTTCAGGAGATAGGAATAAAATTAGATGTAACTCCTACAATAAATGCATCAAATGAGGTTTTACTGGATATTAAACCGGAAGTTAGTGATTTATTACCACCGGCTAATGGAGCAGATATTATAATATCTTCAAATACTGCTGAAACTAAATTGATAGTCAAAGATGGAAAGACTGCAGTTATTGGTGGTTTATTAAGAAAAGATAAAACAGATGCTACTTCTGGTGTACCAATTTTAAAAGATATTCCAATTATTGGAACACTCTTTAAAAGTAGAACTCAATCTAATAATACAGAAGAAATTTTAATTTTTGTTACACCATATATAATAAGACCTAATCAAAATTGAATTATGAGTCTAAATAGCAAGGAAATAATAGGTGTTAAATAAAATAAATGAATATAAAGTTTATATTTTAATACCTTTTCTGGGAGTCCCTGTACTTTTTAATTCTATATTAATTAGTTACAGGGATTCTTTTTTGATTTATTTAGGAATAATTCTTTTTTTTCTTGGATTCTCATTTAAAAACATAAAGAAAATTCCGTGGGAAATGATAATATTATTTTCTTTACCATTAATATCCCTCTTATATTCAAATGATACTGCTTTATCTTTACAGCATTATTTTTTCTTTTTTATATATATAGCCTTATTCGTTATTTTTTATAAATATGAACATAAAGAAAAATTATATAAGGTAATTCTTTTTTATTCAGTGATATTATTTTTATATATTTTATTTCAGAAATTTTATATATATCCATATTTACAAAATTCAACTTTATTAACAGAAAATCAGATGGGTGTTTTAGAACAAAATCGATACATGGCAACTTTTTCATTACCCAACATATATTCATTTTTTATATTAACTGCCATATATGTTTCGTATAAAATGTATAAAATAAAAAAGAATTATTTTTATCTTTTTTTAATATTAATTAATATTACAGCTTTAATATTTACAAAAACATTTATTTCTTTTGGATTATTATTATTGATGTTTTTAATATTATTATACCGTGATAAAAGAAAATATTTTTATTATTTTAGTGGTTTGGTTGTAATTATGGGTATAATATTTTTTAGTTTAAGGTCTTTATCAAGTGTGATCAATTCTCTAAATTTAAGATACTTAAATTATAGGACAGCTTATCTAATTTTTAAAGATAATCCAATAATTGGAGTCGGTGTTAATAATTTTGATCTCCATTATATGGCTTATAAGTTCAAAGAAGCAAACATCATTCATAATGCGCATAGTATGGTATTACAATCTCTTGCTGATTTAGGTCTTATTGGTATATTATTTATTTATTTTTTCATTAAAATAATTTACAAACAATTAAATTCTAAATGGATAGTCTTTTATATAATAATATCTCTTTATTTTTTTACGGATATGATGTTTTATGTTCCTTCAGTTGCAATTTTATTTTGGATTATTTTAGCAACTAATTTCAAAAATAACAGTAAGGTTTATAATTATAGAATAAAAACAGTGTGTTCATATTTAGTTATAATTATTTACATTACATTATCACTTTTTCATTTTACAAATCCGGATAGGGTTTTTTTTAACAAAATTAAAAGTAAGATGGGAAATTATAAAAATAATAACAAGAATTATTCACTTTTCATAACTAATTATAAATTAAGGAAATATTTTGGTAATGAAAATTCTAAAAAGTAAATATTTCAAAATTGAAAATATTTTTATATTTCTTATATTGTTATCTTCTTTTTTTATTGGAGGAGAAAATTTATATTTTAAATATTCTGTTATTGTTTTTGCTTTTTTTATTCTGTTTTATAAACAAAAAATATTATACTCCAGTTTTGATTTCTCAATATTTATTGCTGGAATAATTTATTTTATATATAATATTATTATTCATAACTTTAATTCATCCACACTGAATTTTTTAATAATATTATTTGTTTTATTAGTAATTAAGAATCTTAAAATAGAAAAAACTTTTTTTGTTAATATTTATATTCTGAGTACTATAATTCACTCCCTGATCATATTTTATCAATTTTATATTAAACATATTTTAAGAACCCCATCAACTTTTGTAAATGCAAATTGGGCTGCTTTATGGATTTCTATTGGGTTATATTTTTTTATTTTTGAAAAAAATTTATTCAAAAAAAACAAAATATTAAGAATATTTCTTTTTGTTATATTTTTATTTACTCTTATTTTAACATTTTCAAGAACTCTTATTTTTGTAATAATAATTTTTTCTATATATGGGGCTTACAAATTTGGAAATAAGAAGGTATTAAAGTATCTGGTCGTCTTTCTTATAGTTATTTCAGCTGGGATAATTTTAATTAGAAGTAACATTAGTGAAAACCAATTATCATGGAGCAGGCTTAAAATTTATAAAGCTGATTCTAAAATGTTTTTCGAGAGTCCGGTAACCGGTCATGGAATAAAAAATGTTGAAAATTTACTTCCAAATTATTTTGAAGGAGAATTTAATGGAGCAACATTTTTTTCCAAATCACCCCAAATGTCTCATTCAATATATTTTGAAATCTTGCTTGAATTTGGTGTTATTGGTCTATTTATATTTTTATTATTTTTATTTAAAAATTACAAAAATAATTATTATAAAATACCATTTATTATATTTTTGGTTTTTGGATTATTTAATAATATTGAAAAATCATTCTCTTTGTTGATTGTATTTGCTGTAATAATGTCCTTTAATTTTAATAAAAAAAAGATTGTTAAATTTCGAAAAGAAGTATTTTTTATATTATTATTAATTATTACTTACATATATTCTTTTAAATTATTTTCTTTTATTAAAAGTAATCAGGGTTATAAACAATTTGAAAATAAAAAATATTTTAAGGCTTATAAATCATATCAAACTGCCCATAATTTTACAAAATATGATCCATTTTATACTTATACATATTTACGTTATATACTTGATTTACCCAAAAATGACATTCTTGGATTTGAATGGGATGAAAGATTTTATAAAATCCAGAATCTATTTGATAATTTGAAAATTTATGATAAATATAATCCTAAGGTATATAATATGGAAACTTATTACTATTTAAAAATACTACGATCTGAAAAATTTGGAAATTTAAAAAAAGAAGTTTATAAACTTGCATTAAATAGTATAAATAGGGCAATAGATTTGAATAAAAACAATGCTGTATTTTATTATAAAAAAATGATTTTATTTTTTATTAACAATCAAAAAGATAAGGCTTTTCATACTGGCAAAACAATTTTGAAAATAGAACCAAATTTTTTAAGAGTGCATGAATTAATGATAGATTGTACTAATAATCAAGAGATTATACAGAAACATAAAAAAAGAATTAAAGAGATTAAAAATTTAAATTTAGAGGGAATAAAACTTAATAAATACGATAGAAATATTTTACAGAAATAATTATACAAAAAAAGTGTTTAGAAATTTTGCCTTATATTTGTTTTTTGTAAGATTTTTATAGAAATTTAAAAATAGTTTTTCTTTTTTCTTCGGGACTAATATTTTTATCTCTATGAGTTTTTTAAATTCTTTTGATTCTAATTTTATACTGTTATTTTTGAAAAAATTTTCTATTTGGTCATAATTGGGATAGTCAATTATAATGGAATATCTTAAATATTTTTCTAATCTTTTTATTATAGATTTTTCAACAACTTTTTGAGCGGATTTACTGTATGCTCTTATTAAACCTCCTGCTCCAAGTTTTATTCCACCATAATACCGGGTTACATTTATAAGAATATTGGTTAAATCATTTTTCTGTATAATATTAAGAATTGGTTTTCCTGCTGTACCTGAGGGTTCTCCATCATCATTATATTTTAATTTAAATTGTTTTATACCGATACGATATGCCCAGCAGTTATGTGTTGCATCATCATACTTGTTTGTAATGATATTTATATGATTTTCCACATCATTTTCTGATAAGCATTTATATGATTGTCCTATAAAAACGGATTTTTTTTCTTTTATAGTAAAAGATGATTCTTTTTTTATTGTAAATAATTTATTTTCCATAAAAAGAGGATAAATAATATATATAGAATGTCAAATGTTATAATTTAAAATATTGTTATTGACAATCAAGGATATTTATTTAATTTTTATTAATAGGAGGAGATTATGAAAGATATTTCAAAAATTAATTTAAAAAAATTGAAAGAAAAAAAATATCCAGGCAGAGGAATAGTTATGGGAATGACTCCAGATAAAAAAAATTATGTTCAAATTTACTGGATTATGGGAAGAAGTTCTAATAGCAGAAACAGAATATTTGTTGTAGAAAATAACTGTTTAAAAAATGAGATATATAATGAAAAGTTAGTAGAGGATACTTCTTTAATTTTATATTATTCCATGAAAAATTTTGAAGATAAACATATCGTTTCAAATGGAGATCAAACTGAAACAATTTACAAATATATTAAAAATGGTAAAAACTTTGAAAAAGCATTAAATACAAGATATTTTGAACCCGATGAGCCTAATTTTACTCCAAGAATTTCTGGGATTTTATTTAATGAAAAAAATGAAATTGCTTATAAATTGTCAATAATTAAATCAATAAATAATAACAAGAATTATTGTGCAAGATATTTTTATAATTACGAAAGTGCAATTCCCGGATACGGTCATTTTATTTCAACATATACAGATGATGGAAATCCATTACCATCATATAGCGGAGAGCCTAAAATATTACCTATATTTAATAAAATGAAAGATAATTTGCAACACTACTGGGATTTATTAAATAAGGATAATAGAATATCAATTGCAGTAAAGTATATGAACATTGAAAATAAATCATTTAGTTATAAAGTTATAAATAAGAATATAAAATAATAAAAATCGGAGTGGAGGGATTTGAACCCCCGACAGCCTGCTCCCAAAGCAGGTGCGCTGCCGGACTGCGCTACACTCCGTTTATTCCCAGGATTTCTCAAATATTTTAAAAACTAAATAGCTTAATTAAATGAGATACGGGATTAGCTTAAAAAGGGTGGATGATGGGACTTGAACCCACGGCCAACGGAGCCACAATCCGTTGCTCTACCAGCTGAGCTACATCCACCATAAAAAGTAAAGAAAACATGCCTGGGGGGATTCGAACCTCCAACCCCCAGATTAGAAGTCTGGTGCTCTATCCAGTTGAGCTACAGGCACTCTTCAATCGGAGTGGAGGGATTTGAACCCCCGACAGCCTGCTCCCAAAGCAGGTGCGCTGCCGGACTGCGCTACACTCCGTTTCAACGAAAAAAATCTTATATTAATAATTAATTATTGTCAACAAAAAAATATTAAATCAAGAAAAAAAACACTATAATTCTCAATTAATATAAAAATATTATAAAATAAAAGATTTTATATTAATATAAATATAAATATATTCATAAATATCGTTATAACTGAAACATTGTTGATTATATAAAAAAAATGGCTTATAATAAAATAAATAAATTTAGAAAAGGAATTAGTTATATGTATAGTTTATTTAAAAAAAATAATAGAATCAATGTAATTGGTGAAAATTCTAAACAAAAGAAAAAAATTATTCATAAATTAGATAAAATTTATGATCACGAATTAATATATTTAAATATAAATGAAAATTTATCTAAAAAAGCATATTTTTTACCAGTTGTACTATTTCTTATAAATTATTTTATGATTAATTCTAATGACAAGGCTAAAAATATTAAAAATAAAATAGAGCAGAAATTAAAAATTTGTTTATCTGAAGAATTTTTTGAAAAGTTATTTAAAATTTTATATTATTTCAGTAATTTCAAATTATCTGATATATATAAATTAAATAGAGGAGATCTGAATTCCATACATAAAGAATTATATTATTATTTATTTCAGTTAATGGATTATCTTAAAAAGTATAAAAAATATATAATTATTGCTGATAATTATAATATGTATGATAAGTGGAGCAAAAAATTTATAAAAAATTATTTTCTGGATAAAAATAAAAAAAATTTAAAATTAATATTATTTACTGAAAACAAAATAGAAAATAAAAATATTGATAAGACAGTAATTATAAACCCGGAAAAATCTAAAATTGAAGAAATTGATATTTCAGAATCACTAAAAATATTTTCAATTTATGGAAATTCCATTTCTTTAAAATATTTGAAAAAATTCATGTTAAAAGAAAATTATTCAGAAAATAAAATATTGAAAGAATTAGATAATTTAAAAAAATATGATTTTATTTATGAAAGTAATGGACAGCTATATTTTTTAAACAATAATATAAAAAATAATATTTTAATAAGAACTAAACAAGAAAAAAAAAGAAAAATTGCCTGGTATCATTATCAAAATTATTATGAAAATAAAAAGAATAAAAGTCTTTATGATTATATATTTGTTATATACTGGTTGAAAATAATTGATGAGAGAAATCTAATAAAAAAAGAATTGCAAAATGTTATTGATTATTTTGAAACTATTAAATCAGCAGATCATCTTATTGAATATTATAGGTTAATGTGTAATTATGAAACAGATAAGGATCAAATATTTCAGATAAAATTAAGATTGATTCATTTATTCAAGAATACTGGCAAATACAGAGAAGGACTAAAATTTATTAATAATCTTGATACTTCTATAATGCAACCAAGACACAAAAATACGATAAATTCTTATTATTATTATTTTAAAAGAATTATCGGCCATGAGATATGGTTTTTAAAAGAGTTAAAAAAAGGAGCTGGAATTGCTTTAGAAAATAAATGGTATAAAAACTATTTTTTCTGGAATAGTGAAATCGCTTTTTTGTATTACTTAGAAGGAAAATATAAAAAAGGTTTTAAATTTTTAGAAAAAAATGAAAAATATATTGAGAAAGTAGATGAAAGAACATTAATAGGATGTTATTATTCATTGTTGGCGATGTTTTATGAGAAAAAAGCAAAGTTTAAAAAAGCAAAAGAAAATTATGAATATGCTATTAAACTCGCAAGGAAACATAATGCATGTGTTGAAGAGATAACCCAATTAAATAATTATGCTGCAATGTATTTAATAAAAGGTGAATTTGATAAAGCAATAAATATATTTCAGCGGGCTAATCAAGTATCTGACAAACTGGGATCTAAAGACAAAAAATTAATACTTTCTTTAAATATTGGATATTGTTTATTAAGAAAATTAAGAATTAATGAGTCTAAAGAGTATATCGATAAAGCTCTTAGATATGCTAAAATTACCGGTAATAAGAGGTATACTTCAATGGGGTATTTTCTTCTTTCAAAATACTACTTTCACAAAGGAAAGTTTATGGATGCCTTGCTATATCTAACTTCTGTTGAAGAGATAGCTAAAGAAAAAAAATATAAATCTATTCTTTCTGATGTTTATATGACATATGGAGAAATTTATTTCTATAAAAAAAGATATAAAAAAGCGAAAGAATATCTTATTAAGGGTATTAATCTTGCCGAGGAAGTTTCAAACTCAGAAAGATTTTATTATATTTTATATTTAATAAATATATATAAAAATAATGATAATTATAATAAAATAAAAAAAATAATTGATGAATCTTTAGAAAAATCAAAAAAAATAAATGATAATTATTTTTATAGAATTAAAGCTTTGAAATTATTAATTTTTGATAAAACGGAAACAGATATTGAAAAAAAGCTAAAACAAATACTTATAAATTTTTCTAATGATAATTTAAAAATGGATATTTATTATGATTTGTGGAAAATGAAAAGAAAAAAAGAATACAAAGAAAAGTTGAAAAATTATTTTAAAGGGATTGATAGTTTTATTTACCAGAATAGATACAGGCTTTTAAATACTCAAAAAGAAAACTAATTAATAATTATTCATTAAAATATTTACATTTTTCCAATTATATGATATTTTTTATTTAAAATTAAGGGAGGATAATTCTATGGCTGGACATAGTAAATGGGCTAATATAAAGCATAAAAAGAAAAAAGAAGATAGAAGAAGAGGAAAATTATTTTCCAAATTATCTAAAAAAATTACAATTGCAGCGAGAGAAGGCGGAGGGGATCCTGAATACAATTCTAATCTTAGAATGTATATTGATAAAGCCAAACAAAATAATATGCCTAAGGATAATATAGAAAGAGCTATTAAAAAAGGTACCGGTGAATTACCGGGTGTTACCTATGAAGACGCTGTTTATGAGGGTTATGGACCAAATGGAGTTGCTTTATATATAGAAGTGACAACCGATAATACAAATAGAACTGTTGGAGAATTAAGGCATATACTTTCAGAATATGATGGAAATATGGGAGAAGATGGGTCGGTTGCCTGGATGTTTGATAGGACAGGGTTAATTTATATTCTTAAAGAAGTTATTGGTGAGGAAGAGGTAACTGATAAGGCAATTGAAGCAGGTGTTGAAGATATTGAAATAGAAGATGATTTTTACCTTTTATATTGTAATCCAAGATCATTTCATGAAGTTATGGATTCTTTCAAGGAAAGTAATATTAATATTGATAATTCAGAACTTGCTATGATTCCCAAAAATACAATTAAACTTGATGAGGATAATGCAAAAAAAATATTAAATTTAATTGATGAATTAGAAGACCATGATGATGTTCAGAATGTTTATGCTAATTTTGATATAGATGATAGGATTGTAGAAAGAATACTTGGTGATGAATGAAAGTTTTAGGGATTGATCCAGGGTTGAATAAAACTGGATTTGGAATTGTTGAGAAAAAAGGCAGTAAATTAAAGGTTTTAGATATAGGTATTATACAACCGGCAAAAAATAAAAAGATTGATAAAAAGATATTTTACTTGCATAAAAAATTAACAAAAATTTGTGATTTATATAAACCTGAAGAATGTTCAATTGAAGAATTGTTTTTTGTAAAGAATGTTAAGTCAGGAATAAAAGTTGGCCAGATGCGTGGAGTGGCAATATTAACAATGGCACAAAAAAAAATTCCGGTTTTTAATTACACTCCAACAAAAATTAAGCTTGCAGTTGTTGGTAATGGTAATGCAAAGAAAGAGCAGGTAAAAGAAATGGTTAAATTACTTACAGGTTTTAAAACCGAAAAAAAGTTGACTTATGATGCTTATGATGCCGTTGCTGCAGCAATTTGTCATTTAAATAATAGAAGGATAAAACAGTATGATAGCTTATCTTGATGGCTTCTTAATTGATAAAAATGAAAAAAACATAATTATTGATGTAAATGGTGTTGGATACAGTGTATTAATACCTGAATATCTTTATTATGATTTACCTGAAATTAATTCAGAATATAAAATTCATATTTATCATCATTTTAGAGAAGATAATCAATCTCTTTATGGCTTTAAGACTAAAAAAGAAAAAAGTTTTTTTGAACTTCTTGTTTCAGTATCAGGAATTGGTCCCAAGAAAGGGTTGAAACTAATATCACAATCTACGTTTGGTAAATTTATGGTTGCTATAAAAAACGAAGATATTTCATACTTATCATCATTGTCAGGTGTGGGTAAAAAAACTGCTAAAAAATTGATTTTAGAGTTGAAGGATAAAGTAAAAGATATTGATATAGAATTTGAGCAGGAAGATAAAAATAAAAATATTGCCAGTGAAGCTATTGAAGTTTTGATAAATTTAGGATTTTCTCCACCGGAGGCAAGAAATGCAATAGGTTCAATTAATGTAGGAAATGAAGAGTATTCTGTTCAGGATTTTGTTAAACTTGGTTTGAGAAAGTTAGGAAAAGGTAAATAAAGTATGGGCGATCGAGTAGTAGATCCAAAATCAAAAATAAAAGATGAGTCTACAGAGAGAAATTTAAGACCCAAATTTTTAAATGAATTTATTGGACAAAAAGACTTGAGAAAAAAATTATCGATATATTTACAGGCTGCAAAAAAAAGAAATGAACCTGTAGATCATATTTTATTTCACGGTCCCCCTGGATTGGGGAAAACTACTCTTGCACACATAATTGCACATGAAATGGGTGTAAATATTAAAATTACTTCAGGCCCTATATTAACAAAACCGGGAGATGTTGCTGCTATTTTAACAAATTTAGAACATAATGATATTCTTTTTATAGATGAAGTTCATCGATTAAGCAGGAGTGTTGAAGAAATGCTTTACTCTGCAATGGAAGATTATGAACTTGATATTATTATAGGAGAGGGGCCTTCTGCAAAAAATATAAGAATACCACTTGAACCATTTACTTTAATAGGCGCAACAACGAGAGCAGGGTTACTTACTTCACCTTTAAGAGATAGATTTGGTGTTTTAGAACGTCTTGAATTCTATAAAAAACATGAAATTGCTGAAATTATTAAAAGGTCTTCAAAAATTCTTAATGTTGAAATAGATAATGATTCAGCTGATAAAATAGCTAAAAGATCCAGATTTACTCCAAGAGTTGCTATTCGATTATTAAAGAGAGTAAGGGATTTTGCTGATGTAAAAAATAATGGGGTTATTAACAATAAAATATTAAAAAATGCATTTAATCTTTTAAAAATTGATGAAATAGGGCTTGATAAAATGGATAAAAAAATATTAAAAGCTATCATCAAAAGGTTTAATGGTGGACCTGTAGGTCTTGAGGCACTTTCTGTAGTTCTTGGGGAAGATACTACAACTATACAGGATGTTTATGAACCATTTTTAGTAAGAGCTGGATTTATTCAAAGGACTTCAAGAGGAAGACAGGCATCTAAAAAAGCTTACAAATATTTTGACGTTGAAAACAATCCTGATGGAAATGATCCCCAATTAGAGTTTAAATAATTATGAAAAAAGTATTATTGCACATTTGCTGTGCTCCATGTTCCATATATCCAATACGAAAATTAATAGATATGGGTTATGAAGTTTTTGGTTTCTGGTATAATCATAATATACATCCTTATAAAGAATATGAGAAAAGATATAAAGAAGTTGTGAAATATTTAGATAATATTAATATTCGTCTTTTGGAAAAAAATGAATATAATCTCGAAAAATTTATGAGAAATGTTGTTTTTCGTGAAGAATCAAGGTGCAGTTATTGTTATAGTTCAAGATTACGACAGGCAGCAATATTTGCAAAAAAAGGAAAATTCGATTTTTTTACAACTACACTTTTATACAGCAAATTTCAAAAACATAATCTAATAAAACAAATTGGTATTTCAGAAGCTAAGAAATATAAAGTTAAATTTTTGTATGAAGATTTTAGAGAAGGCTGGAAATATGGAATAAAAAAATCCCGTAAATTAAACATGTATCGACAGCAGTATTGTGGCTGTATTTATTCAGAAAAAGATAGATATCTTAACTAAAATCTTAAAATCAAGAAACCACGAGTCTCAAGAATGAGAAAATCAGGAAAAAACTGTTTTGTAGTTTAAGTTCTACATTCTCCGAAAGAAGGAGAATAAAAGTTTCGGACATACCATCCCATAAGTTAGGGATAAGTCTAATCATCAATGCTAATCATAAAGGTCTGTAAAATATAAAATTATTTTTAAAATTCAAAAATTTGAATTTATATATATTTGATACCTTTATAAAAATGAAAACAAGCTTTCATTTTTTAAAGTTATCTTAATAATTATTGATAAATCAATAATCAAATAATTTTATATTTTAAAATCCATATATAAACAAAAAAATAGTTAGGATTAAATATTATGGGTTGCTTCAGTGGAATTACTTATAATCCTGTTAATCGCGTTTCCCTTACCTGGTGGGACGGCTTGACTGAATCCAGCTATATGTGGATGTAGATGATATGAATACTACATGACAGTCTCTTGAAAAAATCCTGTCTTCCCTTTCCCAGAGGGACGGCTTGTCCGAATTCAATTTCATTTATGAGTTGCTTCTATGGGAAAACTTAAAAATCTGCGTTCCAGCAATTACTTGAAAAGGAAGTGCTGGATCTGCGTAAATCTGCGTCTATTTTATTTAGGATATTACTTTAGCTTTAATCTAAACCCATATTAAAAATTACAAAGTAATTTTTTAGTTTACGAACACGAATTACAAATACGAAAAACGAATAATTTTTTTTAAAAAATTATTACAGTTCATCATCCTATGACTACGGTTCATTAATTTTTTTATAGAATTTTACATGTAGCGGTATTATATTTTTTGTGAAGAGGTCGGTTGATGAGCCGTAAGTTCTAAGTCTTATGTCTTAAGCTTGAAAGGTCCTACAACAGAGGACATCTGACTTGGTACAAGTAAATATAGATAACAGATCACTGAACACAGAATTCAGACCACAGGAAAAGAACTCACACTAACACGAAAATCGAACTAATGATTTTCAACTTAAACTTAAGCTTTAACTTTAACTAAAATTATGGTGTTAGTATAAAAATCTGGACAAA
>Ga0209925_1001003_pt1 | contig 14318 bp, 11 predicted proteins | sample SalPonR2_A_D1_MG_FD_185702 | JGI IMG/M metagenome (GOLD analysis project Ga0209925, IMG submission 185702) | Salt pond soil microbial communities from South San Francisco under conditions of wetland restoration - Salt Pond MetaG R2_A_D1_MG... ...
TACCCCTCGACTTGCATGTGTTAGGCCTGCCGCTAGCGTTCATCCTGAGCCAGGATCAAACTCTTCGTTGTAGAAAAAATTTGTGTTTCCTGTGCTCTGACTATCTTGACGAATGTCGCCTCGCTTTCTTACCTTTCTATCTCAACATTTCAAAGAACTTTTATCACTTAAATAATATTTTAAAGTTCGTTTTCCCAAAAAGGGAATGCAAAGTTAAAAAGACTTTATTTTTTTACAAAATATATTTTAACTTTTTTTGATTTTTTTTTCTTCCCTCTTAAATAAAACAAAGAACTCTCAGTTGCGGGGTGCAAATATATGTTAGATTTTTAAATTACCAATCATTTTTAAAACTTTTTTCAATCTTTTTTAATCTTTTTTTTCAACCCATTGCATGTGAGGCTTATAGTTTTAATTAACTTTTAAATAATCATTGTGTTTTCCTGTATTTTGGATATTTTATAGTAAATTCGTACAAAAAAGAAACATGGATAAAAAGCTTGTAATCATCCCTACTTATAATGAAAAAGGCAATATTGACAGGATAATACATAAGGTCTTTTCTTTATCAACCATTTTTGACATTCTTATTATTGACGATAATTCTCCTGATCAGACTGCCGAAATAGTAAAAACACTACAAAAAGAGTATAATAATAAACTACACTTAATTGAAAGGGAGGGTAAGCTTGGACTAGGAACAGCTTACATCACAGGTTTTAAATGGGCCATTAAAAACAACTATGATTATATTATAGAGATGGATGCAGATTTTTCGCACGACCCGAATGATTTACCAAGGTTATACGAAGCCTGTGCTAAAGACGGGGCTGATCTGGCGATTGGTTCGCGCTATAAAAACGGGACCAATGTTGTTAACTGGCCAATCGGAAGAATATTAATGTCCTATTTCGCTTCAAAATACGTTTCTTTTATTACAGGAATGAAAATTAACGATACCACTGCCGGATTCAAATGTTACAGAAAGAAAGTAATAGAAACCATTGATCTGGACCGCATAAAATTTAAAGGTTATGCTTTTCAAATAGAAATGAAGTTCAAAGCCTGGAAACATAAATTCAAGCTTGTTGAGGTACCCATTATTTTTACAAATCGACAGGTAGGAACCTCTAAAATGTCTGGTGGAATATTCAATGAAGCTTTATGGGGTGTAATAGGTATGAAAATAAGAAGTATGTTTAAAAATTATACTGATGAATCCAAAATTGATAAATAATGCCCGTATTATAAATGAAAACAATGACTTTACGGGATCTGTTCTTATCGGGGATGAAAAAATAAAAAAAGTATTCAGCGAACCTCTCTCAGAGAAAGAAATTCTAAAGGACTGGGAAGTAATTGATGCAACCGGACTTATTCTCATACCAGGTATTATTGATGACCACGTTCATTTCCGAGAGCCAGGATTGACCCAAAAAGCAGATATTTACTCAGAGTCAAAGGCTGCAATAGCAGGTGGAGTAACCTCTTTTATGGAGATGCCAAATACAAAACCAGCTACCACTAGCATCCATGAACTGGAGAAAAAATATGAGTTAGCTAAACAAAAATCGTTTGCTAATTATTCATTTTATTTCGGAGCCACAAACAATAATTTTGAAGAAATTCAAAAAATTAATCCATCGGAAATACCAGGGATCAAACTTTTCATGGGTTCATCAACTGGAAATATGCTAATTGATAATGAAAACACACTTAGTAAAATATTTGCTGAATCACCAAAAATTCTTGTATCTCATTGTGAAGATGAAAAAACTATAAAAGACAATACAGAATATTATAAGAAAAAATTTGATGGTGATATTCCTTTTAAGAATCATCCTTTAATCCGGTCAGAGGAGGCTTGCTACAAATCATCCTCAAAAGCAATAAAACTGGCAAAAAAATACAACACGCGTTTACATATATTACATTTAAGTACTGCAAAAGAACTAGAACTATTCAATGAAGATATTCCCCTTGAAGAAAAAAAGATAACAGGAGAAGTGTGTATTCATCATTTATGGTTCAATGATACCTTTTACAAAGACTTAGGCTACAGGATTAAATGGAACCCAGCGGTGAAAAAGCAAAATGACCAAATTAAATTATTAGAGGGGTTGATTAATAATAAGATTGATGTAATTGCCACAGATCATGCTCCTCATCTTTTAAAAGAAAAGCAACAGACTTACCTGAAAAGTCCATCCGGTGGCCCAATGATCCAGCATAGTTTGCTGGCAATGATGGAATTCTTCCATGAAAACAAAATAACCGTAAACAAAATTGTTGAAAAGATGTGCCACAATCCGGCTAAACTTTTCAAAGTTAAAAAGAGAGGATTTATAAAAGAAGGCTACTGGGCAGATCTTGTATTAATCGATCCCGGAAAAACTTACAATATAAACACTGATAATATTCTATATAAATGTAAATGGTCTCCTATGGAAAACCTAACATTTAAATCTTCTGTATCACACACATTTATTAACGGACACTTAGCTTATGAAAAAGGCAACGTTTCAAATCAAAGGCACGCTAAAAGAATTGAATTTCAGTAAATTCCATGTCCTTTTATTGGTCGGTTTTCTTATTCCTATGGTTACAATTTTATCGAATTGTACTGATCCGGAAAAAAAAGATATTGGGAATAAAATTCAAATTAGCCCTCCTGATTCCATAAGACAGAATTTTTCCTTAATTGCAGACACAATTAATTATGGGGTGGTTGTTCATAATCGTGACTCTTCAAACCGCTGGCTGGAGAAATCCTTATCAGGTTTTGAAAGGAAAGATTTTATAAAAAGAATATTCCAGGCAATTTATGATAAAGAGATCCAGCCTTATGATTATTTTACCGGAGAAGCCCTTTCTGTGAGAGACATAAAAAAGCTTGAAAAAGATCCTGAATTCAAGCGGTCAAGGATAGGTAAAATTCAATTCCTGGAAAGATGGTATATAGACACTACATCATTAAGTATGGTAAAAAAAGTACATTCTATAATGTTTGCTTATGAAATTTATAGGGAAGATGGTACTTTTAGAGGATATAAACCAGCCTTTAAAGTTTTTCTGCCAAAGGATAAAAAATAACCTGCTATGAGAATACTGATTATTGATGAAGTGCATGACATTTTACTAAAAAAACTAAAAGAAGAAGAATATAATATTAACTATTCTCCTAATATTAAGCCAGAAAATGTACGTAAAGAAATTCCCGGTTTTGAAGGCCTTATTCTGAGAAGTAAGATGAAAATAGACGCCGAGTTGATTGACAAGGGAAAAAAGTTAAAATTTATAGCAAGGGTTGGGGCCGGATTAGAAAATATTGATATAACTTACGCAAAAGAAAAAGGTATTCATTGTATTAATTCACCGGAAGGCAACAAAGATGCTGTGGGAGAACATACTCTTGGATTACTGTTAAACCTTAACAACAAAATATTACAAAGTAACGATGAGGTTAAAAAAGGTATCTGGAAAAGAGAAAGAAACAGGGGGACAGAATTAAAAAATAAAACAATTGGAGTTCTTGGATATGGGAATATGGGTAGTGCATTTGCCAGAAAATTAAAAGGACTTGAGGTAAACGTCATAGCATATGATAAATATAAGTTTGACTATTCCAATGATTATGTAAAAGAGGTAACTTTCAAAGAATTTGTAGAACAAACTGATTTTCTGAGCATACATATTCCATTAACAAGCGAAAACAAATACCTAATTAATAAGGAATATTTAAAAAAATTTCATAAACAAATAATATTAATAAATACAGCACGGGGAGAAATTGTAAAAACCGATGATCTTGTGTCGCTCCTCGAATCTGGTGACATCAAAGGAGCAGCATTGGATGTACTGGAATATGAAAAATCTACTTTTGAAGAATTGTTTGATAATACTGAATTACCTGATACAATGAATAAACTGATAAAATCAGAAAGAGTAATTTTAACGCCTCACATTGCTGGCTGGACTGATGAGTCATATTATAAAGTTTCGGCTATTGTTGCCCAAAAAATAATCAATCTTTTCAAATAGCTATTCTTCAATTACAAATTGAGCTGTATGTCTGCTCCTTTGCTCAACCAATACATTTCTGCCTTTTAAAAGGGTTTCAAGGGATTTTTCATTATAATGCCTTACAGTTATAAGCTCCAGCCCTTTGTTAAATAGAACCTTATAGTTTGATTTTAATTCTTCAATTAATTTATGAACCCTGCTGTTACCTTCATCAACACATACAGTAAAGTTAATTGCAGAATTCTGAATCAAATTTACCTTAATGCGGTAATCTGCAAATAAAGAATATATTTCACTCATAACTTCCTCAAAAACAAACGAAAAATCTTTTGGGATAATAGAAATTAATACTTGCTTTTTCTTAAGAATAAAAATAGGTTTATCCTCATGGTAGGCAGGAAATTCAGCAATCAGAGTCCCCTCTTTATCAGGCTCCAGAAAGGATTTAACAAACAGAGCAATACCCTTATTCTGTAAGGGTTTAATAGTTTTCGGATGAATTATTTTTGCCCCATAGTAAGCAAGTTCTATTGCCTCCTGGTAAGATATCTTATCAATCTTAACAGGATTTTTAAAATACCTTGGGTCTGCATTAAGAACTCCGGGAACATCCTTCCATATAGTAACTGCCTTCGCATCAAGAGAATTCGCAAGAATGGCAGCTGTGTAATCAGATCCTTCTCTTCCCAGAGTTGTAGTTAATCCGTCATTAGTTCCTGAAATAAAACCCTGGGTAATATATAATTTTTTATAATAATCAAATCGTTTTTTTATGTTTATCCGGCTTGTTTTCCAATCCAGAATTGCTTCTCTGAATACTTTATCAGTAATTATTTGTTCACGTATGTCAACCCATTCATTTGTCAAACCTATTGTTTCAAGATAAGCACTTACAATCCTGGTAGATAGCAATTCTCCATAGCTAACCACCTGGTCATATAAAAAATCAAAATCTTTTGTATCTAAAGAAAACTTGTCTTCTAAATTAATAAAAATATCTCCAATCTCCTCAAAAATCGTATGATTTGAGTTAAAAAGTCTGTTCATTATTTCAATATGATAAGATTTAATCTCATTCAGTGTTTGAGAAAAATCTGATTTTTGTTCCTGATAAATAGCTTTAACCAATTTTTCAAGGTTATTTGTGGTTTTCCCCAGGGCAGAAACAACGACAATTCCATTGGGTATTTTTTCTTCAACAATCTTTGCCAGGTTTTTTACTCCGTTAGCAGATTTTACAGATGCACCACCAAATTTATTAATGTTCATTTTTTCAACGATATCAGTTAATTCTATGATCGAAAATTATATTAAATAAAATTGAAATTATATATTTTTTGACAAAATCTACAAAAAATCGCAAATTTAAGTCTATTTTTGTATAAATAATTTCCAAAAAGTAAACTTTCAAGTTATGAAACAATATAGAATTACAACTCTTAATGAGTTTATAATTAGAAGACAGGCTAATATACCCTATGCAAAGGGGGAATTATCCAGATTGCTTCACCATATTGGAATAGCTGCAAAAGTTGTAAACAAGAAAGTAAACAAGGCCGGACTTGTTGATGTTTTAGGGAGTGCAGGTTCTGGTAACATACAGGGAGAGATACAACAAAAACTGGATGTATTTGCAGATATGCAATTTATTACTGCACTAAAAGATAGTAGTGAGTGCTGTGGAATTGCTTCAGAAGAAAATCAGGAGATCATTACATTCGATGATGATCTTGCAAATGACGGAAAATATATTGTTTGTATGGACCCCCTTGATGGTTCATCAAACATTGATGTAAATGTTTCAATAGGTACCATATTTTCAATTTATAAAAGAATTTCACCCAGGGGGCAAAAGGCAGAGGAAAGAGATTTTCTTCAGGCGGGAAACAGGCAAATTGCTGCCGGATATATAATTTATGGCTCTTCAACAATGATGGTATACACAACCGGCAGAGGGGTCAATGGATTTACCCTGGATAGCTCGATAGGAGAATTTTGTCTTTCTCACCCAGATATTAAAACACCAACAAATGGTAAAATATATTCTATAAATGAAGGAAACTATGCCAAGTTCGAGCCCGGGCTAAAAAATTATATAAAATACTGCAAAGAAAAAGATAAAGAAACGCAGCGTCCGAAATCTGCAAGATATATTGGATCGCTGGTGGCCGATTTTCATAGAAATCTCCTGAAAGGTGGAATTTTCATTTATCCTAAAACAGAAAGTTCCCCAACGGGAAAACTCAGATTATTATACGAATGCAATCCCATTGCTTTTGTAGCAGAACAAGCAAATGGTAAAGCCTCAGATGGGACAGAAAGAATTTTAGACATTGAACCACAATCAATTCACCAAAGAGTTCCTTTTTACACAGGATCTTCAAAAATGGTTGAAGAAGTTCAGGATTTTTTGCAAAAGACTGATAAAGAATAATATAAATATTAGATATTTAGAAAAGAAAAAGGCAGTTAGAATAATCTCACTGCCTTTTTTTAATTTTGCATCCTTGAAAAAAATTTAAAGTGGACATTACTTCATTTAGACAACTGTTTGAGGATCACCCAGCTGCAAAGGCTCTGGAAGGTAAGATAGAAAAATCCTCGGTGTATATTAAAGGAACAAAAGGATCTTTTGAACCTATATTAACTTCTGTTTTTGCTGACAGGAATCCGGCTATTCAAATTATTCTACTGAATGACAAAGAGGAAGCAGCCTATTTCTATAATGACCTTAATGTAATGGGTCAAGAAACCCCTGTCTATTTCTTTTCCTCTTCTTATAAGAGATCTGTACAGTTTGGACAGGAAGATCCCACAAATATAATCCTGCGTACTGAAGTGCTAAATTCCATTAACAACAATGAAAAATCTGTTATCGTCACATACCCGGAAGCTGTTATTGAGAAAGTAATTGCTAAAGATGAAATACGAAAAAAAACACTTGAAATTGGGAAAAATGAAAAAATATCATCAGAATTCTTAAATGATGTTCTTTTTGAATATAATTTTGAACAGGTTGATTTTGTTTATGAACCCGGACAATTTTCTTTGAGAGGAAGTATCATTGATATATTTTCATATTCAGATGATCATCCTTACAGAATTGATTTTTTTGGAGATGAAGTAGAATCCATAAGAACATTCGATGTTGAAAGTCAATTATCCATACAAGAGCTTGACAAAATATTTATTCAGCCAAAATTACAAGAAACCACGTTATCAAATGAAAGCAAAACAATAAAACAATCTTTCTTTAAATTTCTTCCAGATTCATCAATTATTTGGTTTAAAGATTTTCAATTACTTCTGGACAAAATAAATTCTATATATGAAAAAACCATAGAAACCTATAATGCACAGAATATAGAACAATTAATAACCAGCAAAACTCAAATAAAAGATCAAATAACAAATTTCAAAACGATTCAATTATCCTCAAAAAAATACTTTGCAAATGCTGAATCAATTGAGGCAGAGCTCTCACCTCCCCCTGCTTTTAACAAAAATTTTGATCTTCTCTCAGACACTTTGCTTCAAAATCAGCAAGAAGGATATACCAATTATATTCTCTCAGATAATGAAAAACAAATAGAAAGGTTAGAGGCAATATTCAAAGACATCAACTCAGACATTCAGTTTTATCCTGTTTTCAGAGTATTGCATGAAGGCTTCACGGATCATGAAAAGAAAATCTGCTGCTATACCGATCATCAGATATTCGGTAAATATCACAGGTTCCATATTAAATCAGGGTTCTCAAAAAAAGAAAGACTAAACCTGGAGGAAATTAACAATTTACACCCAGGAGATTATGTGGTTCATGTAGATCATGGAATAGGCAAGTTCGGGGGGCTTGAGAAAATTGATATCAATGGTAAAGAACAGGAAGCGATAAGATTAATATACAAAGACAATGATATCCTTTATGTAAATATTCATTCGCTACATAAAATTTCCAAATACAAAAGTAAAGAATCTGAACCTCCCAAAATTTATAAGCTGGGCTCGGCGGCATGGAAAAATCTAAAACAGAAAACTAAAAAAAAGGTTAAGGATATAGCCAAAGAATTGATTCAGCTTTATGCAAAAAGAAAAGAGAAAGAAGGTTTTCGTTTTTCACCAGACACCTATTTACAGCAAGAGCTGGAAAGTTCTTTTATTTATGATGATACACCCGATCAGATTAGTGCAACAAAAGCAACAAAAGAAGACATGGAGTCCATCACTCCTATGGACAGGCTTGTCTGTGGCGACGTTGGTTTTGGAAAAACAGAAGTAGCAGTAAGGGCTGCTTTTAAAGCTGTAACAGACAGCAAACAAGTTGCAATTTTAGTTCCTACAACAATTTTAGCTTTACAGCATTATCAAACCTTTTCAGAAAGGTTAAAAGATTTTCCATGTAACATAGAACATATTAGTCGTTTGCGTTCATCAAGAAAACAAAAGGAAATAAAACAAAAATTATCTGAAGGAAAAATTGACATTATTATAGGTACACACAGGCTTATCGGTAAAGATATTGAGATAAAGGATCTTGGGTTATTAATTATTGATGAGGAACAAAAATTTGGTGTATCGGTTAAGGAAAAACTAAAAAAAATAAAAGTTAATGTGGACACTTTAACTTTAACAGCTACGCCCATTCCCAGAACCTTACAATTTTCTCTTATGGGAGCAAGAGATTTATCTATTATCAATACGCCTCCACCCAACCGATATCCAATTATTACAGAAGTACATCCTTTTAATGAAGATATAATTAAAGAGGCCATAGAATATGAAATTCAAAGAAATGGTCAGGTATTTTTTATAAACAACCGAATTCAAAATATTCAGGAAGTAGAAAAGCTAATTAACAAAATTTGCCCTGATGCGAGAACTGTTATTGCCCATGGCCAGATGGAAGGTCCAAAACTAGAGCAAATCATGCTTGATTTTATTGATTATGAATATGATGTATTGATTGCAACAACAATAATTGAATCGGGATTAGATATACCAAATGCCAACACTATGATTATTAATGAAGCTCAAAACTTCGGCCTTTCTGATCTTCATCAATTAAGAGGAAGAGTTGGCAGATCAAACAGGAAAGCTTTCTGCTATTTAATTGCTCCTCCATTGGTAGCGGTTTCTGAAGACGCAAGAAGAAGGCTAAAAGCCATAGAAGAATTTTCTGAACTGGGTAGTGGTTTTAATATATCAATGCAGGATCTTGACATCAGGGGTGCCGGGAATCTTCTTGGCAAAGAGCAAAGTGGTTTTATCGCCGATATTGGTTTTGAAACCTATCAGCGTATCTTAAACGAAGCTCTTGAAGAATTAAAAGAACAAGAGTTTAAAAATTTGAATAAAGAAAAAGCTGAACAACCGAGAAAAGAAGCTAAAAAAGAATATATTTCTGAATGTCAGATAGAAACCGACCTCGAAATATTATTCCCGGATGATTATATAAGTAATATTTCAGAAAGAATAAATCTTTACAGGGAATTAGATAATATTAAGGATGAAGAAAGTCTTATTAAATTTGAAGAAAAAATTGAAGACAGATTTGGGAAGCTTCCTGAGCCAACTAAAGATTTACTTGATGTTGTCAGGTTAAGATGGATTGCCAAAGAACTTGGTTTTGAAAAAATAATCATTAAAAACAACATCATGGTTATTCATTTTATTTCAAACCAGGAATCACCCTATTACAAGTCTCAGATATTTACCAATATTTTAAGATATGTCCAGCAAAATCCACGGATTTTTAATATGAAAGAAGGCAAAAAGTTAACCATGACCTTAAAAAATGTTAAAAATATTAAGATCGCTCTGAAAATTTTGCTAAACATGAAAGAAAATATTTAGTTTTGTAGAAATCAGATTATCAATGAATATCGCAATAGATATTGGGAATAGTTCAGTAAAAGCAGGAGTTTTTGACAATGAAAAACTGGTAGAAGTTTTTCGTTATGAGAAAATTAACAAAAATCAACTTGAAGCAATAACAAATCAATACAATATTGAAAATTCTATTGTTGCCTCTGTTCAAAAAGATGATCCTGACTCAATTGAGGAGATAGAGTCTGTTTTAAAAAATGTAATGCAACTGAATCATAATACCCCTCTTCCGATTGAGAATCAATACACAACGCCCGAAACGCTGGGCCTGGACAGAATTGCTGCTGCAGTAGGTGGATATATTTTATTCCCCGACTCAAACGTTTTAATTTTCGATATCGGAACAGCAATTACAATTGACTTTATAACAAAAGACAAAAAATATATTGGAGGAAATATCTCGCCTGGTCTGAATATGAGGTTTAAAGCACTCAATAATTATACAGATAAATTGCCTTATTTAACTCAAGACAACACATTTGGCTTGTTGGGCTCAAACACCCATGAGGCAATTGTTTCAGGGGTTCAAAACGGACTTGTTTTTGAAATTAATCAATATATAAAAGAATTCAAGGAGAAACACAAAAAAATTAAACCGATCTTAACAGGAGGAGATGCTAATTTCTTTGATAATAAATTAAATTATCGCATCTTTGTGGAGCAAAATTTAGTTTTAATTGGATTAAACGAAATCTTGAAATATAATATTACATGAAAATTAAGAAGCTCTTATTATTAACGCTCATACTTTTTAGCTTCAAAATAGGTTTAGCACAAAAAAATTCATTCTCTCCATACACAAGGTATGGTGTAGGAGAAATCTTAAAACAGGGTTATGCTACCAACTTAGGAATTGGAGGAATTTCATACGGATTCAGGAAAAACAACACACTTAATTACCTTAATCCGGCATCATACACGGTGCAAGATACAAATTCATTTATATTCGATTTTGGATTATCAGGAAACCTAAGTCAATTCCGAAATAATACTGAACAGATGAATAAGAAAACGGTTTCTCTGGATCATGTATCGATTGGCTTTCCTGTTATTCGATGGTGGAAAAGCAGTATAGGAATTGCTCCTTATAGTCATGTGGGTTATAATATACAAGTTCCTTATACTACAACAGACAACGAAACATATAACTACCAGTATCAGGGCGACGGCGGATTAAGAAAATTTTATATTGGAAATGCTTTCCAGCTTATACCGTCTTTATCGCTGGGAGTCAATTATTCGTACTTATTTGGCAGGCTTACCTACAACAATATAGTTCGCTGGCCGGATGATGCGAGCACTCAAAACCTGGTTTACACAAGAGAAAAAATAATAAATGGTTCCGTTTTAAATTTAGGAATTCAATATCATAATGAAATATTTGGAGATTATAAACTAACCGTAGGTGCAACATATGATCTCCCTATGAAGATGAATCTGGAAGAGAGTTATATTTATACTAATGGTCTGGACACAATATCAAACGAAAATAAAACCAATTTTAACTTTCCGGTTCAATATGGATTAGGTTTTTCTATCAGTAATAAAAAAATTCTTTTTGGTATGGATTTCTCCTATCAGGATTGGGCAAAAGTTAATGAATTCAACTATTTACAAAACAGTTATTCAGTTAATGCAGGATTTGAATACACGCCGGACAGGGAAGCTTTAAGAAATTATTTTAAGCATGTTAATTATAGAATTGGTGGTTTTTACAATCAATCCTACCTGAATATGGAAGGAGAATCAATTAATAATTATGGCATAACTTTTGGACTAGGATTACCAATAAAATATCAGAAAACCAAATTTAATATATCTTGTCAGTTAGGCAGGAAAGGCACAACAAATAATAACTTAATAGAAATAAACTATGCCACCATAAATTTCAATATCACATTTTTCGACTTTTGGTTTATAAAACATAAATATCAATAATAACTTAAATACCAGGCAAAATGAAAACGATTAACAAACTTACTTTAGCAATACTGACTGTTTTTATTTCTGCAACCGTAGCAGTCGGGCAGAAAGGTGTTGAAGATGGTTCTAAATATGGACATGGAGAAGACAGTATACGATGCTTAACCAATCTTTCACTTTACACCGAATTCTATAAACAAAATAACTATGAAGATGCTGTCAAACCATGGAAGATTGTGTATAATGAATGTCCAAAATCCACAAAGAATGTCTATCTTCATGGTGAAAATATGTTAACCGATGCCATTGAAAATGCTGAAGATAAAGAGCAGAAGAAAGCGCTTATCGACAGTTTAATGGGACTTTATGATAAAAGAATAAAATACTTTAATCAAAAAGGATTTGTTTTAGGTAAGAAAGGTCTCGACTGGATCAAATATTCAGAAAAAACGCTCGGTACTTTTCAAAAAGGTTATGACATTTTAAAGGAATCTATCGAATTAAGAGGCAATGAATCCAGCATTGGTGTGCTTGTATCATTCATGCAGTCTACAGGAACGCTTTATGAAAACAATGAGTTAACTGGTCAGGATGTGGTTGAAAATTATGATAAAGCATTAAAAATTCTTGATAAAAGACTGGAAAAAAATGCAAACGACAATTATGCTCAGAGAGGCAAAGAAATAATTGATAAGATCTTTAAAGGAACAGATGCTGCAAACTGTGAAAATGTTATCAAACTTTTCAAACCAAGATTTGAAGAGAATCCAGAGAATATTGATTTACTAAAAAACATTACAACATTACTTGATGAGCTAAATTGTACTGACAGCAAGTTATATGCAGATGCAGCTGAAAAATTACATGAATTAGAACCATCTGCAGAATCAGCTCATCACCTGGCAAAATTATTCTATTCTAAGAAAAATTTCAGTAAATCTGTTACCTACTATAAGGAAGCAATTGAGCTTCAGGACGATGCTGAAAAGAAAGCACAGTATTATTTAGAACTGGGAGAATTAACTTATACAAAGCTGAATGACAAACCTACTGCAAGGTCTTATGCAAGAAAAGCTATAAATGCAGATTCCGACAACGGTAGAGCTTATATTCTCATTGGCAGAATGTATGCGGATTCACAAGAATCTTGTGGCAAAGATGAATTTGAAAAGCAAGCGGTATTATGGGCTGCTGTTGATAAATTTATCCAGGCAAAAAATGCAGACCCAAGTGTGAAAGAAGAAGCGAATGGTTATATTAATTCCTATCAACCCAGGTTCCCTGATAAGAAAACTATTTTCTTTCAAAACTATAAATTAGGTGACACCTATACTGTTGGTTGCTGGATTAATGAAACCACAACTGTTAGAACACCCTAATTTCTCATGAAAGTTTACGGCAAAAAAAAGCATAATACAATAATCTCGCTTATATGCGGGATTATTGTGTTATTTGCCAGTTGCAAGAGTGATATAGAAAAAGTAAATTTGTTAGAAGAAAATAAAAACTATCCGGACCAGTCTCTTGAAGATGCAGAAATAGTTTACAATAAAAACGGAAAGGTTGATGTCATACTTACCGCCCGGAAAATAAACAGGTATACTACAGTTGATGAGCCTCACACAATATTTCCAGATGGACTCGTTGCCAGATTTTATGACAGTACTCAAACTATAGAGTCAAAATTCTCTTCAAACTATGCCATATACCATGAATCGGACGAATTACTGGAAGCTAAAAACAACGTGGTGGCAATTAACAACAAAGGAGATACCCTGAATACGGAATACTTAATTTGGTACCAGGAAGAAGAAGTGATTTATACAGACCGCTATGTAAGAATCACAACTCCTACAGGGATTATACATGGAAAAGGTTTTGAATCGAATCAAAATTTTACCAATTGGGAAATAAAAGAAACATCAGGAACCATTCAAGTTGAAGAAGATGAAGAAAAAAGGTAAACCCATTCATATGCTGGAAATAATATGGATAATAATTGCCGTATTATGTTTAATACTTGGGATAAAAAAGGCTGTTGATAATTTCATGAATCAAAGTCTTATGTTTTTCTTTTTTACAATCATTGCATTAATCATGTTTTCGATAAGAAGGTATCTAAGAAAAAACAATTCAGCACATTAAAAATCAATTTTGAAAAAAGATTTCCATTGATATTTCCAGAAAACAATTTAAATTTCTATCTTCGTAGCCTCAAAAATTAAAGTAAAACATATCTAAATAAAAATTATTTATCAATGTCAACATTAGAAAGAATAAGAAACAGAGCAGGATTATTAGTTGCTATTGTAATTGGGATGGCTTTGTTAGCCTTTATTTTAGGCGACCTGTTTTCCCAGGGTGGAGCTGCTCTAAGAGGTGATCGATTTGAAATCGCTGAAATAGATGGCAAATCAGTATCTTACAAATCATTTAGAAATGAAGTAGAGAATCTGGTAAAGGTGAACAAATTTTCACAAAGAAAA
>Ga0209925_1001009_pt1 | contig 14292 bp, 7 predicted proteins | sample SalPonR2_A_D1_MG_FD_185702 | JGI IMG/M metagenome (GOLD analysis project Ga0209925, IMG submission 185702) | Salt pond soil microbial communities from South San Francisco under conditions of wetland restoration - Salt Pond MetaG R2_A_D1_MG... ...
TTTTACGGCTCCTCTGAGTGAAGTACGCACCAAAAAGATTTTTGAGTTTTTACTGTCAATTACTTTTTTACCGGTAAAAACGAATTCATTATCATTGTGGAGTTTAAAATCGTGGACAAGGCTGTTATCTCCCAGACTTACACCGTTTTGACCTATTTCCTGCCCCGTGTTATCGAGCTTCAAAATATATGCAGAACCGGTAGCCTGGTTAGTTTTCATTTTTGTTCCGCCCAGAAACAAAAAATCATCCTTGTAAACAATCCCCGCCGCTTTTTCGGAAACGCCCTCTTCACCATAAATATATGACCAAATAAAATTATCACTTTCCAGGCATGAAACTAAAATATCTGTGTTCTCATCTGTTCCGGTTTCGTCAATCGATCCGGAAAAATAAATATTACCATTGTCTCTCTCATAAAAATACAACCTGCCTTCTATAACCTTAAAAAGTCTGTTTGCAGACACAAGGTTAACAGCATTCCTTTGACTTATCTTATAAATTAATACTTCATCCTGGCTGTTCTTATTCACATGCGCCAAAAAACGCATATTGACTCCTTCGTTCAGAAATTTCATATCTTTTACGGTTTCAGCTTCTATATTGAATGATACCGAATCGATAAGTTTCCCGGCCATACTATATTGATAAAGAAAACCTCTCTGCGAAGTAGCCCCCTGGACTTGTTCATACCCGACATAATAAATATTTTCATCCACGAAGAGTCCGTAACCCCGAAAATTATTCACCCCCGAAAGTTTCTTTTCCCAGTCAACCATTCCGTTTTTATCGGTTTTAATAATCCAGGCTTCATCGCTCTCTCCTACAACCTCCCGGTAGCCGGTCAGAATAATATTTTCGTTTCCGGAAACAACCACATCACTCAATTGATCGTTGTGAAAATTTCCGTAAAACTTCATGAAATAATCAAGATTTTCAGGTTGTTCAAGTTTAATCTCATTACAGGAAAAAAGCACAATAGCCATAACCACGAATAATCCGGCAGTCATTTGTTTCATAATCCAAAATTTAAATAATACTGATTCTAATATTTTTTTAAAACTTTTCTTTTTCATATCTGCTAAATTTATTTTTTCGTTTCTCCCCATTCTGTATATAAAGGCTTTTCCATCCAGGGATAATGGATCAGTCCGAAACCCCAGGGCAATCTTTCGAGCAGAATATCATAAGCTTTCTTCTCAATACGAAGCATCCACCCAATTTCTTCTTTTCTCAGGCTTCCTTCACGCATCAGGAAAGATGTTCGCAAGCCATCAATACTTGTATTCTTCAGGGCTGTCCAGTTTTTGATGACTCCATCGAGCAAACTATCGCATAATCTTTTCTCCTCTTCAGTAATACTTATATCGAATTTAAATGGTGCACTCAAAGGCAACCCAACAAGCAATTTATTCAGAGTCAACTCATGTTCTTCCGGAGCTTCATCCTTCCTGGCCAGGTATTGAAGAAGAAGGGCTGCCTTCTCCTTTTTTTCTTCGGAAACAAACTTCTTGTTTTCTGTCAGTTTTAATCTTTTAAAAAGCATCTTCAGGTAAGGATTTAACAAGACCAGTCCTGCATTATGCACAAAAAATGCTTTCTCTTCAGATTTGCTATCAAATTTTTTATATTCTTCGCTGCTTTTTCTCTCATTCTCTTCTATCTCTTCTGCCATGCTTACAAACTTCACTCTGTAATTACTCACCAGCTTCCTGATATAAAGCTTTTGCTGTCTGTCAAAATTATGTAAAAGAATATCCATATACTTTTTATCGATACTTACGAGCATAGCAGCTGTTTCGTATAATGCCCTCCTGGCTGCTTTCTTTATTTCCTCAAAAACAAAGTCTGCATGTTCTTTCCGGGCTGACCCTCCTTTTCTTTGTTTTCTTCCAAACTCAACAATTCTTCCCGCAAGCACATCAACAATGTTTTCTGCTTTTTCATGAGTTTTTCCTTTTAGGGATATCTCTCCTTTTTCGCGCACCAAGTGGCTCCTGAGTTTCATAAGTTCTTTATTAAATTCGACAGGCATTATAGAAAACACTTTAGCCATGTTCTTCTTGTTCTCAAAGAACCCTTCCTCTTTTATAACTTTAATAAGTTCATCTCTTTTCTCAGAAGAATCAATAAAACTATTTATGATATTTACAAGGTATTCATATCCTTTATTAATAATTTCAGGCCAGGGAAAAGAACCGGTACGAATAAAAGTTTTCAGAAGCAAAGAATTGTAATTCAATTTCCCTGGCAGAATACCTGGTTTTTTATCCCTGATTATTTTTTCAAAAGAAGCAGCCAGTTCCTCACTTAAAATTTCTCGCACTCTCCAAAGGCCTAAAAGATTGTCATCACCAATCCTTGATAAAAGTATATCTTCAAGAACATTTTGTTCTTCTGTAAGAAATCTGAAAAACATTTTGTTCAGTTTCAGAACAGGTTCTTTATAAAGTCTTTTAAAAGGTTTCAGACCAGATGTTAAAAACAAATCAAGGTAATTCCGGGCTACAGAAAGATTTATGTCTTCCTTCTTTTTAATTTGTAATTCTTCCTGCTCATACTTTGCTTTTTGTTCACCAGGAATTTGCTTACTCGTTTCAGAAAATTGAATTTCAGGGATTCCTAATACCTCACTTACATTTTCAGCCAGTGCCGAAGCCCATTTCTTAACATTTACCGGTTTAATGGTTGTTGCAGGTAAATTCTCCTGCGCTATTCTCCAAATAATTTGTTCTAACTTATCTTTTTCAATACCAGGAAATGACTGGATTGTTTTTTGCAGGATTTGTTCCACAACCCTCCATAAATAAGGATCTTTTTTTGTTAACCACTCCCGTGCTTTTGCTTTGCTCAATGGCTCCTTTACACTGTAAAAGGTTAGAAACAATTCATTCTTCTTCTCAAAAATATAATCTACGTAATATTTTCTCATTGTCTGCACAACCCAATAAGCTGATTCCTTAGGTCCTGTAAAAGAAGCCCTTCTCCTGAAAAACAAGGGCATCCATTTCTCGGGTGAAAGGTTTTTCTCCTTTGAAACAAAAGAAATAAAATGATTTGTTAACTCTACCAGGTTAAAGGACTGGTTATTCTTCAGGAACATCGCATAAGTAATCAAAAGAAATTCTTTCAGGTATCCCTTCAAGTATTTCTTATGCTTTCCTTTAACATCCGAAGTATTAGATATAAGATCAAATAATTCGTCATTAAAACTTTGAAGTGTGTCCTGGAAATCAGACGTAAGAGTTTGTTTAAAAAGAGACTTCATTTCTTCTGTATTTAAAAAACGAACAAACCTTTCCCTGGTAGCAGAATTGTCAAGCAAACCAGTTATTCTGCTTTTAAATTCTTCAGTATTTTTTTCAAGCAAATAGCTAAATAATTCGCTTATTGTATGTTCCCCAATCACATCCTGCATATACCAGGGCATGGTACCATATTTAAGGTAGTGTGTAAAATAATCAAGCAAAAGCTTCTGCTCATCGATAATATCGACTTCCTCGCTTCCTTCAAAATTATAAATCTCGTTGTTGAAGCCGGAAAATATTTTCCGTATCTCTTTTTCAAATTTTTTCGGAAGCTGTGTGCTCAGATCCTCTTCAGGAATGTCGCCCAGATCAATCTTCATCTTTCTTACCCTGATGAAAAGTTCTTTTCCGTAAATATTGAAAGCCTCTTCGAGTATGCTTGCCAACTTGTTTTTGACAATTCCGGATATCTGCTCCTGGGCACGCCTCGCCCCTTCGGCATCAGGATAATCAACCTGAACCATAAACCGATTAACCGAGTGATTGTCTTTTTTTAGTTGCATGATATCAATTTGTTCAAATTTACGGCCTACTCGGCTTTTTTATACAGGAACTTTGCCAGTTCAGCGCTTCCAGCCGTGTTTGAATAATCGTCTTCTGCCGAAGCCTCTGTCCGGTTTGCCTTCCATTTCTTATACAATTTCTCAAAACGTTTCATATCTGTGGGCGAAAGCCAGTGTATATCTGCATAAACAGTTGCCGGCTTTTGTTCCCAAACCACATCCTTAACAATCGAGCGGAACTCGGGATTGCTGAAACGAGCTGTCCACGAAGGGAATACAAGACTTATTTTGTAGGTATAATAACTGTCAGGAATGTCGGGTTCATCTTCATTATACTGAATGTAAAAGCCTGTCTTCTCCTCGAAAGAGGTAACTTTGTCTTTATCGGAGAGAAAACGATACAGCCTTTCCATCTGCGAGTGCGTCTCTTCTACTGAAATATCAGGCTTGATACTGGTAAAAGTGAGGTCTTTTTTTGGTACGTCGAAAATGATGTTCATATCCCTGTTATCATCTGCCTCAACGGAGTAATGATCATAAACATGCAGATTCTTCTTAACAGTCTGAAGAATACTCTCCCGTTCTTCCAGCGAATATTGTTTTTTACTTTTCAGCAGGTAATTTCCTTTCTCGTCTTTGATGTAGATCCCGTATTTCTTTTCTGTTTGTTTGGGTCTTAACAGGATATGCTCGACCATGTGAAAACCTTCTGTTTCGGTGTTGATCATGATCAGTTTTTTCATCAGCAATTTTACCCCTTGCAGCAATTCATTCTCGTTTTCAAATTTACCTGTAACCTGCCATTCTTCCTCATTTTTATTCCAGTGAACCAGTGCAAAACCTTTCTCTTCACCCTTAACCGGACCAAATTTGTAGCTCATTAATTCGATACCCGAAACCATAAAGTCGGTTGGAAGCGATTTTATTCTAAACGGCAACAGTTTCTCCAAAAGTATTTCCTCGTTAGGTTCATCAAGATCTTTAAAATCTTCATCATCGATATAATCAAAAGAAGTGTTGATGGATTTCTGCGTATGTCCAATGGTTTTGGCTGCGCTTTCCTCTTTCCATTTCTTCATGGCAGCAGAAGAAGAGCCTGGATTAATCAGTTTTATTCCGTAAGGCTTGAGCACCTCAAACAGTGTCTCCTTTTTCCGGATGGTGATTTTCCCTTTCTCATCTTCCTCAAGACCCAGCCCAAGGATTACATTAAGCTTTTTCTCAATACCCGTAATGTCTGTGTCTTCCTGGTCGTAATAATCCATCCCGGCTGCCCGGTTATAATTGATGTTTGCCAGTTGTTGTAAAAGCGCCGATTTACATTTAATCTGAAACTTCTTAAACTCATCTTCCGTGAAATAATAGTTGAACTGGGTAAGCGAATATTTGGTGTACGACTCGCCGTGAACAGCCAGCAGAAAATCGAGCATCCGGTTTTTACGGTCCACAAAATCGTCGAAATAATCATTCAAGCCTGCCAGACCCTGACGATAGTTTTTCGGGATGTCGCCAAACTCGAGGTATGCATCTTCGATGTGCGTATGCTCGCTGGCATAAAACTTTTCTGCGCCAGGCACAGCATCGAGAGGTTGATAAAAATAGGTATTATCCAGCTTTTTATGAATAGAGAGCAGATCTTTAAAATGAGCCAGTTGCGAAAAATAGTTGGCCATGAATTGCTCAAACAGCATCAGGTAGCCTTTCAACTGGTTAGCCTTCGCTTTTCTGTCTACTGTTGGCTTGTTGGGCAGGCCTTGATGACCAACACCATATACAGCCGGGAAATGTTCCTGTATGGAATAGTACTCTTCAAAATTAAGTCCGTGCTGCACCTCAGGCGCCTCAAAAGTGGATTCCTGAATACGGTACGATTTCTTATGTTCTGATACCAGTTCGTTCAGGTACTTTCTGAAAGCACCGGGCTTAAATCCGTTGTATTCTAGATTGCCCTTGTAAAATTTAATGGAATGGTCTTGTGCATCCTGCAACACATCGTTGTGTATAAATTTTGGAATTTTTCCATGGGGAATGGTCAACTGGTTATGATACTTCTCGCCATCCAGCTCCAAATGCAGGTTTTTAACACTTACCACACCTTCCACCTGCATAATAAGTTTTACAATATCTGAAATGATGATGGTTTCTGGCTGAGAGATCAAGGCCTCATCCAGCACAAAACCATGTTTCAGCATAGGACCTTCGAAAATCTCGCTGTAAGTTTTGTTTTCCTGTAAAAGCTCACCCAGTGAATGAAATTTTACCTCAGGGTTAATAAATTGCTCCACAGAGAAATAAATATTGGCCATGATCTGCCCCAGCTCCGTAAGCCCGTCTGTTTCAATCTCAGCACTAATTTTTACAGGAAGCTGGTCTAAAATTTTTATCTCAAAAATATCTTCGCACAGGTTTCTGTTCTGACTGAATATCCGGTGTATCTTATCCACCACTTCCTGCTCTTCTTCTTTTGTTGCCGAGATCAGTGATGTGTCTACGAGAATTCTGTAAAGACCGTTAAATCCTGCTTCGTATTCCCTTGCCGGTTCAAACCAGATATTCTTAATCTCGGGGATGTTATCAAGCAAAAGCTTTCTTAAATCGCTGGTTGAAAGCGGATTGTTCGTAAGAATCTCCTCGGGCCTGAAAAAAGGCAAATCCTCTTTTCCTTCGCGGAACAGCAGTTGTTCAATCTCAAAATCTGTTCTGAACGATAGTTCTGTGAGGGCATAACACAGTTGCTCCAGGATGGTTACACCAGGGTCGTGCAGGTTATAATCGGTCCAGAACGAACCGGTTAGTTCCTGAACAATTTTAATCCCCTCCTTTCTTAACTCGTTAAAATCTAACGAAGGATCAACTTTTTTATCCTTATCTAAATAGCTTACTTGATTCATAGACACAATCTAAAAACATGTTCGTTTATTTCTTTTTGTCTTCCAGCACGCAATCATCCATAAACTGGTCGTGCCATAGTTTCTGGATGTTATAGCATATTGCTACATTCTCACCGTAATTGGCGCGGGTTTTAATTTCGAGGTTGAACTTGTAAGTACTGCCGGTCCACCTGAGTTTTATTTTATTGCCGCGTATTCCGTATCGACCCTGTGTAATTCTGATCTTATTCTTCGATTTGCCATAAGTACTGACAGCAGTGGCATGCACAAGGGCATATTTTCCTGTTTTCTTCTTTCCAACGCCGGCAATTACCTCGAACATCTGGCAGCCATTCAGGTCTGAAACGATCTTATGCCACTTCCCGTCGGCAGGCACTTTGCCTTTGTAGGCATTTCCCTGCCGGCCCGACATAGCTACCGAGCCATTCACATCAAGGTTGGTCTCCGGATTTTCCTGGTTCACACCAACCTTGCCATCATCCTGCACGTTCAGAATGCCATCGCCCACTTTGTTTGAAAAGCGCAAATCGGCATCGTTCTCTTCTACTTCAATTCGCCATACCGGACTTTTGTCCTCGATATTTTTAAAGAAACTAACAAGTTTCCGGCTCTCACCAATGGGTGCAAGCATCAAACCATCGTCCATTGTTTTCGACATTCCGTCATCAACTTTGTTGATGGTCGAATCAATCAGGTCGTGGAAATGGCCTTCAGAAGGCAGTTGACCTTTTTTAAAATAACCTTTTAAGCTTTCCCTGTTTTGTATTGACATACGTTTATTCTGTATATTTAATGATCCTGTTTGTTATTCATTTATGATGAAATCATTACCCAGCTCGAGGTAATCAATCCCTGCCTGGGTTGAATCTTTATCATTCTTAGAAGACAAAATAGTAAACTGATGCTGATCCGCTGGAACAAGCACCGACCATGGTTTTGTCGCTTTCAGTCCGGCCTTGTCTTCGCCCTCGGCAGCGGTATCAATCAGCACATAATTACCGGTAATGTTTCGTGCCGCCTGCACCATAGAGAAGCGTGTGATGTACTCCACATAGGGCAAGGTTCGCAAGTAGGTAATCACATCAGAGCAATAGATTACTTTATCCATCTGGTGCCCAAGTGTCATGTTACCAATATTACCGGTAAGGTATTCGTTGATATGATCGTTTAGCTGCTGAATATAATAGCCCTGGTTATGCGCATTCACGAATTTGACCGAACAGATGATCCTGATCCGCTCATAACTTGGGTTTCTTACCTCTATCCTTGTGAATGGAGAGGCATGTTGCTGAACAAAGGACTTAATGTCGAAAAGCAGCTCGCTGCTTGCTTTGGGTTCTTTTGAGTTCAGCACAGAAGACGCAAACGGACTTACCACTACCAGTACGTTCCCCGGTGCATTCAGACTGTTACTTGTCATATTCGGCAGGCAAACCGCTTTTTCAATCTGGTGGAACTGGTCCAGCACCAGTCTTTCGTAATCCCACGAAGTAATTGCCCTTTGCCTGTGTTTGAGTCTTTCTCCTGTTCGTGCCTGGAAAGATTTTTCCTTCTCGTGAGAGATACCGCCAAACGATGGCAGAGGCTGCAACACAGAGCGCACTCCCGTAATGTTTTTCACCGGCCGTTGTATGCTGTACCTGGGCAATGGCTTGTCAAGATAATCGGACTTGTAAAGATAATCGTTTCCGACCAGTGTGACTGTTGTTACCTGCGAAGCCACGCTAAGATTCCTGGATGCCACCTCGATGTTATCTTTTACAGTTACTTTCAGCCAGTAATATTCATCGCTCAAAACAGTGTTTTCCCTGTTGATGGCCTCGGGCAAATCAATCTTTATAATTCCTGTTTTCAAAAAGTTGTTGGTATCATCCCGCAGAATGCTCGACTGCTTGAGCGCATACCATTTGTTGTTTGCCAGGTAAGCCCACTCTGTAACCGGAGGGTCTTCCTCCGAAGAGATGTTAAACTCATCGAGCATTTCGAAGAGCATAGAAACTTCCTGCGGTGGTTTCACATCGGTTAGTCCGAGATACAACTCACCCTGCATATTGTAGGAAGGAACCACAAAAACATTTTTCACCGATTTGTTGGGAAAAACCCTGGTAAAACCAAACGGATGCAGGTGAAACAGCTCGCCATTTCCCGAATTTCCACCTGTTACCTGGTAATTTTCCTTCATCGAAATAGAGGTTGAACTTTCATAATCCAGAGAGATGCTTCGTACTTGTGGCGTAAAAGCCTGGTTTGGCAAAGGTTTTTTGCTTTTGCCCTTCAGAAATCCCGATTTTGAATTCTCAAGCGTGATATCCGATACGATAGCCGGATAAACAGCATGTCCGAAAGCATGCGTTGGGCCTGTAAGCTCCACTTTTAGGAAACCTCTTTTAGACAGGGAGTTGTATTCGGCCTTTTGGTTAATTGAATCAAAATTAGGCGCCTGGTTGATCCGGTCCATATCGATGTTATCGAAAGTAGTGCGGGAAGCAACTTTGGCTTTTATGGTTGGTTTGTTTGCGTCTGGTTTATCCACTGTGCGGAACAATTTCAGTTTCTGCTTATCCTCAGGTATCTCAGGTATCCATTTTCCCCCCTCAAGGATAGAAACAGATACTTCATAGGAGGCATTGTCCAAATCTATTTTATAGTCTTTGTAGTAATCCTTGAATCCATGGGCTTCCTGGGGTACTTCGAACCATTCTAGATTAATCTTCAGGTTATCGAGTTGTTTCTGGAACACTTCGTTGTTTCCGATCACCAGGAAGGAGCCAATCTTAGGCAATGGGCCAAAAGGATAAAAGGGCGAATTCGGGTTTACCGCACCCACGTTGTTGTGCAGGTGAAGCTTTTTCATACCGGAGACCCGTGTGTTGATGTAAACCTGTTCTATCTCTGCCTTGTTCAGCAAAGAATAGGGATATATGTAAGATGCGTTATTGAGCATCAGTTTCATCAATGGATAATCCGAATTAATCTTCTCCTGGTGCAGTTCTTTATCCAGAGGAACAACAGCAGGGTCCGATGGATGAATATCAAATTTTATCAGCAGGCTGTGCGTTCTCTTATCGATGGTAACAATCGCATCATCTACATTTATCCAACCCTTTTCCGTTGTAATATAAATCACAAGCGAATCGATCAGGGTTTTGGCAATGGCCTCTTTAAAAGAGCAGCTTAATTCTTTGCCAATGCTTTTTATTTTTTGAACGAGGAATTTGTACGAATCCATCTTCAACTGAACCCTGATATTCAATTCTCTTTTCCCTTCGGAAAGAAGCAATGCCGGGGATGCAATTCCCAGTCCCATGGAAGCAGGCTGCATCGTCAGGTCATTATCACCCAGCCCCTCCTGGTCTTCACCAAAGGTGGGGTACGACATGCGCTTGCTCAGGGTTGGTCTTTCCGACCAGTTGATCACGGGTATCTCGGAACTATAAATATTGTTTACTCTTTCCAGCGATTCGCCATCGATGTTTAATTTTTTGTTAGCCACATACAAATTCATTAATTTGCTGAGCCTTGCTTTGTTTACCTTAACCTCTTCATCGGCTTTGTAATACACATTGTTCCCTTTGTCGTCGGTACCTGCAATAAATTCGGCCCCCTGGGGAATGGTTGCCTGGTAAGCTTCCTGGTCGAGCACAAAACTTAAATAGGCTTTATCGTTTACTGCGTATCGCTCTGTTTGTTTCAGGATGTTCCGGTAATAATAATCCAGGTACTTGGAAGTTAACTTGTTAATATTCTCCTGCGGATGTTCGTAAAGCTTCAGAAAAGTAAGCAGGAGAGCCACTTCAGGGTAGTGATTATCATTATTCAGCGAATCTTCCAGGTCGTGAAGCGCTTTTTGCTTGAGGTAAATAACCGACTCGTAGAAGAGCTGGAAAATATTCTGGAGAGCATCGGCAGCGGTGTTCACTCTCTCCTGGATGGTTTTTCCCTGGTAGATTACATCCGAAGGTTCAACACCGGAAAGCTCCCAGATAAAATTAAACCCGTTAAAATCAAGGTCAAGTTGCAAATTCACGGTATCTTCGCGTGAAGCAGCCAGTACAAAACTTTTGAACTTTTTAAGTCCGCCAATTAGTTTTGTCTCCACAATGTTGGACACTTCATTTCTGAACAGGACCTCTTCCTGTTGGAAATCCTCCACATCTTTAAGGTTCCTGAACCAGGTGTCTATCTTTTTTGCAATGTTAAAAACCTCGTAAAAGCATGCTTTCAGGTATTTTAGCTTCTTTTCCGGTTTGTTGAAAGAAATAGCCTTATGAATATATTTTTTGAACTTATCCTCTAATTCGGCAGGTTTAATGAACGAGATAGCAGCAAGAATAACAGCTTCGTCGGTTAGAATTTCAGACCAATCTCCTTCGGGCTTATTATCGAGGTTATAGAAATTGATCAGTTTGGATAATCCCAGCGAATAGACAAGATTATCAATAAAGCTATGCTCGTCGATCTTTACATATCCCTTCTCAAGAGCTTTAGAATACCTTCCATCCTGGCTGCATCCGGTGAAATTAAAATAATTTATTTTGTCTTTTGGGTCCATATTGAAGTTGCGTAAAAGCGCTGATTTTCAAATTAATTATTTTTAAGCCTTGGGCATACCTGTAACATCGGTCCCTTCGAGCAGATAATACGGGTAAACAATGTTGTTTCGTTTGTTTGTTTTACGAATGGTATATTCAAGCGAAATTTCCAGCACGCCATCATACATTCGCTGAGTTGAAACGATTACATCTTCAAGAATAATCCGGGGTTCAAAATTTAAGACCGCTGAATGAATTATTTCCTTAGCCGTATTGATGAGTCCTTCGTTTATCGATTCAAAATTCAACACACTCAGGTCGCACCCATAGTCTGGCTGCAACACTCTTTCTCCCGGGCGTGTCGACATTAAAATAAACAAGCTTTCTTTGATATCCTGTTCTTCTGAAACCAAAGTTACACTTTTCGACTTTTTATCAAATTCCGGTGGGAATTTCCAACCAATTCCCAGGAATGTCTTTCTGTGTTTCATATTTTATGCGCTTTGCTTACGTTTTAATTTTTGTTTTCGCTGCTAATGCTTACCCTTCACTAAGCTCATCCGCCTATCATTACCGTAGGGCATCCTATCGTTATGGCGCCACCGTGAGCCGTTGAGTCGCCCATGCGTGCCGCGGGCATTCCGCCAATGAGCACTGTTCCGGAACCTTTTACAATTGAATCGGGAGGCCCCACACAAGTAGCGCTATCGCCTACTCTTGCTGCAGGCACGCCTCCGATCATTACCGTTGGTTCTCCCGGGGGCAGGATAGTCCCACCCACATGAGGCACCGGCGGTGTTCCCGGTGTTACCATCGGGCATGTATGCATATCTCCAACTCTTGCTGCTAGTGACATAATATATACTTATTTTTAGTTTATCATAACCATTCCGCCCTTGATCACTGTCTGGGCAGAACCATTCATTTCACAATTCGCTCCTTCTGCGGCAAACTTCGCCTGTCCTTTATTCTCAATGTTCACACCCTCAACACCAACATCGCCTGTAGCGCTTAAGGTGATATCTCCCTGAGAAGACAGTTCGATATTTCCCTGGGCGTTTAATGTTATATCGCCTGCGCTTTCCACGCTCACTCCATCCGAAGACATTTCCACCACATTATCGTTCATGTCTGCCACGGAAATAATGCCATCGTTATCATTCAGGGTAATTATATTTTCTTCCGGGGTTTGTATGGTAATCGCCATATTTTCTTCATCGAACGAAACTTTCAGTTTTTCTTTGGTCGTAATAGACTTGATAAAATTATCCTCGGTGGGTTCTTCAGCCGGAACATTCACTTTGTTGTGCATAGAACCTAAAACAACGGGGTTTTGCGGATCCTGGTTCAGAAAACCAACAATCACTTCATCCCCTACTTCGGGGTAAAAGAAAAAGCCTGCTTCCTCTGTTGCGTATAAAGTAGTTAGCCGTGCCCAGAGCGAAAGCGTTTCCGATTGCAGGGTAGGCATTGTAACCTTAATCCGGTATTGCCCGTTTTCATCCTCGTGAATCTGTTCAACCACCCCAATGTACAATCCATTAATTGGCGGAATCAAGCCAGTAGCCGGCGGGGCGAATACGTTAGGCTTCTCTTCAGTGTACCATTCTGGCGAAAGTCCCAGTCCTAGTTCCGTTATAAAATGTCCATCCTCAATTATATGTTCTACTGAAGACACAAACACTTTTCCATTAAACTGGTCGCTAAAATCTTCAAGATTAACAGTGTCTCCAGGTAAAATTTTATTGTAACCCTTTATTATAATACTCCCTCTTACTTTTGACCACTCACTCCTAGCATGTCTGGCAGAGGCCCATTCTGTAATGACCTCCATGGGAGTATTGGCTGTTGTGCTTAATAAATCTTCATCCAACTCCATAATACCAGCCAATTCTGAAGATGATATGTTCCCGGCATTATTACTTGCAGGAGCATTAGAATTGGCTTCTACAACTTCCTGGTTGTCCATATCCCAGGAAACACCTTTCACTGAATTTACCATATTTTTAGCATCCAGATAAGCATTAAATTCAATTAACCCGTCATCTGGGATAAGGTCCAGCACAGGAGAACTCACTTTAGGTTTCATTAGTTTTATCTCTCCATCAGAATTAAATAAAACCATCCCGTTAACTTCAGCTCTTTGAATAACAAAGTCCCAGTCTGCAATATAATTTTGCAATAATTCAGGATGTTCATAACCAGTAGATTCAATATCACTAGAAAGATTTGAATATTCCCCTAATACCTCTGAAATAATATCGCTATCTGTTTTCTGTTCAAAAATTTTATTCTTTCGGCCAACCGTAGTTTTAATTGCTTCATCTTTACATTCAATTTCCAATTTAAAGCTACCCCTGCTTATTTTAAGTCCGTGTTTAACTACAATACCTTTAAATATAGATTCTTCATCAGAAGCATAGCCTGCAGTAATTTCTATTTCCGCCCCAGGATTAAAATCTCCTGAATTACTTATATCATAGCTGTCGCTATCTGCATATCCACCATCAACAATTTCAATATAGGCAGAAGCAACTTTATTTACTTCTTTAAGTACTGTAAGCGACACTATTTGATATTTCCCGGGAATTTCAGTACCATTTGAAAATACTTTAAATGTTATTGGACTAGTTACAATATTTTTTAAGCTATCAGCCATATAAAATTATTTAATAGGTGGAAAAACAAGATTTGTTCCTGGTTCTAAATACCTAAAGCTAACGAGGTTGTTTATACGAGCTATCTCATGAAACATTTGTCTTTTTCCATAAATTTTCTCACATAATACCGGTAATGTATCTCCAGCCTTAACTTTCACAACATGAGTCAGATCAGGCGATTGGTTATCTTTAATCTTAGTTTCTGTTTCCCTATCCATTGTACCAACAAAAACTGCATTAATTGTTGCCCTTAAAGGTTCGCCATTTGAAGAAAATAGGGTATAAGAGATATCAAAACTTTTGATTCTTGCAAAAAACGCCTGGTTATTATATTTGAAAAGAGATTTTTGGCCCCAGCTAATTTTTACATATGGTGTTTCGTGATTGTTACCGACAATAA
>Ga0209925_1001011_pt1 | contig 14261 bp, 14 predicted proteins | sample SalPonR2_A_D1_MG_FD_185702 | JGI IMG/M metagenome (GOLD analysis project Ga0209925, IMG submission 185702) | Salt pond soil microbial communities from South San Francisco under conditions of wetland restoration - Salt Pond MetaG R2_A_D1_MG... ...
GCGCATGGGGCAGGCATAACGCAGGTCGGGCCGGGCGTATAGTCACGGCTGAGTGTGGGCGGGATTGGCCTGGAACTGTCGTTGCCGTCAGTGAGATGAGCCGCGCGGTTGGGCGCTCGCGCGGCGGCGTGCAAGCACGCCTTGATTCAGCGCGGATGGTCACAAGTCGAATGGCAGCTTCATTCCAAAATCGCCCCGACTGACAGGCTTGTGACATGACATTTCAGGCGTCCCGGTTACCTTGGCCGCGATGTGACACGACCGGAGCTGCCATGCGCCTGATCCCGTTTCTTCTGGCCCTGCTCTGGGCCGCGCCTGCGCTTGCGGTGGCCCCCGAAGAGGCTGCCTGTCACGCGGACATTCCCTGCCCGCTTGGCGAGCGGTCCTATCATGTCAAGGAACCCGACGATTGGGATGGCACCTCGCCCTTACCGGTGCTGCTGCACTTTCACGGCTGGATGCGTCAGGGCACGCTGATCGTCAAACATGGCCGGATCTCCGGGGCGACGCGGCGGCGCGGTGTGCTGCTGCTGGCCCCCAACGGACAAGGCAAGACCTGGGATTTCTGGACTGACAGGACCGACGACGTCGCCTTTGCCGCCGCCGTGATCGAGGATGCCGCGAAGCGCTATCCCATCGACCGCAGCCGGATCTATGTCTCGGGCTATTCCTACGGCTCGGCGATGGCCTGGCGCTATGCCTGCGAGAACGGTGACGGGATGGCGGCGCTTATCGCCGTTTCCGGCACGCTGCGCCAGTCCGAGACCTGCCCGCAGGCCCCGGCGGCGGTGCGCCATGTCCACGGCACCTCTGACAGGGTGATGGATTTCCCCTTTGGTCCCGACGGCCAGACGACTTGGCCGGTCAAGCTCTGGCGCGACCGGATGGGTTGTGCGGGGTCCGGTGCCGAAGCGGGGCAATGGAGCGTCACCCGGCATGACACGTTTACCCGCACCACATGGGCCTGTGCCGAGGGCGATGTGACCCTCGACGTGCATCCGCGCGGTCATTTCATCCCGCGCGGCTGGATCGCACGGCAACTTGATGAGTTGCTCGGGCGGGACCCGTCCTATCCATGAGACACGAGAGGGCGCCGGCTCAGATCAGCGCAAAGATACGCGCCGGGCCGCCGGTGCCGCCGCGATGCTTGGGCGCGCCGATGACCACGGTCGCCCCCGCCGCCGGAACCTTGTCGAGATTGGCCATGCATTCAATGCCGAACCGTCCCGTCGGCAGCCAGGCGTAATGCGTGGCGAAATCCGCCGAGGGCCCGTGATCGAGCGACAGCGTGTCGGAGGCGATGGAGCGCGCGCCGGTCTCCTCGATCAGCATCTGTGCGGCCTCGACATGAAAGCCGGGGTAGTGCTGTGCCTCGCCGTCAAAGCCGCGAAAGGCGTCGCTGCCGGTCTTGGCCCCCCAGCCGGAATAGAGCGCCACGCAGGCCCCGTCGGGGATGTCGCCATTGGCCGCGATCCAGGCCTTGAGGTCGTCGGGGGTGAGCCGCGTATCGGCGTCCTCGGCGGCGCGGGCCGCGATATCGACGACACAGAGCGGAGCCACGAGATCGCCCACCGGGATTTCATCGACAGAGGCGCCATCTGCGGAGAAATGCAGCGGTGCATCGACATGGGTGCCGGTATGCTCGTTGACCGTCAGCGTCAGCAGGTTGAAGCCGTGATCGGCAAAGTTGAAATTCTGCTCGGTGGAGATGCCGGGCGCACCGAAATAGGTGGGAAAATCGGCGTCATAGCTGTGGGTCAGATCCTCGACCGTTCCATGGCCCATGGCCATCGCGGGCGGGGCACCCACCGGCGACAGCGCCGCCGCAGCCCCCGCGCCGACGGCGGTGCCAAAGAAGGCGCGGCGCGACAGCATCCTGTCCTTGACCGCATTGATTACGCAGGCGTCACACATGGCATGTCCTTTCCGAATTCGGTGCATATGGGGTGCAGCCTAGCATGATTCTGCGCTATGCAGGGGTGCGGCTTTGATCGGTGGACCGGAAATGGGAGAGGGTGGATGCTGGCATTGATGCGGTTGCTGATCTTCGGGCTGATCGCTCTGACGACGCTCTATCTCGGGATTTCCTGGTATTCGCGGTCGGTGCGGCGCAAGAAAATGGCGCAGGATTGGGAAGAGGCGGGTCGCCCCGGCGACCGGGATGCCTATATAGAGGCCGGGATGGCACAGTATGAGCAATCGTTACGCAAGCGGCTGATCTGGCTGGTCTATATCATTCCGGTGACGCTGATCTGCGTCACCATCTATGTCACGAATTTCATGTAAGGGGGCCACGCATGGTCTATGTCAAATGGGTGTTCTGGGGCGTGTTCTGGACGGTGGTGGTCGCCTTTCTGCACTATACTCTGCCGCAGCATGACGTGGTGCGGATCACCGACACCTATGAAAAGCGGGTCAATCCGGGCGACAATTCGCTGTTCTGGTCGAATGCCGATACCGGCGAGGACCCCACGGCGACCGAGCGTGACGTGTTCTTCATCCAGACCTTTCGGGACAACGACAAGCCGATGATCTATCGCAACGAGGATACCGGCTGGGGCTGGCCGCCGTACTTCAAGTTCGACACTGCCAATCTGCAGGCCGAGGCGTCGGACATGATGTCCAAGAAGAACGCTGCCACCTCGCAATGGGTGGTGGTGCGTCATTACGGGTGGCGGAATGAGCTGTTTTCGATCTACCCCAATGCGGTGAGTATCCGCGCGGCCACCGGACCGGACGAGCAGATCATTCCGTGGGTCAAGATCGTCGTTCTGGTGCTGCTGGCGGCACTGTTCTGGGCCATTCGGGTGCGCTGGATCCGCTTTCGCGAGCGCCGGATCGCGCCGGTTGTGGATGAGTGGAGCGAGGGCGTCCGGTAGCGCGAGGCGGGCTGATGGCGGGTGTTGCGTGACGGAATTTTGAAAAAATTCCGATCAAGAAAGTTTTAAACTTTCTTGGTCTGAAGCTTGGCCGTCGGTAGACATCCTTGGGGCGCAGGCACCGGTTGTCCGGTCCGGTTCAATCACGGCCGCGCAGTCATGCGCGCGGGGTCTCTGTCGCTTGCTCCGCCTCGATGCGCTGCCGTTCGGCATCGCTTTCATAGCTGGCCCAGGGCCTTTCGGTGCCGGTGGGCGGCAGGTCGGCGGGCTTGTGCATCAGGTGGAGATGCGTCTTGGCGATGAAATGCCCGGTGATCGGTGCCGTGAGGAACAAAAACAGCGTGATCATCAGCTCGTGGAACGAGAAATTCCCCAAGACGAAATAGAAATAGAGCATCGAGGCGATGAGCGCGCCGCCGACCCCGAGTGTCGTCGCCTTGGTCGGCGCGTGCAGGCGCATCATCGGGTCGGGCAGCTTGATCAGGCCAAACGAGCCCACCAGCCCGAAAATGCCGCTGATCACCAGACAAGCGGAGATGAGGATGTCGATAAGCATGATCTTTCCCCCTTATTCGATGATGTCGCCGCGCAGCAGGAAGCGCGTGTAGGAGACGGTAGAGATGAAGCCGGTCATGGCGATGATCATCGAGGCCTCGAAATAGACAGTCGTGCCCTTGTGGATGCCATAGAGCGCCAGAAGCGCGATGGCATTCACCACCATCGTGTCGAGCGCGAGGATACGGTCGCCTACGGCGGGCGCGCTGATCACCCGGTAGATGTTCATCAGCAGGCCCAGGCCGAAACAGGCGAAGGCGAAATAGAGCGCATACTCGATCATTCGAAAATCTCCTTCAGCCGGGCCTCGTAGCGGGTCTTGATCTGGTCTCGTATGGCGTCCGGGTCGGGCGCGTCCAGGCAATGCACCAGCAGGCTGCGCCCGTCGGCGGCCACGTCGCTCGAGACCGTGCCGGGAGTCATGGTGATGGTGCCCGCGAGCACGGTGATCGCCTCGGGGGTGCGCAGGTCGAGCGGGATGGCAATCCATGCGGGTTGCGTGTTGGCGTTGGTCTTGAACAGGATCACGTACGCCACTTGTACGTTGGCGGCGCAGATATCCCAGAGCACCACGAGGATGTATTCGACGATGCGTGGCGCGCTCGACAGGTGCGGACGGTTGGGCCAGTAGGGCGAGGTGATCACCGGGATGATCAGCGCAAGGAGTGTGCCGAGCAACAGGTTGCCGAGCGTGAGCTTGTTGACCAGCATCTGCCAGACCACGATCAGCATCAGCGTGAGGAAGGGATGGGGCAGAAGTTTGCGGAGCATCGTCTTGTCCCTCCTCAATTGGTGCCGAGCACGGCGGAGATATAGCCATCCGGTGCGTGCAGTTGCGTGGCCGTGGCCTCGATATAGCCCATCATCGGCCCGGCGAGGACCGACAGCGCGATGATCACCGCCAGCATCGCGCAGACGGCCACAATCGGCAATGCGGGTTGCGGGGCGGGGGCCTCTGCGACGGGTTCATCCGGGATGGGGGCGAGTTTCCAGAAAACTATGCTGCCCGCCTGCGCAAAGCCCAGGATCGCGACGAGCGAGGTGGCGAGGATCACCGCCCAGATCAGCCAGACTTCGGCCATGTCGCGCATCGCGTCGAGCACCAAAAGCTTGCCGATAAAGCCCGAAAGCGGCGGCATGCCCGCCGATGCAATCGCCGCGCCAAAGAACAGGGCTGCGATGAGCCCATGCTGTGCCATGCGCGGGCCAGGTTGTATCGCACCACCCATCTCGCCGCGCCGTTCGCGCACCAGATCGACGACGAGGAAGAGGAGCGCCGCGGCAAAGGTGGAATGCAGCATGTAGTAGATTGCCGCCGCCGTGGTCTCGGGACGAAAGCCCGCGATGGCGATCAGCAGCGTCCCCATCGAGCCGATGGAGGCAAAGGCCGCCAGCCGCCCGAGGCGCTTGGCCCCAAGAATGCCGATCATACCCGCAGCGATGGTGATGAGGGCCGCGTAGATCATCATCTGGTCGATGAGATCGGCCGTGGCCCCCAGGTCGGGGCCGAAGACCAGCGTGTACATGCGCAGGATCGCATAGGCGCCGACCTTGGTCATGATGGCGAAGAGTGCGGCCACCGGGGCGGGCGCCTCGGCATAGGTTTCGGGCAGCCAGAAATGCAGCGGCAGGAGGGCGGCCTTGATCGCGAAGACCAGGAACAAGAGGATCGCGCCGACGCGCAAAAGCGCGCTGTCCTCGACCGGGATTTCCGCCGCACGCACCGCCAGATCAGCCATGTTGAGCGTGCCGGTTACCGCGTAAAGCGTGCCGAGCGCAAACAGAAAGAGGGTGGAGCCCAGCAGGTTGTAGATGACGTATTGCACCCCTGCCTTTAGCCGGCGCGCCCCGCCTGCGTGGATCATGAGCCCGTAAGAGGCGATCAGCAGAACCTCGAAGAACACAAAGAGGTTGAAGGCGTCACCGGTCAGGAAAGCGCCGAAGATGCCCATCAGCTGGAACTGGAACAGCGGATGGAAATTGTTGCCGCGCTGATCCCAGCCCGAGCCGATGGCATAGAGCAGCACGAGCCCGCCAAGCACCGCCGTCAGGAGCACCATCAGCGCCGACAGCCGGTCGAGCACCAGCACGATTCCGAAGGGAGCAGGCCAGTTGCCCAGCTCATAGACCTCGATCTCGCCGGTGGCCGCGTGCAGCGACAGGCCAAGCGCAACCGCCAGCACCGCCACCACGCCTGCCAGCGAGAACACCCTTTGCAAGAGCGGATGGTGCCGCATGGTCAGGGTCTGCACCGCCGCGAGAACCGCCGGGAGGAGAACAGGGGCGATAATCCAGTGGTTCATGCCTTATTCTCCTGATCGGGCGCAGCACTGTCTTCCATGTTCACGCTGTCCTCGCGGCCCGAGAGATAGGCTCCGAGCGCCAGCATCACCACCACCGCCGTCATCCCGAAGGAGATCACGATGGCCGTGAGTACCAGCGCCTGCGGCAGTGGGTCGGTGTAGGTCTCGACCCCCTTGCGCAGCACCGGGGGCAGGTTGATCGCCAACCGTCCCGCGCCGAAGAGGAAGAGGTTGACCGCGTAGGTCAGCAGCGAAATCCCGATGATCACCGGAAAGCTGCGCAGGCGCAGCACGAGATAGATACCGGCGGCGGTGAGAAGCCCGATGGCAGTTGCGAACAGAAGTTCCATATCAGGCCTCTCCCTCTTTCGGTGCGTCCTCGCGCGCCGGGTTGATGTCCATCGGGAACACGTTGACCGTCTCGCCCGACCGGCGCGCCATGCTCGACAGGCTGTTGAGGGCCAGCATCACAGCCCCCACCACTGTGAGGAACACGCCTACGTCAAAGGCCATGGCGGTGGCCCATTCGAACTCCTCGATGGGCGGAAAATGCAGGTAGCCGTAATCCGAGGTCAGGAAGGGCCGCCCGTTCAGCCATGCGCCAATGCCGGTCACGCTCGCGATCAGCACCCCGAGGCCGATGGTGGCGTGATAGGTCACGCGCTGCCGCGCCTCGGCCCAGGCAAAGCCCGAGGCCATATACTGCATCAGGAACGCGATGGCCACGATCAGGCCCGCGATGAAGCCGCCGCCGGGCTCGTTATGGCCGCGCAGGAAGATGAAGGCCCCGACCATCAGCGCAATGGGCATCATCACGCGGGTCGCGACCACCATCATCAGCGGGTGGCGGTCACCCGCCTCGGCGTAGCGATGCGCGCCCCAATTGGCGAGCCAGCGACCACCCGGCCCCCTGAGCACGGTTTCCGTCAGCGCGTAGATGACCAGCGCCGCAATGCCGAGAACGATGATCTCGCCATAGGTGTCAAACCCCCGGAAATCCACGAGGATCACGTTGACCACGTTGGTGCCGCCGCCGCCCTTGTAGGAATTGGCGAGGTGGAAGGCAGAGATGCTCTCCATCGCGAAGTCTCGCACGAGGATGGCATAGGTGAGGCCCGTGACCGCCACGCCGCCGATCACGGCGATCCCTGCGTCGCGCAGACGACGCGCAGGGCTGCTCTCGGCAGGTGTCTCGCGCGGCAGGAAATTGAGCGCCAGCAGGAGCAGGATGATCGTCACCACCTCGACCGAGATCTGCGTGAGCGCAAGGTCGGGGGCGGAGAAGTAGACGAAGCCGAGCGAGACCATCAGACCGACGATCCCCATCAGCACAAGCGCGAGGAAGCGGTTGCGGTGGAAGGCCACGAGGCAGATCGTCGCCAGGACCAGAAGCAGCCAGCCGATGGCCGGAATGATCGTGATCGGCAGCGCCTCGCGCGTCGGGCCGAGTGCGTTGCCGCCCGACCATGCCAGGGCCCCTGCAGCGATCACCGCGATGATGAACACGGCGGCGTTGCGGGTGAGCGCGCCGTTGTGGATGCCGTCGGTCAGCGCGGTGGACAGCGATGTGGCCGCGCGCGTCACGGCGTCGAACATCACCTTGGCCTCGGGGCGCGGCGTGGCGTTCCACATCCGCATCAGGGGGGCGTGCAAGGTGAGCAGGAGCGCCCCGCCCAGAACCGCGATCACCGACATCCAGAAGGCGGGCACCAGCCCGTGCCAGTGGTAAATCTTGACGTAGGGGTCGGCCTGCGTAACCGCCTGTGCCGTCACCTTCACGAGATCGCCCGCGAAGGTCATCGGCATGAAACCGATCAGGATGACCAGCACGGTCAGGAAGGCAGGGGCCGCCCACATGCCGAAACCGGGGTCATGCGGCTTGGCGGGGTAATCGCTGCGTTCCTTGCCGAGGAACACATGCGCGATGTAGCGGAACGAATAGGCCACCGAGAAGAGCGCGCCGAGCGTGGCCAGAGCGCCCATAAGCCAATAGGGGCCGACCCAATGCGTCGCGGCCACCTCGGCCAGCATCATTTCCTTGGACAGGAACCCGTTGAGCGGCGGAATGCCCGCCATCGAGAGCGCCGCGATGGTGGCGATGGTGAAGGTGATCGGCATCAGGTGCCGCAACCCGCCCAACCGCTTGATATCGCGGGTATGCGCCTCGTGATCGACGATACCCGCAGTCATGAAGAGTGCCGCCTTGAAGGTGGCGTGGTTGATGATGTGGAAGACCGCGACCACCGCCGCCGCCTTGGTTCCAAGGCCCAGAAGCATGGTGATGAGCCCGAGGTGACTGACCGTCGAGAAGGCCAACAGCGCCTTGAGATCATCCTTGAAAAGCGCGATCTTGGCCGCCATCACCATGGTGATCAGGCCGGTGGACGCCACGATCCAGAACCACTCCGGCGTGCCCGCCAGCACCGGCCACATCCGGGCCATCAGGAAGAGACCCGCCTTCACCATCGTGGCCGAATGCAGGTAGGCCGAAACCGGCGTGGGCGCGGCCATCGCGTGCGGCAGCCAGAAGTGGAACGGGAACTGTGCCGATTTGGTGAAGCAGCCCAGCAGGATCAGGATAAGGGCAGGCAGATAGAGTGGGCTGGCCTGAATGGCCTCCTTCTGCGTGAGGATCACGCTGAGGTCATAGCTGCCCGCGATATTGCCGAGGATCAGCATGCCCCCGATCATCGCAAGGCCACCGAGGCCGGTGACGGTGAGCGCCATGCGCGCGCCCTGCCGCCCCTCGGGCAGGTGCTTCCAATAGCCGATCAGCAGGAAGGACGAGAGCGAGGTCAGTTCCCAGAAGACGAGCAAAAGCAGGATGTTGTCGCTGAGCACGATCCCCACCATCGCGCCCTGAAAGAGCAGCAGATAGGTGTAGAACTGCCCCATCGGGTCCTCTCGCGAGAGATAAAACCTTGCATAGAGGATGATCAGCAAGCCGATCCCGAGGATCAGCCCGGCAAAGAGCAGCCCCAGCCCGTCGAGCATGAAATTGACGTTGAGGCCAAGCGACGGCAGCCAGTCGATGCCGAATGTCAGTACCTCGCCGCGCATCACGGCTGGTGCGCAGAGCAGCAGCAGGATCAGGGCAAGGATGGTGGCAGAGGCGGTGAAGGCCGCGCAGGTGTTGCGGCCCGCCTGAATCATCAACCCCGGAAAGAGCGCACCCAAGAATGGCAATGCCGCGATGATCGGCAAATAGATTGCGGCACTGTCCATGCGTGTTCTGCCCCCTGTCCCGTCCCCTTGGCCCGGTTTGCACTGCACTCCTCAGAGGGGGCAGGTCGGACCATCTCGCTTAACCCTCGGTAATATATTGATGCCTCAGCCCGCAACAACCCGATTCCGACCGAAATCGGATCGATCCGGCGTAAAATCGGCGCGCGCGGGTGACTGGATCAGCGTGGTTGCGCCTGGCAGGGGCCGCCGTTGAAACAGGTCTGAACCCGGAGCAAGGCGTCCGCGTCGGGATCGGCAAAGCCCATGCCGCCGCAGGGGTCGAGCGCGAGCAGGTAGCCGTCGGCTTTGCGTTCGAGGAAGGCTAGGTAGGCGGTGCCGGGCGTGGCCCCCGCGCACCACGGCCCGAAACACTGGGCATCAAGGGTTATGCCTCGATCAAACGGCAGGTCGAACCCGGTTTTGCTCAGGGCGTGGCCGGTCATGCGTGCCGGGATGAGGGTATGCGGCGGGCTCGCCGCCTGATCCTGCCAGTCAGTGCGGGGCAGGGCGGCGGCGTCGAAATAAAGCCGGGCATGCACCACGATATAGGCCTCGTCCGCCGCGGCGGCCTGCTGATAGGTGCGGGCGATATCGGTCGGCAGACAGGACAGCGCGAGCGCCGGGGCGCTCAGCATGCAAGACAGCAGGGCGAGTGTGGCGCGTATCACAACAACGCCCCGAATTCTTCGAGCACGGCACTATAGACGGCGCGCTTGAACGGGACGATGCTCGCCACCAGGTCGGCGGGGGGTAGCCATCGCCATTCAGAAAATTCCGGGTGATCGGTGGCGATGTTCACGTCATCGTCCTGCCCCAGAAACCGCATCAGCACCCATTTCTGCTGCTGCCCTCGGTAGCGCCCCTTCCAGATGCGCGGGACGAGGTCATGCGGCAGATCATAGTAAAGCCATCCCTTGGCTTCGGCCTCGATCCGCACCTTGTCGGCGGTGACGCCGGTTTCCTCCCACAACTCGCGCAATGCGGCCTGTTGCGGGGTCTCGCCGGGGTCAATTCCGCCTTGTGGCATCTGCCAGGCGGGGGTGTCATTGTCGATGCGCTGCCCGACAAAGACATGCCCCGCGCGGTTCACGAGCATCACGCCGACACAGGCGCGGTAGGGAAGTTTGGTGATCTCTTCGGGGGTCATGGCGGGCCTTTCCTGAGCGCGCGAACCTTGCGTTGCGCGGCGCGGCGCGTCAAGCCGGTCGCGAGGCGGATCAAGCGGTTATCGGGGCGTTCAGGACTGGTTCGAGGCGATGCAAGGGCCTGAAACATTTGCCAAAACTGAGCCCGATCTGGGTCAGGGCCGGGTCAGTCGCGATCGCGGCTGCGCCCGGTCAGGCGGCCGATCAGAAAGGACGTGCGCGGCGACCAGATATAGGCCGTGCGCCTCTCGGCACCGGGGCGTGCGCGCATGCGGACAAGGCCGAAAATAACCAATACAGCATGGCCCGCGGCGATCATCACGAACATCGCGGCGGGGCCGTAGACCTCGATCAGGGTGGAGGCCATGAGGGGGGCGGCGATGGCGCCGACGGCGAAGAAGAACATCAGCGCCGCCGACAGTTCCACCCGCTCTGACGCATCGGCGAAATCGTGGGCGTGGGCGGCGCTGACCGAGTAGATCGGAAAGGTGGTCATGCCGAAGAAGAACGCCGTCATCAGGATGCCGAAGGTCTCGAGGTTGTGGGTCATGGCGGTGGTCAGGCTCGACAGGATCGCGGCGAGCGACAGGCCGATCAGAACCCACCGGCGATCATAGCGGTCGGCGAGCCAGCCGACGGGGTATTGTGCGACCGCGCCGCCCAGCACGAAGACCGCCAGAAACCCCGCGATCTGGTCGACGGCGAGGCCGACCTGACCGCCGTAGAGCGGCCCGACCATGCGGAACGAGGCCGAGGACAAAGCCGCCACCAGAACGCCCGCGGCGGCGAGCGGCGAGCAGGCGATCAGCAGCATCGGGCGCAGGCGCGGGGCGGCAGGGGTTTCGGGCTCTCTGAGGCGCGAGAGGGTGAGCGGCAGAAGGGCTGCGCAGCACAGCAGCGCGAGCAGGTTGTAGGAGACGTAAGACGCTGGGGCCAATACGGAAATCAGCATTTGCGCGGCCAGGGATGCCCCCATGTCCACCACCCGGTAGACGCCCATGGTGCGGCCCCGGGTCTGGTTGGTGACCTTGGCCTGCAACCACGCCTCGATCACCGTGTAACAGCCCGCCACGCAGAGGCCCGAGGCGACCCGCATCAGCGACCAGGCATAGGGGTCGATCACCAGCATATGGGCCAGAAGGCCGATCGCGCCCATGGCGGTGAAGGCGGCAAATGCGCGGCTGTGACCGATGGTGCCCATGAGGCGCGGGGCGACCCAGCAACCGATGAAAAACCCCACGAAATGGGCCGATCCGAGCAGGCCGATCTGGGCTGTGGAGAAGTCGAGGGCAAGGCCCGAGAGGGCATCGAGCGGGCCCACCCCGCCGGTGGAAAGCTGGAGCAGAATGACCGACAGGAAGAGGGCCGCGAAGGAAATCATCAGGCGCATGGTGGGGCCAGAATGGCAGGATGCGGGGGGCGGGACCACATGTTTTCGACATGGCGGTGTCGGTTTCGGGCCAGAGGCCGCGAATCACGGTTAACGCCCGGAAATTACGGGGTTTTGCCGGGCTGCATCGCGTCGGTATCGCGTCGGTATTCCGTCGGTGCGGATTTCGGGGGGTGGTGGGGTTAATGGGGCGTGCGGTGGGGGCAACATTTGCAAGCGCAACACGAGTTATTGTGCAGAAACTCAGCGCTGGAGGTTCCCACATGTCGAAGAGACTTTGTGAGAATCTGAAACGGAGTTGGCGGGTTCAGCAAACGGCCTCGCAAGACAAAGTCTTTGTTGTCCAGTGCGTTCAAGGCTACTCTTGTCAGCACTTGCGATGAAAATACTTACTTTGAGATCAGAAAGACGAGCATGCCTGCTAGCACCTTCAACACGTCAAATGATACGTATAAACAGCTTCTGGCCGGTGGAAGTGTTTTCCGCATCCCTCGTTTCCAGCGTGACTACAGTTGGAAAGAAGATAATTGGGAGGATCTCTGGTCTGACATTATTGATTTGATGAATGATCCTGAAGTCGATGCCCATTATATGGGTTACTTGGTACTACAACCCAAGTCTGACCATTCCATGGATATTATTGACGGACAGCAAAGGATGACAACGCTGGCACTACTGGTTTTAGCCGGAATGAGGAAGATACGTGAGTTATCGCAGGCGGGTATTGATGCACAAAATAATGATACGCGCTTGGACGAACTGCGTCGAACTTACATTGGTCAGCTTGACACGGTATCGCTTACCGTAAATTCAAAACTCACACTCAACAGGAATAACGACAACTATTACCAAACTTATCTCGCGACCCTGCGAGATATGCCATCACGCGGCTTCAAGGCTTCTGAGCATTTGATGCGCAAGGCTTCCGAATGGTTTCAGCGTAAGCTTTCTGATTATGTGAACTCTACTGATCGACCAGAGGCGGAGCACGGAATGGTAATAGCCGAACTGATCGATAAGGTCAGCCGTGGCCTTTTCTTTACTGTGATTACGGTCGACGATGAACTAAACGCATACAAGGTTTTTGAGACGCTCAATGCTAGAGGGGTTAAGTTGGCAGCCCCTGACTTGCTTAAGAACTATTTGTTTTCGGTTATAAGTCGCGACCTCGGAGAAGCGGTACACGATGACGAACTCGACAAAGTTGAGCGTCGTTGGTCTAATATATTAGAGCGTTTGCAATCCGAAAATATCACCTCTTACCTACGTACATACTGGGGGGCTAACCATGCGTTTGTACGGCAATCTGAACTCTTCAAAGTCATAAAGCGCAATATCTCATCGCGTGAAGAGGCATATGAGCTAGTGTTGGGTTTAGAGGACGGCGTCGAGACGTACCTCTCGTTGACACAGCCTGACCAATCTGGATGGACTGGAGAGGATAAAGAAAATGCGAAATTGCTAAAGATGTTTAGCGTGCGTCAGCCTTTTGCGCTGCTTATGGCTATGCAAGAGAATATCCCAGATGGATTTTCTAAGGTTTTGGCAGGTATCGTGAGCATCACGTTTCGGTACAACGTTATCAGTAATTTGCAAGCTGCTGAACAAGAGCGCACTTATTCTAGGGTTGCGATTGGAATATCGAAGGGAAACCTCACAAGCGCTTACCAAGTACTTGGTGAGCTAAGGTCCATTTATCCCAATGATGAAATTTTTAGGGCGAATTTTGCGACCAAGGTGTTTGACACGTCAAACAACCGAAACAAACAGATCGTTCGCTATATCTTGGCAAAAATTGACGCTCAGAACACGGGCAGTTCTTTTTCATGGCCCTCTCAGGAGATTACAGTTGAGCATATACTGCCTGAGAGTCCGGCAGAAAATTGGCCAGAGTTTTCAGATGTTGAAGTGACTTCAGAAGTCTACCGAATAGGAAACATGATCTTACTTGAAAACAAGCTGAATCGTGATGCTGGCAACAAGCCCTATTCTCTTAAGACGAAAATATATGCAAAAAGCCATTTGGGCAGTGCAAAACATCTATGTGAAAAATATAACGTATGGAACGTGAGGGCGATTAATGAGCGGCAAAGCTCGCTCGCCCGATTGGCTACCGGTATTTGGAGAGTCTCTCAGTTGCATTAACTCAGGTGTAAGGTCCGCGTTTCGACTTGCCACAGTAATCGCAAAGACCTGACCAAACTTTTTTCTCCACCCCCTACCTCTCAATCCGCGCCACGATCCGCAGGTCGATCACCGGCCCGACGAGGTCGGCAAATCCGGAGGCGCCGAAGGTGTGGCGGTCGATCTGGCCGGTCAGTAGCACGGTGAGGTGGTCGAGGTCGCGGGCCTGCGCGCCGCGTTGGCGGTAGAGGCCGGCGGTCAGCGTCACCGGGCGGGTGACGCCGCGCAGGGTGAGGTGGCCCTCGACCGTCGCCGCCTGAAGGGTGCCGGTGATGCGGGTGGAGCGGAAGGTGATCACCGGGTGGCGCGCGGTGTCGAGCACCTGGGGCCCGCGCATCGCCTCGGTGGCGAAGAACACGCCCGCGCGGGCCGCGCGCGCGTCGAGCGTGACGGTGACGCGGCTGGCCGGGGGATTGGCGAGGTCGATCCACATCTCGGCGGCGCGCACCGGCATGGTGCCCGCCGTTTCCGCCTGCCCGAGCCGGTAGGTGAAGCCGACCGAGGAGCGGGTGGTGTCGAGCCGGTAGGCCTCGGGCGCGGCGGTGGTCTGCGTGGCACTGAGGCAGAGGGCGAGGGCGAG
>Ga0209925_1001012_pt1 | contig 14258 bp, 12 predicted proteins | sample SalPonR2_A_D1_MG_FD_185702 | JGI IMG/M metagenome (GOLD analysis project Ga0209925, IMG submission 185702) | Salt pond soil microbial communities from South San Francisco under conditions of wetland restoration - Salt Pond MetaG R2_A_D1_MG... ...
GCCCTGCATCGATCACATGCTCCTGGATCTGGGCAAAGACCGGCATGTCGCCAAGGCGGTTCATGTTGAGCGCCCGGTAGCCTGCTGCATCGGCGCCAGCCTGCTCCACGTCATGATCGGCACCGGCCCACCAGTTTCCGATGAAGTTCTCCATCGGGAAACGGGTGTTGATGGCTTCCTGGACGGCGACCTGGTTCATCACGCCCCAGCCCCACATCACGACATAGTCGGGACGCTCGCGGCGGATCTGCAGCCACTGGTTGCCCTGTTCCTGTCCGGGATGATCCACGGCGATCTGGCTAAGCTCGAAGCCGTGCATCTCGGACAGGGTCTCGAGGGTGCGGATCGGCTCTCGGCCATAGGCCGAGTTGTGATAGAGAAGCGCGATCGACTTGCCCTCGAGAGAGCCGTCGTTCTCTTCCAGCAGCTGGTTGATGATCACCGATGCCGCGTCCCAGTAGTTCGCCGGGTAGTTGAACACATGGCTGAACACATCGCCGTTCGAGGCGGAGGTCCGGCCATAGCCCATCGTGTGAAGCGGGATGCCGTCGGCCGTTGCGCGGGGGATCAGCTGATAGGTGATGCCCGTGGACAGCGGCTGGTAGACGAGCGCGCCTTCGCCCTTGGTGGATTCGTAGCATTCCACGCCGCGCTCGGTATTGTAGGCCGTCTCGCACTCGATCACGCGGGCCGGGACACCACCGATCCCGCCATCACGCTCGTTCATGAGCGTGAAGTAATCCTGGTACCCGTCCGAAAACGGAATACCGCCCGCCGCATAAGGCCCGGTCCGGTAGCTCAGGTCGGGGAAAACGAGATCGGCGAGCGCCGGGCTTGCCGCCATCGCGCCTGCGACGGCTATTGTTGCGAGTTTCTTCATCGGGGTTTCCTCCCTTTTGGTTGATCCGATGTATTCACCCCGGGTTCATCCCGGGTTGTCGTGTATTGGCGGCCCCTCAGTGCGGGAAGGGCCACAATCTCAGCTTTTCCTTCAGCAGCGCCCATAACCGCGCAAGGCCGTGCGGTTCCACGATCAGGAAGAACATGATCAGGAAGCCCACGATCACGAACTGGAAATGAGTCGCCAGCGCGGTGTCCCATCCCATCGTGTCCACAAGGATCACCTTCAGCGCCACCGGCAGCAGCACCATGAACGCCGCGCCCGCGAAGCTGCCAAAGAGGCTCCCCAAACCGCCGATGATGATCATGAACAGAACGAGGAAAGACTTCTGGATGCCATAGGCCTCGCCGACCTCGACCGCGCCAAGATAGACGGTAAACAGAAGCGCGCCTGCGATCCCCACGTAGAAGGACGACACCGCGAATGCCGACAGTTTCGCGCGCAACGGGTTCACCCCGATGATCTCGGCGGCGATATCCATGTCGCGGATCGCCATCCATTGCCGCCCGAGCGAACCGCGCGTCAGGTTTCGCGCCGCCCAGGCCAGCACGAAAAGCAGGGTGAAACAGAACAGGTACTTCACCCAGGCCTCCGCGTTCGGCCCAGTCACCGCCTGCCCGAAGAGGAACCGCTCGGGCGCGTTGATCTGGCCGGAGGCCGAGTAGTTGTAGAACCAAGGCACCTTGTTGAAGAGCCAGACGAGGAAGAACTGCGCCGCCAGCGTCGCCACGGCCAGGTAGAAGCCCTTGATCCGCAAGCTTGGCAAGCCGAACATGACCCCCACCATGGCCGTCATCACCCCCGAAAGAAGGGTGATCGTCACCATGTCCATCCATGGGAATGCCGTCATCAGCTTGTAGGATGTATAGGCGCCCACCGCCATGAAACCGCCTGTGCCCAGGCTGACCTGCCCGCAATACCCCGTCAGGATGTTCAGCCCGATCGCCGCGATCGCATAGATCAGGAACGGGATCAGGATGGCGCTGGCCCAGTAGTCGTTGATGACGAAGGGCACGATGGCCAGCCCGACAAACAGCACGAAATAATAGCGATACCTGTCGAAGGCGATCGGAAAGGTCTGGTTGTCCTCGGCATAGGACGTCTTGAAATCGCCGGCCTCCCGATAGAACATCAGACAGTCCTCCCGTTCATGTCGCGCATGCCAAGAGCGCGGTGAATGTCAGTCCACCACGCGACACGCCGTAGGTGTTCGATGATCAGTCCGCGTCGACCTTGCGGCGCGCGTAGAGGCCCACGGCCAGCCCGACCGCAGCCAGCACCGCCGTGGTCCAGCTCATGCTCTGCTGGCCGAAGAGCCCCGCCGCCACGAACAGGCCCGCGAACCAGAAGATGGCGAAAGCCACGGTCGTCACGATGGCCCAGACCTTGCGCTCGCGGGTGCTGCGCCCGCTTGCAAACTCCGGCTTCCCGATATTCGGCTTCTGCAACTCGTCCAGTGCCATGGACCCCTGTCCTTCCCATGCCGCGCGCAACACCCGACTCCGGTCCGGCCGCCCGCAGATCGTCCCGATCCTTTCGGGAATATGGCACCGAAGATTTGCAAAGGTAAGCGTTTTCTGCCGCGGGCCGAGCCGGTCTCAATCCCGACAAATTATGACCAAGGTTTTCGTTAACCTTTGTGGCAGTGAATTTGTTGGAGGTCGCAATCATGTCGTATGCCGACTCAACCCATGTCTCGCCCACGAAGCCGCAATCGGTTCCGGGCGCCATCGTCGATATCGTCGTCGCCGTCGTCCGGGCCTTCATGGGCTCGCTCCTGGGTATTTCCACGGCGGCGTTTTTCGGCGTTTTCGGCCTCGTCGCCCTCGCTGACATTTCCCTGGATATTGCGATCACGTCCGTCGCACTTGCCATGAACGCTATGCTGCTGAGCCTCGTCGTGCTCGGCAATCTGGGCTCTCGCGACGACGCGTGATGCAACCGAGGGGAAGGCATCGTCCTATACCCTCTCGATGATCTTCTCGCCGAACAGGCCCTGCGGCCTGAAGACGAGGAAGACCAGCGCCAGAACGTAGGCGAACCAGTTTTCCGTCGCGCCCCCGATCATCGGGCCGACGGCGAACTCGAACAGCGCCTCGCCCACTCCGATGATCAGACCGCCCACGATGGCGCCGGGGATCGAGGTGAACCCCCCCAGCATCAGAACCGGAAGCGCCTTGAGCGCGATCAGCGACAGCGAGAACTGCACGCCCGATTTTGCGCCCCACATGATGCCCGCCACCAGCGCCACGATGCCGGCCAGCGACCAGACCAGCACCCAGACGTAATTCAGCTTGATGCCCACGCTCAGCGCCGCCTGATGGTCGTCGGCCACCGCCCGCATGGCGCGGCCCTGCTTGGTGTACTGCGCGAATGCTATCAGCCCACCCACCAGCACCGTCGCGATGACGGCCGCCGCGATATCGAGGTTGTCGATGAAGAACCCGTAACCAAATATCTCGAAGGTCGCGAGGTCGATGGCATCGTTGATCCCCTGCGGCAGCCCGACATCGAGATTTCGGATCTCCGAGCCCCACATCAGGTCGGACACACCTTCGAGAAAATAGGCCAGCCCGATGGTCGCCATGAACAGGATGATCGGCTCCTGTCCGACGAGATGTCGGAAGACGAATTTCTGCACCAGCCACGCGAATCCGATCATCACCACGACAGTCAGCAGGATCGCGGCCAGCGCCGGCACCTCCCAGCCGAAATAATGGATGTCGGTGCCGAAGATCTCGTTGATCAGATGCCCGAACGGCACGCGCCCCTGCTGGATGCCCACAAGCGTCATCGCCGCGAACAGCGCCATGACCCCCTGCGCGTAATTGAAGATGCCCGACGCCTTGAAGATCAGGACGAAGCCCAGCGCCACGAGCGCATACATCACGCCATTCAGAAGGCCGTTAAGCGTGACCTCCATGGCAAAGATCAGTTGTTCGGGCATGCGCGGCCTCCCTCGCTGGGCGTAACTTCGCGGACTCTTCGGGCTTTGTGCGGGCTGCGACGGGCGCGATCAGTCATGGGCGACCCCCAGATAGGCGTCGATGACCTCCTGGTTGGTGCGCACCTCGTCTGGTGTGCCATCGCCGATCTTCTTGCCGTAATCCATCACCACGACCCGGTCGGAGAGGTCCATGACCACCCCCATGTCGTGCTCGATCAGGACAATCGTCGTGCCAAATTCGTCGTTCACGTCGAGGACGAAGCGGCTCATGTCCTCCTTCTCCTCGACATTCATGCCCGCCATGGGCTCGTCCAGAAGCAGGATCCGCGGCTCGGCGGCCAGTGCGCGGGCCAGTTCGACCCGCTTCTTCAACCCGTAGGGCAGGCGACCCACCGGCGTCTTGCGGATGTTCTGGATCTCGAGGAAGTCGATGACTTCCTCGGCCTTCTGGCGGTTGGCGACCTCTTCGCGCTGCGCCTTGCCCCACCAGAAGGCCTGGTCGAGGATACTGGCGTTCATCTGGTTGAGGCGGCCCGTCATCACGTTGTCCAGAACCGACATCCCTTCGAAAAGCGCGATGTTCTGGAAAGTCCGCGCAATCCCTTGCCGCGCGATCTGGAAGGGCTTCATCGGCGGCCGGCGTTCTCCGCGATACCAGACCTCGCCCTCCTGCGGGTGGTAGAAGCCCGAGATCACGTTCAGCATCGAGGACTTGCCGGCGCCGTTGGGCCCGATGATCGCCCGGATCTCGCCCTCGCGGATATCGAAGGAGATGTCCTTGATCGCCTCGACGCCACCGAACCTCAGGGTGATGTTCTTCATCTCCATCACCACCCCGCCGATCTTGCGGCCATCGGCGGTGACGTGACCCTCCGCGTCGGCGGTGTGGCCGCTCTCGTGGATCGCCGCGTCCAGAACTTCGCGGCTTGCTGCCGGACCGCTCATTCCTGTCCCCCTCCCGCCAAAAACGTCACGACGCCGACCGGCGCCCCGGGGACCGCGCGCGCGGCGCCCCCCGCCAGTGCAGTCGCATCGGCAGTCATGGCCGTCATTCCGCCGCCACCTTCTCGCCGGTCGTCTCGCCGACCACAGCCGCGTCGCGGATCTCGAGCGTGGCGCGGATCTTGCCCTTGCGCCCGTCCTCGTAGGTCACTTCCGTCTCCGTGTACTGCTCCGACCGGCCGGAATAGAGCGCCTCGATCAGGTCGGCGAATTTCTCCTCGATGATCCTGCGGCGCACCTTGCGGGTGCGGGTCAGTTCGCCATCATCGGCGTCCAGTTCCTTGTGCAGGATCAGGAAGCGGTGGATCTGGCAGCCCGACAGCATCTCGTCATCCGCGAGGCTGCGGTTCACCTCCTCCACATGGGACTGGATGGTCGCCATGACCTGCGGATGGCCTGCAAGCTCCTGGTAGGAGGCATAGGAGATGTTGTTGCGCTCGGCCCAGTTGCCCACCGCCGTCAGGTCGATATTGATGAAGGCGCAGCACATCTCGCGGCCGTTGCCGAACACCACCGCCTCGAGGATGTTGGGATAGAACTTGAGCTTGTTCTCAACGTATTTCGGCGCGAACAGCCGACCGTCGGCCATCTTGCCCACATCCTTGGCGCGGTCGATGATCCTGAGCTGGCCGCTCTCCTCCTCGAAATACCCCGCGTCGCCGGTGGCGACCCAGCCTTCGGCGTCCTTGGTGTCGGCGGTGGCCTCGGGGTTCTTGTAATATTCCACGAAGGTGCCGGGAGACCGGTAATAGACCTCACCGTTCTCGCCGATCCGGACCTCGACGCCCGGTGTCGGCACGCCGACCGTATCGGCGCGCACGCCGCCGTCGGGCTGCTGGGTGATGAAGACCGAGGCCTCGGTCTGACCGTAGAGCTGCTTGAGGTTGATCCCCAGCGAGCGCCAGAAATCGAAGATTTCCGGCCCGATCGCCTCGCCCGCGGTATAGGCCACGCGCACGTTCGACATGCCCGCGCGGTTGCGCACCGGCCCGTAAACGAGGATATCGCCCAGCCGGTATTTCAGCCGGTCCCACAGGCCCACGGACTCCCCGTCCATCAGCTTGGGGCCGACCTTGCGGGCGTGCTCCATGAAATAGTGGAACATGTTGCGTTTCAGCGGCTTGGCATCATCCATCCGGATCGTCAGGATGGTGATCCGCTCCTCGAAATAGCGCGGCGGGGCGAAGAAATAGGTTGGCCCGATCTCGTGCAGGTTCTCGTACATCGTGGCCGGGCTTTCGGGACAGTTCACGCAGAACCCCGTCCAGTAGGCCTGCCCGATCGAGAAGATGAAATCGCCCACCCAGGCCATCGGCAGGTAGGCCAGAACCTCGTCGCTTTCCCGCAGGTCGTCGAACGCGCTCGACGCCTTAGACGCCTCGATGATGTTGCGGTTGGACAGGACCACACCCTTGGATTTTCCCGTGGTGCCGCTGGTGTAGAGCATCACGCAGGTGCTGTCGTAATCCAGCTCGGCCTCGCGTGCCGCGAGTTCCTTTTCGAACCGCTCACGGGCGGCGCGCCCCTCGGCCTGCACGGTCGCCAGCGAATGCAGCCTCGTGTGGTCGTATTTCCTCAGGCCCCGCGGGTCCTGGTAAATGATGTGTTCGATATGGTGCACGCGATCCTGCACCTCGATGGCCTTGTCGACCTGCTCCTGATCGCCGGCGATCACGAAGCGCGCGCCGGAATGCTCCAGCACGTAGGCCATCTCCTCGGCCACCGCGTCCTGGTAAAGGGGCACTGGAACCGCGCCCACTTTCTGGGCCGCGACCATGGACCAGTAGAGCGCGGGGCGATTGCGCCCGATGACGGCCACGTGGTCGCCGCGCTCCACGCCCAGCGCGAGCAGGCCAAAGGCGATGGCCTCGATTTCCTCGGCGGTTTCCGCCCAGGTCCACGTCTGCCAGATGCCATACTCTTTTTCGCGATAGGCCGGCTTGGAGCCGAACTGCACGGCGTTGCGCGCGAGAAGCGCAGGCACGGATTGAGGCGCGCCCGGGGGCGCGGTAACGTCTGCCAAAGTGTGTCCTCCCTTCGCGTCGCCCTCCCAAGGCGCCGCGCCCACGACAACCCGTCTTTCGCAGGTCGGCCGATGACCAACATCGTGGCAAAGCATTTGTGTCCGTCAAGTTTTACCTGACTTTTTCTCAATTCTTACGAATTGTAACAGCACGCCGGAGACGGTTGACGGCTCGGACCCACGCAGGACACTGCAGCAAGGGACGATGATGTGCGGGAGGAGGCGATGGCGCGGGGCGCGGAAACGGATCATCTGACACGCGCGGGCCTGAACCTGATCCAGCAGGCCCTGTCGATCTATGACAGGGACCTGCGGCTCGCCGTCAGGAACCGACCCTTCCAGACCATGTTCGGCCTGCCTGCGCATCTCGTCACCCCCGGCGCAAGTTTCGAGGACACGATCCGTTATCTCGTGGAGGCCGGCGAATACGGCGAGGTGGACGACCCGGCGGCCTTCATCCGCGATCGGGTCGAGGCTGCGCGCGCCTTCGTGCCGCATTACATGGAACGACGCCGCGCCAATGGCCGGACGATCTCGGTCGAGGGCTCGCCGCTGCCGGGCGGCGGCTGGGTGACGGTCTATACCGACATCACGGCGGTCAAACGGCAGGAGGAGCTTCTGCGAGCCCGCTCCGAGGTGCTGAGCGACCAGCTTCTGGAACATGCAGAACAGCTTGCCCACACCAACCGGCGGCTCGAGGCCACCATCGCACAGCTCGAGGAAGCCAAACGCGAGCTGACCGAGATGGAGGCGCGCACCCGGCTGACGACCGAAATGACGCCCGCCCATATCGGCCATGTCGACCGCGAGCGCGTCTACACCTTCACCAACCGGCGCCTCGCCACGCTTTTGCCCGACCGGGACAGCGACATCGTGGGCCTCAGCTTCGAGGACGCGCTGGGTCCCGTGGCCCATCGCCTGCGACCCTCGCTCGACCGCGCGCTTTCCGGGGAGGCGAGCGTTCTGGAATTCACCGAACCGGCCTCGGGAAGGCGTATCCGCACCGCCTTCACACCCGACCAGGTCGACGCGGGCCAGCCGATCAACGGCGTCTACCTGCTCTCGACCGACGTCACCGAAGAAGCGCAGGCGCGCGCGGCGCTGGCCCAGACCCACAAACGTGAACTGGCCGCGCAACTGACCAGTGGCCTCGCCCATGACTTCGCCAACCTGCTCACGATCATCCTCGGTCTTCAGGGGCGGCTCGAGAAGATGCGCCTGCCCGAGGGCGCCAAGGAACTGGTGGGCGCGACGCAGACCGCTGCGCGGCGCGGCGGGCTCCTGCTGGACAAGATCGCCCGAATATCGGGACCGATCGACATGCGGCCCGTCCCGGTCGTCCTGCGCGATTTTCTCGACAGTTTCGCGCCGCTCGCCCGCGCGCCCCTGCCGCCGGACATCACCTTCGTCTACGATTGCGACATCTCCCACGCGGCTCTGCTTCTGGATGGGGGCAGCCTTCAGGACAGCCTGCTGAACCTCGTGCTGAACGCCCGCGACGCCATCGGCACCTCGCCGGGCGAGATCGCGCTGACGGTCCGCGAGGTTCAGGACACATGGCTCGACATCGCCGTGTCGGACACCGGGCCCGGGTTTGGCGCCGATGCGCTGGAGCACGCGCTCGACCCGTTCTTCACCACCAAGGGCGAAGGCGGCTCGGGCCTGGGTCTGTCGATGGTCTACGACATGGCCAAGCTCGCCGGCGGGCAGGTACGGCTGGCCAATCGTGCGGGCGGCGGCGCGATCGTGACCTTGCGGCTGCCCCTGAAACCCGCCGAGGCAGAGGCGCGGCCACGGCTTGTCATGGTGGTCGACGACATGCCCGAGTTGCGGGCCGCCGTGCGCATGACCCTGACCGACATGGGCCACCAGGTGATCGAGGCCGCCACGGTCGAGGAGGCGCTGGCGCTCAGCGACATTCCCGGGCTCAACTGGGTCATATCCGACCTGCGCCTCGGCGGCGAGGACGGGGTGAGCCTGCTTACGCGCCTTGCACAGCGCGCGCCCGGGCTGCAGCTTGCGCTGATGACGTCCGTGCCCGCCGGCGACCCGAGGCGCAGCGAGGCCGCATCGCGCTGGCCCGTGCTGCAAAAACCGGTGGATCGCGTGCATCTCGCGCGGCTCTTCGCGGAGGATTTGGCGGCATGACCGAACCTCTGGTCGCGATCCTCGATGACGAATTTCAGATCCGGACCATGCTGTCCGAGGCGCTGACGGAAGCCGGGTTTCGCACCGCCGCCTTCGCGCGGGCCACCGAATTCGAGGCCGCCCTGAAACGCCAGGCGCCGGATGTGTGTCTGGTCGATCTGGGCCTGCCGGACCGCGACGGGCTGGCGCTGGTGCATCGGCTGGCGCTGGAATCAGGGGCGGCGATCATCATCATTTCCGGCCGCGCGCAGGTGCAGGACCGCGTCACAGGGCTGGAGCTGGGCGCAGACGACTATATCATCAAGCCCTTCGATCCCGCCGAGGTCGTGGCGCGCATTCGCGCCCGCCTGCGTGGGTCGCGCACCCGGCCCGAAGCCCAGCAGACGGCGGAGTTCAACGGCTGGACCGCCCATTTCGACCGCTACCTGCTGGTGTCGGCGGACGGAACCGAGGTGGCCATGTCTCATGCAGAGGGCGAGGTCCTGCGCCTGTTCCTGCAAAGCCCCAAACGGCTGATTTCCCGCAGCCAGATGCAGGAGAGCCTCGGCGGCGCGGCCGGCGAAAGCTTTGACCGGGCCATGGACGTCCGCATCTCGCGGCTGCGCACGAAATTGGGCGAGGATCCCAAGAACCCGCGCCTGATCAAGACGATCTACGGCGCGGGCTACATCTTTCTGGGGGACGTGACGTGGCGCTGACGGGTTCATGTTGTCTGACGCGTCGCTCTCGGATGTAGTGGCGCCATGGGATACAGCATCGACCTCGAGGGCACGCGTTTCAGCTTCCCCTCGCTCAAGACACTTCTCGCCAAGGCCTCGCCGGAACGCAGCGGCGACCAGCTGGCGGGCCTTGCCGCCGACGGGCCGGTGGAACGGCTGGCCGCGCAATTGCGCCTTGCCGATCTGCCGCTGTCAGAGCTTGCGCAGGACGTGCTGGAGGTGGACAGCGACGACGTGACCGCGCTGATCCTCGAGGGTTGGGACAGGGCGGCCTTCGCGCCCGTGTCCCATTTGACTGTCGGCGGCTTCCGCGACTGGCTGCTCGCGCCGGAAACCGACGCCGATGCGCTGGCCGCCCTTGCGCCCGGACTGACGCCCGAGATGGCCGCGGCGGTGTCCAAGATCATGCGCGCGCAGGACCTGATCGCGGTTGCACGCAAGGTTCGCGTTACCACGCGCTTCCGGTCGACCATCGGGCTGCCGGGCCGCATCTCCACCCGCAACCAGCCCAACCATCCGACCGACGACAGCCGGGGCATTGCCATCTCGGCGCTCGACGGGCTGCTGATGGGCGCGGGCGACGCGGTGATCGGCGTGAACCCGGCCACCGACACGCTGGAGGATTACATCCGCATCTGCGAGGTGCTCGAGGCCATCCGAACGCAGCTCGACATCCCCACGCAGCATTGCTGCCTCGGCCATGTCACGACCGCGATCTCGGCCATCGAGGCGCGGGCACCCGTCGACCTGGTGTTCCAGTCCGTCGCCGGATCGAGCAAGGCGAATGACGGCTTCGGCGTGACGCTTTCCATGCTGGACGAGGCGCATGAGGCGATCCACGGGCTTGGCCGTGCGCCCGCCGGCGCGAACCTCGTGTATTTCGAGACCGGACAGGGCGCCGCACTTTCGGCCGACGCCCATCACGGCATGGATCAGCAGACGATGGAGGCGCGCGCCTATGCCGTGGCACGACGCTACGACCCGCTTCTGGTCAACACCGTCGTGGGCTTCATCGGCCCCGAATACCTCGCCGATGGCAAGCAGATCATCCGCGCGGGGCTGGAGGACCATTTCTGCGGCAAGCTCCTCGGCCTGCCGATGGGGGTCGATATCTGCTACACTAACCATTCCTTCGCCGATCAGGAGGACATGGACCTGCTCCTGACCGCGCTGGCCGCCGCCGGGGTCAGCTTCGTCATCACCGTGCCGGGCGCCGATGACATCATGCTGAACTACCAGTCGCTGTCCTTCCACGACGCGCAGTTCATCCGCGAGACGCTCGGCCATCCCCCCGCCCCTGAATTCGAGGCCTGGATGGAGGCGCGCGGCATCGGCACGCCCGACGCCGCCCTGCCGAGCCTCGAGGCAGCACTCGGCGCTCTGCGCCTGCCCGCCGCATGAAACCGCCCGGCCGAAACGGGGCCCCCGGCGACATCGCCGCCATCACCGAGGCGCGGCTCACCTTCGGACCGCGCAGCCGCGCGCTCGACACCGGGGCGGCGCTGCGTTTTTCGCTCGACCATGCCCGCGCGCGGGAGGCCGTGATGGCGGGCCTCGACACCGAACGCATCACCGGGCTTCTCGCCGAGGCCGGACTTGACCATCGAAGCGTGACCAGCGCCGCCGCCACGCGCGACACCTATGTCCGCCGGCCGGATCTTGGCCGCACCCTTCCGGAGGAGGAGGCCGCACGGCTGGCGGGATCGCGTCCGGTCGACGTGGCCATCGTACTGGGCGACGGGCTGTCCGGCATCGCCGCCAACCTGTCGGCACCGGCCTTCGTGACCGCCCTTGCCGCGCGCCTCTCTGCCTCCGGCCTGAGCCATGGCCCCGTCGTCATCGCCGCCCAGGCCCGCGTCGCATTGGGCGATCCCCTCGCCATGGCGCTCGGGGCACGGACGGTGGTCGTGGCGCTCGGCGAACGTCCGGGGCTTTCGGCGGCCGACAGCCTCGGCGTCTACATCACCCAAGCGCCGCGCATCGGCACGCCGGACAGTGCACGCAACTGCCTGTCGAACATCCGCGAGGGCGGAATGGATGTGGAGACCGCCGCCGACCGCGCCATGGCGTTGATCCGGACGATGCGGCAAATCGGACAAAGCGGTGTCGCGCTCAGCCAGCACATCGCGGGGGCGGGCTTGCCCGAACGCTAGCCCAGACGCGCCACCGCATCGCAGAGGACCCGAACGCCGGTAGCGAGATCGGCATCGTCCGTGTCCTCGGCGAAATCATGGCTGATCCCGTTGATGGACGGCACGAAAAGCATCGCGACAGGCAGCACGCGCGCCAGGTTCGAGGCGTCGTGCAAGGCGCCCGACGGCATCGACCGCCAGCGCCCTGGCGCCACTGCTTCCGCCGCCTCGGCCAGCACATCGTGCAGGCCCCGATCCATCGGCACCGGTGAAAGGTCCTGGCGCAGACGCACCGCCTCGACGGAGCAACCGCTCGTCGCCGCGACTTCGTTCAGAAGCGCGGTGATCGCGGCCTCCATCCGGTCGAGCCGCTCCGCGTCGATGTCCCGCCATTGCAGCGTGAACTCCGTCCGCCCCGGCACGATGGATGACGCGTTGGGATGCACGCGGATATGGCCGATGGTCCAGACGCTCTGCGGCGTGACGATATTGGCGAAACGCTCCGGCAGCATGGCCGAAACCCGCGCGGCGGCGGCAAAGGCATCGGCCCGCTGGCCCATGGGCGTGGTGCCCGCGTGGTTCTGCTGCCCCGTGACCGTCACCGAAAGCTGGCGAAGGCCCACGATACCCGTGACGACCCCCACGGCTTCCCCGGCGGCGTCGAGCACGGGACCCTGTTCGATATGCGCCTCGATGAAGGCGCTGAACCGATCCGCATCGACGAAATCCCCGGCCCGATCCGCGACACGCGCCCGCGCCGTCGCAAAGCCCGTCCCATCGGTGGCCACCAGCGTATCGGCGTCGTCCAGCGCAAGCTTGCCCGACCAGACGGCAGATCCGGTCAGCGCACCGAACCGCCCTTCCTCGTCCTGAAAGCTCACAACGGACACGGGCGGCCCACCATTTTCACGCGCGGTCCGCGCGACCTCCAGCGCGGCGACGACACCATAGGCCCCGTCGAGCCATCCGCCCTCTGGCTGCGTGTCGGAATGCGACCCCATCAAGAGGCTCTGCCCCTCGCCCGGCGCAAGCCCGAATAGATTGCCGACCCGGTCCATCCGCACCCCGAGGCCCGCCGCCTCGAACCGTTCGGCAAGCCACGCGCGCGCCGCAAGGTCCGGGTCGGAAAAGGCGGGGCGCCGCACGCCCTTGGTGTCCGCGTCTCCGCCGAAACTGCGCAGCGTTTTCAGGTCGTCGAGGAACCGGTCGATATCTGGTGTCATGGCGACGTGATCGCAGACCGGCGCGGGGTCGTCCAGCCCCATGGCGCCCGCGCGCCGCCCCTTGCGCTCCGGTGCGGCCTGCCGCATCACCCCCGCGAACCGAAACAGGAGACCACAATGGGCGAGCTCGTTCTCATCCGCCACGGTCAGGCGAACTCCGCCGCCAATGACGAGGCCGGCTATGACCGCCTGTCGGAACTGGGCCACCAGCAGGCGCGCTGGCTCGGCGACTGGCTGCGCACCCATGAGGCCCCTTTCGACCGCGTTCTGATGGGCAGCCTGCGCCGGCATCGCGAAACCGCCGAGGCCATGGGCGACATGGGCGCCGAGCGCGAGGTCGATGCCCGGCTGAACGAGCTCGACTATTTCAACCTGACCGCCGCCCATGCCGCCCATACCGGCGCCACCCGGCCCCACACGCCCGACGAATTCGTCAGCCACATCCGCGACGTCATGGAGGCCTGGGCGCGTGCCGAGATCCAGGGCGACGAAAGCTACGCCGATTTCGAGGCGCGCGTGTCCGAGATCCTGACCATTGCCGCGCGGCCCGGACGGCGCGTGCTGTGCGTCACCTCGGGCGGCGTGATCGGGATGATGGTGCGCCACATCCTCGACCTCGACCCCGCGCGTATGGCGCACCTGCTTGTGCCGATCCGCAACGCGTCGATCCACCGGGTGGCGGTTCTGGCGCAGGGACACATCCTCGCGGGGTTCAACGCCACGCCGCATCTGGACACGCCCGACCGGGTCCATGCCCGCACCGAATACTGACGGAGACGGGGCGATGACGCATCTCTGGGTCCGCGCCGAGGAACGCCTGAACGAGGCCCGCGTGGGCCTGACCCCGGACGGGGCCGCCACCCTGATCGCCAAGGGCTTCACCGTGACAGTCGAGGACAGCGCCGCGCGCGCGCTCCCCATCGGCGGGTACAGCGCAGCAGGCGCCCGGATCGCACCGCCCGGCTCATGGCGGGACGCACCGCGCGACACCATCGTCTTCGGCCTGAAGGAACTGGAGGAGGACGGCACCCCGCTCATCCACCGTCACATCATGTTCGGCCACGCCTACAAGGGGCAACCTGCCGGACAGGTCCTGCTCCGCCGCTTCCGCGAGGGGGGCGGCACGCTCTACGATCTGGAATACCTCACCGACGAGGCCGGGC